>Ga0209630_10001194_pt1 | contig 28475 bp, 20 predicted proteins | sample COG_01_FD_184745 | JGI IMG/M metagenome (GOLD analysis project Ga0209630, IMG submission 184745) | Pelagic Microbial community sample from North Sea - COGITO 998_met_01 (SPAdes) (version 2) | ecosystem: Environmental > Aquatic > Marine > Neritic zone/Coastal water | place: Helgoland, sampling... | reverse complement strand
GTTAGATGAACCTTCTGTCAAGTTATCTGTTGTTAACAAAGATATTGCAGTAGCAGCTAATTTACCTGCTGATGAAATAATTTCTGTTGAACCAACTGTTAAACCATACTCAATTACGAATGTATTTTGTGTTGCCATTGATGTGTCCTATGTGTAAATGTTGATTTACTGAATTTTATACTTGTATTTATAGAACCACACTCCTCACGAGTGGGGTTTTTTAGACATCTACTAAAATCTTTTTAAATTTATATACAGTACTATTAGTAGAAGCTGAAGTGACTCTTATTCTAAATGTATTTATGTTAATGTCTACACTAAACGTTGCAAGTTCACTACTTCCTGTTAATACAGTTCCATATTGTGAAATGAATGCTGAGGTTCCATCATGTATTACCGATAGTTCTGTAAACTGGTAATCTCCACTTGTTGAATCTGATACGGATACTTCATATTTACCACTTCTTGTAGTGTTAAGTGCAAATGTATCTAAGTTAGTTGCACTTGTAGAAGTCGTAGTAACACTTCCACCATCTAAACCACCACTAACTGTAGAGAAGGATAAATTACCACTACCATCTGTAATGATAGCTTGACCACTTGTTCCATCTGATGTAGGATATGTTATAGAAGACCCTGTAAGACCATTAGTTGCAGTCAAAGTAGTTGCAGTTAAGTCTCCTACTTGCATATCTGCAAGTGTATAACCAGTTCCACTTATATTAACTGTAGATGAAGGTTCTACTTCTAATCCATCAAATAACTTCCATGTTGAGTCTGATGCATCTCTAAAAAATCCAGTATACTCTGATGCACCATCAGATAACCCATCATCATAATTTCCATAGAAACCTATATCAAGTAAATCACTTGCAGTGTTTCCATTTGCAAGTTCCATCATAGAGTCTGTAATGGATGTTGTAGTAGAATTAACAGTCATGCTAGTTCCACTTACAGTTAGATTACCATCTACAGATAGGTTTCCACCAATAGTAGTGTTTCCCGTTGTTTGTAGACCTACGTCTGCAAAAAATTTAGATTGTGTACCCATATATCTATTTATAACAAAAATGATACTGATAAAAAAAAGGGGACTCGAAAGTCCCCTTAAAAGATTATTGTCTTTTAACTGTTAAGCATCTACAACTACTCTTTCGAATTTAATTGTAGTTGACGTAGCACTCGCAGGTGTGCATCTCAATCTGAGGTCACTCCCACTAATATCTGCGTCAAATGTTGCTAAAGCAGAACTCTTTAATGTTCCGTATTGAGTAAGTGTCACTGCACTTCCATCATGAACTAACATGATTTCAGTAGAATGAAAATCACTTCCTTTAGACATTGCAACAACGTAACGTGCAGCTCTGAAATCTGCTTTCGCAAATGTGTCTAGACTGAACTCTGTAGTTGCAGTCGTAGTAGAGTCACCACGTTTTTTGTTCTTGTCCTTAGTACTTTTCTCAGTTTCAATCTCATCAGATACAGTGTTGTACTGAAAGACACGGATTAATTCTGCTATTTTAAATGCATTTGATTTTGCCATAGTTCAATCCCCCTTAAGAATGTCTAATTTGGAACGTATCAATTGTCGTGTTGGTGTTGGCAGGAGTTACGAGAAGTCTCATATTTCCTGAATCAACATCAGCAGTCAAACTGAACAATGATGCATTAGAGTACACATCTCCGTATTGAACGAAGTATGCACTAGAACCATCATTAATTAATAAAACCTCTGCAGCGTGTGTCCCTGCTGAGGCATGAGTTGCGTTTATAACATATTTAATGCCTTTGTTTGCAATTGCATTAGATGATAATACTTGGTCAGCGGTCGTTGCAGAATAACTACTTGCAGTATAGTAACCTTGAACAAGGTTAGCTGCAGCTGTTATTGCTACTACTTCGATGACATCACCCGATAAAGCATTCTCTTCAAGTGTAATTGTAGTTGAGTTAGTGGCCGTATAATCGGTTCCACCATCTATCAACTTAACACCATTCAAGAATACCTGTTCTGAACCAGCAGTATACAATAATGAGTTTGAACTATCGTCATTCCCAGTTATTGTAGTTGTTGTAGACCCAATAGAATATGTGAATATTACAATACCTGAACTTGCTTGTGAAGCCCAAGATACTGTTCCACTTCCGTTTGTCTGCAAAATCTGATTAGAACTACCATCTGATGTAGGGAAACTAAAGGCATCATTAACAGTTAAAGAAGCAGGGTTAGAACCGATTTCTGTAATCGCTGCTGACCCATCGTTCTTCTCAGTATACATTCTACCATGATAGGTATTAATCGCAACTTCACCCAATGTTAAATCGGATGTAGCTGGAACTGAATTCTGAGTCGAACTTCTTTTAAAATTAATTACTGTTGCCATTTTGGTCTCCTAGTATTAAACGTTATTAAAATGTTCCGCCGTCAATACCAGTGACTGTAACTGCACCACTAGATACTGTAAAGTTAGCAGAAGCAAAACTTGCAATACCTTTGTTTGAATCAGTTGCGTCTTCAGCACTGATTGTTGCAGTTCCACCTGAGTAAGCTACGTCCATACCTTCAGCAGCTGCAATAATAACAGCACCTAGGTTAGAAGCAGTACCAACTTCAGAAGCAATAGTGATAGCACCATCTGCATTAGTTACGTCAATACCTTCACCAGCAGTTAGAGTTGCAAGTTCCATGTCTCCATTAGAACCATTACCAACCATCAACTGTCCAGCTGTTGGAGCTGCACCATCTAATGAAGTAATTGAACCTGATAGAGCAAGACCAGTACCTTCAATTCCACCGAATACAGCACTCATTGCAGTACCAGTAAATGTTGAAGAACTATCTGTTGCTGAACTTAATGCAACGAACTTACCTGTTGAATCATCTAAACCAAAGAAACCAACTTTAGAAGCACCATCGTTGTACTTAAATTTGATACCTCTGTCTAGGTTGTCATCTGAAGCGTCATCACCAATTTCAAACACTGGGTCTGCAATTGATACTGTTGTTGAATCTACAGTTGTTGTTGTTCCTGAAACAGTTAAGTTTCCAGTGATTGTAGCATTACCTGCAACACTGATATTTGTAGATGTGATATCATCTGAAGTAAGTGTTCCATCAACGTCTACGTCATTAAATGTTACGTTAGATGTTGTTGCAACTGCCTGACCAATAGCGAAAGTCGCTGCTTGACCTGAAACAGAAGTTGTTACACCAGTTCCACCAGTAAATGTGATTGACTGAGAGTCTAAGTCGACTGCACCAGTTCCACTATCACCAGCAAGGTCTAAGTCCTGTGCTGTTACTTGTGAATCTACATATGCTTTTACAGATTGCTGAGAAGGAACTTTGACTGCAGAGTCAGAAGCCATATTGTCTTCGTCTACTAAGAAGTCGATTTTTCCTACTGTTACATTACTGTCTAGAATCTTAGCAGTTGTAACTTTATCGTTTCCGATTGTTACTGCACCACTAGATGCTAATGTTACGTCACCACTTAATGATACGTTGTCAAAAGAATTACTTCCGTCATGAACAAGTAGTTGTCCACCTGTTGGAGAAGAAATATCTGAATCCGTTGCACCTGCTAGTGTTGATGTTGTTGATAAGAATGATAAGTTACCACTACCATCTGTACCGATGACTTGGTTTGCACTACCATCTGCTGTTGGTAGAACGAAAGTTGTTGAAGCACCTAATGTATCTGCAGCTTTCAACGCAACAAAGTTTGTTCCGTTGTCTGAGTCTTCCATTAACTGTACACTTGCACCTGCTGTTGAACCATTACCAACTTTAAAGTTGGCAGGAGTTGCAGAAGAACCTGCTAACATATCCGTATAATACTTACCACCGATGGCTTGTATTAATGGAGTACTGTTATCAGAATCTACAGATTCGATGTATAATTTTGCTCCAGCACCTGAATTCGCTCTATCCTGTACGTACGCTAATTCACCTTCCGCTAAATCGGAGATTGCTGGTGCTGATAACGCTGTACTTCTTTTAATTTGAATTACTGTTGCCATTTTTATTTTCCTATAAAAATTAAATTGTTATTGTTTGACCTGTCACTGTCGAGGTCGTGATTACATAATATATAAAATTCTATCCACTCACAATGTGGGTCGATACCTTCACTGGTCGGTATCCTTGATTTGTATAGTTATTTAGTGTTTTAGAATGTTCCACCATCTAAAACTGTAGTCGTAGTCCACTTATCTGATGTTGCATCATATGATAAGAGTCCGTCATCTGTTTCAGATGCAGTTACGTCTGCAAGGTCGTTGATTGATTTTGCAGAAAGGTCTGCACCAGCACCAGTTCCGATTGCAACTTGTTTTGCACGGACATTGGTTGTACCTGCGACTCTACCACCTATGGTTGCTACTCTACTTAATGTTCCTTTTATTGCCATGATTTACCTCGTTACACCTGGCGTTACAATTGCTTGTCCTTCGACTACTCTTGTTGTAACTCCACCACCTGATGTGACGTTTAGGTCATAAACATATCTTCCAGCACCTAATGCTGATGTTACTGTATCATTTAAAGATAGAGTAACTTGCCCACCCGATGCATTTATAGAAGTAGTGAATGTTGCACTTACTGTTGAAGACGCATAAGTCTTTCTAATCTGACCAGCAGAAGAATATCCTGACATATTTAAAATTTCACCATTACTATCTGTTACATCTACAGTAATAGAAAAGTCGGTGCCTTGGTCGATGAATAAGTTTGCAAGTATAGCCATATAACTATTTATACAGAATTATTTCTGAAACTGAGCAGTAGGTACAGATTGATGAATTTTTTCTAAAGAACCACCATCATTTACATATACTTGGTTTACTTTCTCTACAGTTCCGTTATTATTTCGGTATATTCCTTTTACTTTTGCAACTGGGCCTATAGGTCTAGTTGAGGGTTGTTGCACTTGTGCAATAAATGGATTTCTATATGCATACGCTACTTGGTAAGTACCTGTATAGAAAAATGGTGATTGTTTATTTACAATATTTGGTTGTTGACCCGATACAGGATTCCTATATGTAAATGGAGACCTATGTTGATATGTACTAGGGTCTCTTGCATTTGCAATATACGGATAAGGTTGTTGTGCAGATTCGATACTTGGAGTCTGTGCATTTGCAATATATGGATAAGGTTGTTGTGCATTAGCAATATATGGACTTTGACCATTTGCAATATAAGGGTAAGGTTGTTGTGCAGATACATTACTTATAGGTGTTTGTGCATTAACAGGATTTTGGTATGTAAGTGGTGACCTATGTTGATAGATAATAGGTTGTCTTGCATTTACTTGGTCTTGATAAAAAAACTGTTGTTGTGCATTCCTTATATTAGGTTCTTGTCCATTTGCAATATATGGATAAGGTTGTTGTCCATTTGCAATATACGGAAATGGTTGTTGTGCAGATACATTAGCAATAGGATTTCTTCCTGTTCTTTGATATGTAAACGGACTTCTATGTTGATAGGTAAAAGGAGATTGTCCTTGATGCTGAGAAGTAGTTACCTGTTGAGTTTGGTGTTGGTATATGTATGGTTGTTGTCCTGTAGGCATATCTTAAACTCCCTCTTCCTCTTCATCGTCTTCAGGGAATTCTGTTTCACAATGCATTCCAATTGGATATGAAAGAGTTGTAGCTCCTGTTTTATCAAAGAATAAATTTATATTTACAGACGCACCAGCACTTCCAATTCCAACAAAATTGGGGTCACCTAAAGCACGAACTCTAGAACGTACATAATGAACACTCCCTGACCCCCAAAGTGAATTTGTTCCTATAGTAACACTAGCAGTTGTACTGGTTGAGTTTGGAACATTACTTGCTAATACTAATGGTATTACTGTAGGTTCACCACCTTCTTGTGTTATATTATAGTAACTACCTGCTGTATATCTTACTTTATACCCAGCTCCATCTACCAATGTTGCAACTTTATAGTTAGTTTGAGTACTTATACTACCACTGCTACCACTCGATGATGAAAAGTCAGCGTAACTATCGAAGGCTGCAGATACATATACTTCTAAATTACTTCCTACAGTTTTAACCCAAATATAAGCATTAGCATCATTTTGGTCTCCCGAAGAAACATCTATTGAATTAACTGGATTTGTAGTCCCTGTAGAACCAGTATTGTGATAGGTGTACGCTGCATATATGTAAGGTTGTCTTCCACTTGCTATAGATGGAGTAGAAGATGTTTGTGTACTAGTAAATGGATAAGGTTGTTGTGCATTCCTTATATTAGGTTCTTGTGCATTAGCAATATACGGAAATGGTTGTTGATAACTGTATATAACTGGTGTTGTTCCAGTCGCTTGATATGTAAACGGACTTCGTCCAGTCGCTTGATATGTAAACGGACTTCTATACTGGTAAGTAAATGGACTCTGAGCAGCTGCTGGATGACCATATGTAAAAGGAGATTGTTTATTCCTTATATTAGGTTCTTGTTGGTTTACAGGGTTTCTATATGTAGATGGTTGTCTATGTTGATAGATAATTGGAGTTTGACCCTGTCTTGCATATGTGACTGGTTGTCTATGTTGATACGTAAATGGTGTTTGTCCCTGTCTTGCATATGTACTAGGTGTCCTAAAGTTATACGTAAATGGTGACTGTCCTTGTCTTGCATAAGTAAAGGGACTTTGTGTATTCCTTATATTGGGTTGTTGTCCACTAGAAGGGTTCCTATATGTAAATGGTGTACGAGTCTGATACGTGCCAGGCTGTCTTGCGTTAGCAGTATAATTTCTAATTTGTTGTGCAATAACGGGTTGTTGTGCGTTAGCAGGCCCCTGTGCTTGATAAGGCTGTTGTATCGTTGTACCAGTATTTAAATATATTTCGTCTGACATATCATATCACAAACCATAAGTGACCAGTTGAAGTTGAACCAACACTACTTGGTGCAGAACTTACAGTCTCATAATCTAATTGAACATTATTACTTGCTATTTTTACACCATTTGATGTATTTACATTTAAGTCAGCTGCACCTACAGTCACCCCACCTGTCAAACCACTACCACTGCTTGTAGTAATTGCAGTGATATCACCTTCTGTTTGAGTAAAGGAAATTTCACCAGTGCTGGAGTCATATGTTAGGTCTCCACCCACACTAATTGCACTTCTCGCTCTTGCATTAGTAAAGAATTTTGCAGTACCTTCTGAAAGGTCATCAGTATCATGGTTTGATAAACTAGATACTGTACCAGTTAATGCACCCGTTGAGTTCTCTAAAATCTTTGTAGTTCCATCATCCTTATAGATATCACCTACGAATTTTGTAGATGTAATAGAATCTGCACCAGTAATAGTACCACCTGTAGAACTTAAAGTACCATCTGTTAAAGTTCCACCAGTGACTGTACCCGATAAGGTTGCAGTTGTACCATTAACATTACCACTAAACAATGTAGATGTTATGTTTGTAAATCCTGTTCCAGTTGTTCCTTGAAGAGATGCACTACCTGTAGTCAAAGTAGGTGCAGTAAGTGTCTTACTTGTTGCAAGTGTTACGTTATCTTCTACGTATGTTTCACCTGCTAATTGTATTTCATAACCTGATTGAAGTGTTGTAGTTCTTCCTACTGAAGTTCCGTTTAAAATTATTCCACTATCATTATTGTTGTAGATTGTGTTTGCAGCTGTTTCTGAGAAATATCCTACTGCACCTGTTCCACTTGAAACAGTTCCTAAGTAAGAACCAGTGAATGAGTAAACAACTAGTTTATCTCCATTTTCTGCAGCTACGTTTAATTGAATTTCTTTATGAAGATTTCCATCAGGTGATGCAATAGAGTAGTCATTACCCTCTAGTAAGTGTTTACTTACCCCACCATCTATATGGAATACTTGAATTCTATCTCTTCTGAAAAGTAAGGAATTCTCAAATGCATCGTCTCCATTGAATACTGTTTGTGATGATGTTACATTGTAAATAAACTCTTGGAAGAAGAATGATTTATCTTCTATAGAATTTACAGCATCAATAATAGTACCCGTTTTTTGAGTTCTTAGTCCCGACTTATCTCCGACATCAGTTGCAAGTTCATTATACTTAACTCTGAAATCTTCAATAGTACTGAATGTGTCTACAGTCTTAGCCATTTAATTTTCCTAAAATATTCTGAAGAAGTCCTTTTATTTCAGATACTTCTTCCTTTAATGTATTTATTTCATTTTTTTGATTATGAAATACTTCTTTTCGTTTCTTTGCAAGTCTATACTGTTCCATATCAGTATTAACTATTGCGTGTGAACTCTCATCTCGTTCTAGTTTTGAGTGTCCTTCTACCTTTACTCCCATTACGTTGCAAGTGCAATACATCTCAATGCAGATACCAATGGCACTATTGATGTATTTTCTCCTTGTCCTACGATTTTAATAATAAATGAACTAAACTCAGGTAAATCATCTACAGTGAATTCATATTCTTTAAAGTTTCTTGCATCCGCTTCTGTTGATACATCAGGTGAACCATCTGTATTGAAGTATGAGAAACCGATATCATCTAATGGTGTGTCTTCATCGTTCTTAATAATTTTATACATAAACTTCACATCTGTTGTAGATGGTCTAAAGACATCTGCTGTTACTCTAATTGAACTAGCAGGTGTTTTAAGGTTCACCTTACGTGTGACGTACACCATTGCATTGTTATCCCCTTCGGGTTCGTTAGAACTCACATACGTGGTTCCTGTAGGTACATCTGCACTAGTATCTATGTTGTTTAGTCTGTTTGAAATTGCAATTGCACCAATAGACCCCGTATCAATAATCGGTGATACATTCGGGTTATATGATTGTAATTGTACTGCACATTCAAATGATTTAGTACTTGACATTTCATTTACTTCGTTTATTGGTGATGCAATAATACTTGGTGAATCAAAGAACACATTGTCATTCAGTGTTATAAACTCTGAACTTGTTCTTCTAGAATATACTGTTCCACTGATTGACCCTTCAGGTGAATTCATAGGTGTTGTCTTAACTGCAACAAAGATATTAGTGTTCTTTAATTGAACATTTGGTATCATTGTATGAAGTGCATCAAAGTAATAGTTTCTTGTTGACATTACATTTGTACCACCACCCAATGTTGAATCATCAGATGTATAACCCGTTTTAAGGTTATATGGTGACAAGTCGGGTACTATAGTGAATGAGTCGATACCCATATTTGCAACTGTAGTGAATGTCTTATTGATTGCACTAACTGGTATTCCACCCAATGTGTCTTCAACAGTACTTACTGTTACAGTTGCATCAGCAGTCCCACCATCAAAATTTGAGATAGTTATTGAGTCTGCAGCTGTATATCCACTTCCAGTAGTTGCAATCGTGCAACTTGTTATCACATTGTCAACTACAGTTATATCGAATGTTAATCCTGTTCCTGTTCCACCTGTTGATGCTTTACCATTAAAGGTTCCATTAGTTGGTGTTCCTGATGCAGAAGGTGTTCCTATAGTCATGACACAACCTGTCTTATCTCCTGTTATACCCGAAAGTGTTACATTAGATGCAGTGTTGTACATACCATGCATATAGTTATATACCTTAACATATGATTGTCCACTAAATGTTTCTATTGGACTTTCTTGCAACTTAGCAGTTGACAAGTCATCATTTTCAAAGTATAATACAGGTGTTTTAGTTGTATCAAATTTAGCAATCTTCATGTTAAACTTGAGGTCGTCTGTTTGTTCTGCAGTCCATGTGGATGCATTCTGAGACATAAACAATGAACCTGCGTATGGTTGTCCACTAATTGTTTGACTTGTTGCAAGGTCTGTTTCACCCATTCTTGATATCCAACACTCGTATTCATTTGAGTTTGAATATACTACGAAACAATATTCACAATCTTCTTCTAGAAGAACTGGTGAGTCAAATGTAAATGTTGTTGCAGTCGAACCATCTGTTGAAATATTAACATCTTCAGGATTTTTAGTCACTGTTGAGAATGGTAATATTGTCTGGCCAGGATACCCGTTTACCATGTTTCTTATATCTACTGATACTGGTAAGTTAGCATCTTTTGATTGGAAGAATAAGTCTATTGATGACATCATCATTCCACCTGATGCTTCAACCAAGAACGATTGTGCAAGTGGGTCTCCCCAACCTCTTTCTAATCTTGAAGACATGAACCTTCCATCAGGTACTAATGTAAAGTCTCTAACGTTAGGGCCTCTATCGTCTATTATGACTGGCAGTTCTATTGGAACTGGAACATCTATAGGTGGTACTATAACTGGTGGTATAATAGGTGGTACTAAAATAACACGAGGTGGTGTGCCAGGTGCTTGTGGTGGTGGTGGCGGTGGTAACTGGTCTATTGGTTCTACCACTGGTGGTGTTTGGTCAACTGGAATTGGTGGTGCAGTCTCATCAAATGATGATGTTGCAAGTCTTTCACCCCTTCTATTAATTGTTCTCTCACCTCTAACTCTGTCAAGAATAACTCTACCATTTCTTGTAGCAGTAATCTCTGTTTGTGATGATTGCAATAGTCCTTGTGCTTGATACATTCCACTACCATTAGACGCAGGGTTACTTAGGTTATAGAAAGAAGATGTTACTCTTAGTTCTCTTTGTCCTGTTGGGAACCTTTCTGTATCGTTGTTAGGTATTGTAAAGAATGCTCTAAGTCTACCATTACCATCTGTTTTACAATATGATGATGTTGTTAAACCACTATCTTGTGAATATGTTGCACTATGTGGTCTAACATATTTGTCTACTGCAATATTATCGAAGTAGAAGTAATGGTTTGAATTTGGTTTCAAGTTTGTTGCATCAATCTCAATTGTTCTTGAACGAATGAAAGGTATAAGTGCAACACTTACAATTCTATCGTTTCTTGTTTCAACAATATCTTCCACAACACTTGTAGTCACACCTGTTCTTGTTTGTATTTCAGGTGTCTCTGTAATCTCTCTAGTAATCTCAAGTCCTGCTACCCATTCACCACCTTGTGATGGGTCTCCACTCCATGAACCATTTGATGTTGCAGATACCTCTGATGAAACTACTGAAGGTTCTCCTGCCCATGTGGTCTGCCATGAGTTCCAAACTGTTCCCATTGCATTTGCATTTTCTGACATGACTGCATCAAAATTACCTTCTCTGTTAACTTTAACTTCAGGTAATCTTTCACTATCATTCCAAATATCTGATTCGGGTGTTAATTTTACAGTTCCAATAAATGCAAACACATGGTATGGGTTAACATTAATATGTCTTGATGCTTTATTTTGATTAACATAACTAACTTCACTATATGGTAAGGTGATTAAATCACCAGTTTGTTTGAAGTTTTGAGATGATGCAGTATTCAGAGACATGTCAAAGAATTGTGAATAAGATTGTGGTCTTAGTACACCTAGTTTAGTGTCAATAGCAACTCTATAGTCGGGATGATTTACATCACCAATCTTATGACCTCTAAAGTTATCAACTAAGAAACCTGACTTGAATCTATCGAATCCATCTGCATCTAGTATTTGTTTTGTTTGTGTGTCTTTTTCCAATAAAGAAAGAGATGTGACTCTTTCAAGGTTAGTGACCCTATTGTTTATCTTACCGATATCCTTCATGGTATATCGTCTATGGTCTTGTGACCTTACTCTTATACTGTCAAGTTTTGCAGTGTAAGGTGGTATTTGTAATTCAAATAGTTCAATTGCATTATCAATAACCTTTGGTTTGGTTGGAGATAAAGCTGGTATACCTGTTGCTATTTGGAATATTCCTGATTGGTGTAAGAATAATTTATCAATTCTTCCAACATAGAAAGTAATGTCACCTTGAACTGTTGAACCATTGATAGGTGTATCAGGTGTTGATGCATTGGTTTGTGAAATACCTGTTCTAGAATTATCGAAACTTGTTCCAGTTTCATATCCGAATGGTGCAAACTGAATTGCAGTTGATAAGTCGGTTGGACTTGCAACATTCATAGATGCAGTTCCAAAATCAGTATCATTGTGGACAATACCTGCTACAGGTCTAAAGTCAACACAATCTGAAAGTTCAAATGTTCCATCAGGTTCTAATCCACCCAAGTCTACTTTGTTTGGTGAGTAAACTGGAATCTCTTTATAAAGACTCTCGTCATAAGAATTAACGTCAAAGAAGTCACCTGCTCCTGCTTCAAAGTAATCAAACACTATAATAATAGAGTTTGAAGGTGCTGGTTCACCAGGCTTAAGTGATATTTTACCTAAGTCATAGTAACCATCTCTTTGACCATTGTCAAAGAAGTATCTGTTTTTAATATTTGGTGAACCTTGTGATACACTATCTACTGTTCCTGTTGCACCTGAAGTTTGTCCTACAATAGACTCATCTTCTGTAAATACTCCTGATATCATATAGTAATATGATGTTGCACCTGCGTTAAAGTCTATAATGACTGCACGTGCATCTGATGTTTGTCCTACAATTGTCTCATGGTTTACAAATGTTCCTACTGTATTAGCAAATGTTGCGTTAGGAGAAAGAGGTGTTGTTCCCCCTGTTCCTTCATAGATAGCATGTATTTTAAATACGTCTGCAACACCTAGTGTAATTTCTTTATCTGCAAATGCAGAACCATACACACCAGTGTAAGAACCACTTCTATCTCCACTTACTTTTAGAACTCTTCCTTTTCTATGGTCTTTACTTCTTGCAGAAGGGTTTGCAATTAAGATAGAGTATGTTACTTTAAGAATGACATCATCATTTGCAGCTCCAAATCCTGAGATTGAAAGGTTCTGACCATCTCCATTCTCTGTAGGGGATGCACTTGTGTAGTCTTCTATGTTTAGAATATCTCCATTCGATAATGATGGTGAACTTGCACCAGTCACATCAACAACTGATATACTAAAGTTGTCTGCATTTCTAGCTTCGAATGCACCATCTGTTTGTGATATTTGTATTGCACCTGAAGATGAAATTGTTTCTGTTTGTTGTCTTCTTACTTTTATAAAGTCTGCATCATGTGTCTTAACCCAGTTCCTTGGCCATGCAAATATGTTTGCAGTTTGGTCTTGGTCATCTAGTTTTGCACGTCTTCTTGTTACATTACCACTATATGTTGCAGCTGCACCACCACTTTCTAAAGTGATTTCACTAAAGTCTGAATTGAATGACACAATACTTCTCTCATTACCAGCACCATCAACTAGAATATCTCCTTCTTTTAATTCTGCAGAGAACCTTGTTCCAAAACCTGTTACAGTTGTATTATTAGCAGTCATGTTAAGTGTTCCACTCAACACTTTGTCTGCATCTAAACTAATGTCTGCAGTAAATTTTTGTGCAGTACCACCGACTTTTGGTGCTTGGAATAGAGACCTTGCTCTATCGATATTATAATTTCTTACTGCAGATATGTTTGAGAAACTACCCGTTGAGTTTCCAAATGTTAAATCTTCTGTACCTGAAGTTAAGAATGAACCTATTACGTCATGTAGATAAAGGTCATTACTAGATTTATATGCAACTATACCAGTTGCATTACTTTCGTTTCCTGTTACTTTATCACCAACATTGATTGTTCCACTTGCAGTTCCAGTAAGTTTTGTGAACATCTTAATATCAAACATGTACATGTTAAAGATAGAACTATCTGCAAATACTCCACTTGATGAAGTTCCTGACTTATGGTCAATATCTCTTACTCTTGCAAAACCAATATGTCCACTTGCATTCTCTGCTCCTGCTTCGTCTACAACTGCATCATAAATCTTTACAACACCGAAAGGTGATTGTGTTTGTCCTGAAGGCTCATTACCAAACTCGGGAAATGAGTTTGCATTTTTAACTTTTAGTTTATTTCCTAGTCTAATAGGTGTCTTAGTGTTTGCAAGTGACTTAGTTGTTCTTGCTTTTGGGAATGGAACTGTTGTTGTTCCAATCTTATCAATCTCATAACCTCTAACGTATGCTTTACCTGGCGATATTTGCATAACAAATTGACTTTCATCTCCACCATTCTTAGCAGGATAGAACCCTCTGTTAATAGTGTTATCCAAGTGTTCTCTCATTGATTGAGTGAATTGTGTTACAATAAAGTCACCATTTGCATCGAATGTTCTTCTTGCAAGTGTGTTTTCAATTGCATTATACATAGGTCTATTGACCTTCATCTCAATGACACCTTGATTAACTCTTGCAAGTTCTACAAAGTTTGCATCTGTAGTTTCTGTAATGGTAAACTTAGAAAGTGTTAATCCAACTTTAAGTCTATCTGCACCAGCAGCGTTTTCATTTGATGTACCTGTTGAATTATCTTGTAAAGAGGTATCAGAAGATGAGTCTATCATACTTTCTGTAATTGTCAAACCAATTCTATATGATGGTTTGAAAGAATACTTCTCTAGTATTAATTCTTGTGCATCAACCTTGACAAAGAATCCTCTAAGATATATAATACCTTCTGATATTTTTGCCATTGAACCGATACCACAAGGTGCATTTTCTGTAGTTTCTACTTGGAATTCGTTATTGTTTGATACTTCTGAATATGTTCCACCTGAATCTACTTGACATTCACGAAGTTCTTCGTTTGCAGTAAATTTAAATGAGTTTGCAGAATCTGTTCCCTGTCTCATATACTTAACAAACAAGGTCATCTTATCTGTTGAAGTTTCTGCACTTGATGATAATACCTTTGCAACTACTCCTGAAGTTTGACCAATGACAAGTTTACCATGGAAAGACGTTCTATAAGTCTCAGATGTTGCAGTTCCACTATCATTCGGATTTGCACTCTTGACTTTGACATAGTACATTTCCATGTCGACATCTGTTTGAGCTCCTTGAACAATAGAACCCTCTTCAAACATGTGGTCACCAAATCTTTCAATTTGATTTTGTAAAATTGATTGAGATTGAGTTAACTCTCTTGCTTGAATAGGACGACCAGCACGATAAAGAACTTTATGAAAGTTCTTATCCTCTGAGTAGTCATCGTAATAAGGTGATATATTTAAGTCTGTCTTTTCAGGCATAGTATTTCCAATTGTTTGTTGGGGTTCTTAGAACCCCATAAATTACATTTCTATAATTAATTTAATATCTTCGATTTGGTCAGCTGCTCTAGTCACTGCACCCCTGTTTTCAATATACATGATTTCACCTGAATATCTTTGAACTTCGGGATGTGATGCACTTAGTGATACTGCTGTTGCAACACTTGAACCATCTACATAAACTTGGTCTGAGTTTGCAAAGTTCACATATTCACCACCACTATTTGCAATAGTAGTGTATTTAACTATGTTTCCTGAAGTACTTAATGACACAACCTTTGCAACTGCAACTGCAGCTCCATTTGAGTTTGCATTCAATATAGTATCATCAATACTTAAAGATGCAACACTTGAACATGAGAACTGGTTATATGCAGTCAATGTAGATGCTGTTGCAACTGTTGTTGTTCCAACATTGAATGGGTCTTGTATTAAACCAACTCTTCTGAAATCGTTATCTGTTGGGAAATCACCCGAACCTTCTGCAAACTCTAATCTTGAGTTTACGATTACATAGTTTCCACCTAGTTCTGAAACTGGGTCTGCACCATGTCCATATAAAGGAGAGATGATAACTTTTGCACTTGCACCACTACCACTACCAATACCTGATATGTTTGCAATATCAATTGATGCACGTTTATATCCTGTTCCTGGCGTTGTTACTGTAATGTGTGAAATCTGTTCTGATACAACGTGAACTGTACATACTCCACCTGAACCATCTCCATCGATAGTCACATTAGTGTAGTTATGTGTTCCACTGTTTCCATTATAACCCGAACCAGCTGCACTTACGTGTACATGGTGAACTGCACCATCTACTGCTTGGTTTTCAACATCGTATTGTGAAGAACCATCATCTGTTCCTGCTGAACCGAATGCACCTAAATCACCTTTGATTTCTGTTTGAGCACCCAATGTTTTAATTGGAATGAAGTCGTTTGTTACAAATTTGATTGTATCTGAGGCAGTTACAGTATACATATATTTCCAAATATAACCTCTACCTGTGGCAGCGTCGGTATCAGTTGTTGTTACTAGAGAAGTTGGACTAGTTCCTGTAGGTTTTTCTGTTGAGTTAACAACAACACCTGAAGAATTTCTTCCACTTCTAATACATTTGTATACATTGTAGTCATCTGTTATAACAAAGAATCTTGAATCATACAAGTTAGTTGCACTTGTAGCTGACGATGGATTTGCAGATGAAATATCATGTGAATATTCATCATACTTAGTTGCACCATTGATATCCCAATCATATCTTGTTAAACCATGGGATACATCTGCAGAAGTTACTTCCTTCATTGCAATCATATCTGACCATGCATCAATTTCTTCACCAACTGCATTGGCAGGTGTTGGTGGAACTGTATCATCAGTCCATGGATATGAACGTCCTATGAATATATAAGTGTTTGAAGCTGCCTCTCCAAAATCTTCTTTGAATTGTCTAGCATTATGTACTCTAAACTTTTCTGTAATTATTGCTGCCATTTTATTTTATCTCCTAAGATATTTAATACTATTTATAACACTATGCAGACTTTATATACGCACTAAATGTTAAATTTGTTCTTTTTCGTTGATGATTTTCATAATCCGATACGTAAAACTTCGGATACATGTTGTCTAAATCAGATATTTTTAGTCCTTCGGACTTTGCACCTTCAATCATTACATTACCACTTCCATCTTCTAATACGAGGTCGTCATTATCAGTTTCATCTTTCAAATAATATGATATATCATATGTATTTTGTCTTGCAATTGTATTTATAGTTCTAATTGTACTACCAAGTGGAACAAATGATGATAAGTTACCACCATTACTGTCGTCCTGAATGAATGGTTCCCCACTTTCAGATACAATCCTATCGTGGTCTTCAAAATACATATACTTTCCAGTGTACTCAATGTTTCTTTCTGACGTAAAGTAGTGTACTGGTTCAACTGTTGTTGCACTTTCTAAACGTAGAAGTTCTGTTCCATCCTCAGATATGATTCTCTCACCATAGTCACCTTTAACTTCTGCATCCTTATCGGGTTCAAACCTTAAGATGCAAGCCTCTTCTTCAAGTTCTATAAGTCCACCACTTTCAAGGATTAATACTTCATCGTTAGGTTCCCATATTTGGAATACCTTACCTTGGTCGGATGGTCTTCTCTCACTTTCAATTCTAAGATAACCATTATCTGCAGTTGCAATATTTAATACTGACATTACTCCATCACTTCTTGCTGAAGATTGAGTGATTGCCATATCCTTAGATACAATTTTCAGAATATTCATATGACGACTTCTATGTGATGAGTCTCCATATTCTGTTCTTGGTTCAGTTATAGAACCACCAGTTCTTGGGTCGGTTTCTGCAGTAGGAATTCCACATGCTCTAAGAACAACAAATGGGTCATTCATTTCAGAGTCTAGTGTGTATAACTGTATCTTTCTACTTGAATTTGTAAATGCATTTGCTACACCTAGTGTAGGTTCTCCATGTATTACAATAGTAGGTATAAATTTAAATTGATTTTCAGGTACTGCAGATATGTTATTTTTAATTGCAACTTCACCAAAGAAGATGTGTCCTGCTGGATGAAGTAGGTCTTTAACTGCTGACCTGTATTTGTTAATAGACTCACCGACTTTGATAACATATGAGTGAGATTGATAGAGATATCCATCTTGTATATTTGCAACACTTGAACTTGCTTGACCTCTATCTCCTAAGAACTGTCTTTCGATAATTCCTTCACCACCCATAACACCTTGACCATTAAATCTTTGTGTTTTTAGGATATGGAAATAATCGGAACTGTTGAATTTTACTTGTTCACCATCGACAAACTCTCCATCTAATGATGAGTATTTTAGTATGTGTCTATCTGCATCATAAGATACTGCAGTTGCAGTTGTTCCTGATACTTGTCCAGTTAGTACTAAGTCTTTTGTTGGAATTGCAGTCGGTGTTTCAATCAACATATTATGTTGTGAAGATGAACCTAACACACCATTTGAATCAAAGTTATATCCTTGACTTTCAAAGTTGACTGAGGTAATACCACCGATACTACTTGACCATGCAAATATCTTTGCACCTGTTCCACTAGTTACATTAACTTGAGTTGCAGCGTTATCTGCAGTTGTTCCGTTAATTAATTCACCTGCTACAAACGTTCCTGTATCTGTTGAGTCTCTTGATACTACTATTCTCTTATTTTTAGATTCAAGTCTTAATACTTTACCAGTTGCATTTGATGTACCACCTGTTAGACCTTCTCCTACTGCATACTCTTCTACTTCTGCAGAGGTTTTAAAATAAATGTATCCACCTGTATATACTTTAGGAACTATTTTATAACCTGTTCCTTGGTTGTTTATGAAGATACTTCTGATATTAGATTCAGTAGTTTCTAAGTTCATTCGTGTTCCGTCTTCGTATAAGACGTTATTGAACTCTCTGTATATGTCTACTATTGCACCTGCTGATAAACCATTGATAAATGTCACTCTATCGTTCTTATGTGTATAACCTGATGTTGCATTTAACGGGTCTCTTTTTACACCATCAACAAACACTTGAACTGTTCCATCATTGAAGAACATTCTTCTATTTAAATCATCTTTACCATTGAATAGTGTTTGGTTTGCAGTTGCAGTATATGTAAACTGACCATAGTGTGATGCATTCTCTTGTATTACTTCATCACCAACCGAACCGATAAAGGCCTCTGCACCCGAACCACCTGTATCTGTATTATCAAACACTACCATTTGAGGTAGACCGACTTGAATTATAGAGTCGGTAGATAAAGATATTGGTTTTGAAACAACTATAGATTTCCTATCGTCTGCAATGGAAACTACTTTTACTGTATCTACATTAGTTCCAAATACAGTGTGTCCTTCCTTTATTGCAGTGTCTAATGCACTGTCAAATGATACTAGTGTAGATGCTTTAGAGGTTTCGGTAATGATGTTTGCACTGTCTTCCATGACAATATAGTCTTCACCATCCTCTGACCTCATGCTATCAACTGTTCCTTTAGTTGTTGCACTATAAGTGTTATGGAAACCTGTTCCACCATCTTCAATGTATATGTGTTCGACACCACCTGAAGTGATACCATCAACTATTGATTTTGCTTCAACTACACCTGAGTCTAGTTTCTGACCAACAAAATTAATCCTATCGTTTAATGTGTATAGTGAACCAGCACCTGTTTCTTCAAACAGAATACCATCACCATCTTCGGTAGATATGACTCCACTATCATCGTGTTCAATATAGATGGATGACTCATTGAAATCTACTCCATTCATTACACCTAATGTTGTACCAGTATAACTTGTTATTCCGTCTCTGTCAAGGAATGTAACGAGTACACCTTTCTCAAAGGTTCCAACATGGTTATCCATTATCTCTAATGAATAGATACCTTCTGCAGCGTCTAAGGTAAACACCTTTTCTATAATAGACTCTGCAAGAACAAACGAATCTGAACTTCTTAGGTGTTGTATTTTATCTGTTGACTTTGGAAGTAGTTGTGAGTTCGTTAGTTGAACCACCATCCTTCTTCTTTGACTATATTGTGACTCGGAGACATGTGATGTCTCGTCAATTGGATATCTGACCTCTGCATCCTGTCCAAACATTATTCTCATTAAGAATTGTAAAGATTCTGCAGTACCTTTCTTTTGATAAAGGTCGTTTATATTTTTAACTGTAAGACGTTTATTCTGAGTAGATGATAAATCTAATGATGGAATAAAGTCGTTTTGGTAATATTGTAGAAACTCTTCTGAAGTATGGTCGATATCCGAATAGTCTAGTAACTTGTTATTTGCAAGTATAGAATTTTCTTTGTATGTTTTAATTACTGCAGTTTGTTTTGTGTTCCTACCTTCAATGGTTTCATTATTCTTAAAACCATTTCCTGAAATTGATTTGACGTATAAGACATTTTTATTAATGACTTCAATACGTGCAACTGCACCTGTTGTCTTTCCGAAGATGTACTCTCCGACAACATATGGGTCTGCAGTTGAATTAGTGTTTCCAATAGATGACTCATTGACAATCTTTGAAATATCTTTGTCGGGTGTTGCACCAACAGTGTCGGGTTCCAAAAAGATGGAACCCTGACTGTCTTCTAATAAAATACCATCAATGTCACTCTGAGAATCTAGAGTAATTATCTCTGCTTCTAAGAATTCAAAATATGCACGGATGAATTGTTCAAACGCAGGTGCTTCTTCCTTTAAGTACTCGGGTAATAAAGTTGGAAGTCTGTGACTTAAACGTTCACTGACATAATCTGTATGTGACATTTATGGATATCCTATATTAAGTTAATGTTGCACCATGATTTGAGATAGGGAACCAGTTGGAACCATCCCAAAAACATATTACTGCATCACCTAGTGTATTTAACTTAATCTGTTCAGTAGTATCTGAAGAATATCCCCATGATGTTACTGTGATGTCTGCCATATACGTACTAGCTGGTTCAGTTTTGTTATAGATGATTTTTAACTGACCTACGTCTGTTCCGTCATCTAATGTAAATGCAACGTCAGCTGACGCACCTGAAAGGTCTAATGCAGATGCAAAAGAACTAGCAAGGTTAGATGCTGTTGAAGACAAAGTTGTAATGTCATCAACTGCAAGGTGAGTTGGAATGTTTTCAAAAAGTTGACCAATAGTCATCTTCTTGTTTACAGGTGTTCCGCCTGGGTTATCTACAATGTGTAATAAATCATCTGCACCGATATCACTATCTGAAACTGATGTTAATGCACTTATTTTTTTATCTGCCATTTTGTTTTTCTCCTATAAAAACCAAGTTAATGGAATGCTACTCTGAGCATGGAACCTACCATCTCAGACCACTTTATTCATATTAATATGAACTACTAGAGGTGGATGTATACCCAACTCCAGCACTACTTTCACCACTTGCGATGGTGTCTACTTCAGCAGTCACCTTAACATCAGATGTTGATATGTCAATTAGAGAACCTCTAATTGCAACTACATCATTACCTGATGGGATAACTGTAAAGTCAATCGTACTATCAACGTTTACTGTTGAGGTAAACATGATGGCATTGATTGAAATCTTTCCTTTAGAATAATCCACTGTTCCAGCTTCATTATCCTGATAAACTCTTGTTGACCCTGATAGATAGTAACGTCTTAGATTACCACTTCCATCATCGTCATAATATTGTGTATTGACTGAATCTCCCGATACCATGAAACCAGTACTAGTTGTAATACCACCAGCATCTTTATTGTGTCCTGAATGGGGATTGTTAAATCCATTACCAAAGTCTACTGTATAACCTACTTCTTGATTAATCTTGGCTTCGGATGCCTTTCTAAGTCTAATGTTTGTAGTATTAGATAGAACTGAACTATCTGCATCATCAATTGCTTTTAATAGATTTGAATGTCTGAAGATTGCATCAAAGTCTTTTAGATTATTTTTATCAAACTCGTTGATTGCACCAGTCACTAATGTCTGTAATTCACCTATTGATAAATCTGTTTTAGATGCATCATACTTGAATACTGTTGAGATAAGTATTTTAACAATTTGGGGGTCAATCAATTCGGGTCTAACAGTTAACATATTTAGTTTGTTAAGTTGACTTTTAATTTGTTTCTTCTCTGTTTCTGATAAGTAATCTGCATTCTTAGGTTTAAGTGCAACGAACACTTTACCATATACAGGTGGGTCATTATCTTCTCCACCCCATACTGCAACTGCATCTGCATTCGGATAATACTCTTGTACTTTTGCTTTGTAATCGTTAAGTGTCACAAGTCTGTTTTGTGAAGTGTAAAATTTGTTTGCCTTAAACTTAATTGACTCTATACTTTCTTTCTCTGCACCACCATTTGCATTAGAGGTAGTAATTACAGTTGAACTTGCATAACCATTGATTGCAGATTGTTGTGCAAATCTTTTTGCACCATTAGCATGTTGGTTATCTACCATAATGTATGTTGCACTTATGATATCACCATCTAATAGTTTTTTACCCAGTACTCCGTCACCAAAGTATATTTCTGTAAACCCTTCTTCGTTCTCTTGAGTGTAGTAAACTGCTGAAGTAGATTTGATTGCAGATACATCTGTTGCAAGTGCAAAAGTTTCAGATACACCATCTGAGTTTACACTTACTACCATTCTTGCTTTATCTACTCTTCCATTTGATAACACAAACTTATTGTTTTTGATTTGAGTATCTACTACATATTGGTCTGTTGCATATGTCCCTTGGACTATTTCTACATCTGAATACAAGAAAGTTGTGTTATTTTGTGATGGTAATACTGAAGATGTGACCACAAAGTAATAGTTAACTCCATCAAAGGTTGTAGAGAAAATAGTTCCTCTAGGCATAGTCATCTGAGTGGGTGTCGGGTAAGTTCCATCAGGGTTTCTAACATCGTTGATTGTTACATCTACTATTGCACTTGCACACACTTCTGATGATGGTGTGAAACCTAAATCTTTTGCACGAGACACTACATTCTTTCTTAATTGTGCAGAGTCTAAAAACAATTCTGAGGCTGCAATGTTTGTATTTACTGCAGTAATATGTGATGCATATGAGAGTAGGTCAATAAGAACAGACATACTAGAACCTTCAAAGTCATAGTCTTTAAATTTGTCCTGTCCTTTAAGATAATTTTTAAGATTATCAGAGATACTATCGAAGTCTAAATCTGTTACGTTTATTTGTGAACTGTTTACTGTCATTATCTTGCCCTTGTTAATGTGAATTCTACTTGTTGATTTGAGACACTATTGTTGATACTATAAAATATAGTACATCTAACCTCATTATTGTCATTCTCTTCAAAAATGACTTCTACATTGCCAATCCTAGGTTCAAATGTAGCTAGTTCTTTTTTTATTCTATCTGTCGCTCTTCTAAGTTTGGGTGTAGTGTCTAATTCAAACAACATGTCTCTAAGAGAACCACCAAAATTTGGTTTAAATGGTCTCTCATACTTGTTTGTTAGTATAATATTTCTTACGGAACGTCTAACTGCATCCGTATCAGTTTTTACTGTTATGTCACCCGTGACTGGATGAGGTGTAAAGAAAATATCTAAGTCTTTATACCTGTTCGGAGTTGCAACATTCTTGCCTTCTGATTTAATATTAACTGCCATACTTCTATTTATAACACTCCGTTAATCAGTTGGAACCTTAATTGCACAAACAACCAAACCTTCATCTAATAATGTGTTCATAACTATATTGTTACCAACTACACTGAACTCATTGTCTGCAGAACCCTCAACTTGTCTGACTCCATTAACAAATACATATAAATCTCCACTATTACCATCAATAGGGAATGAATTGCCCTCTGCAGTTCCATCTGAGGCCTTTAATGTTGAGTCTAGACTACTGTCGGTCTTATTTGCAACACGAACTGTAGGTTTATATGTGGTCGAATCTATTACACCATCTAAGTTAGGTATAGCAATCATAGTTGCAAATGGATTTCCAATTAGGTTTAGGAAGTCACACATAGTTAACAATAACATATCGATTAACTTACCTAATCCGATTGCTTGTAGGAATTTCTTTATTAACTTGACCCATGCATAGAGAAGTTTCTGTTGCCAGTTCTCTTTGAAGTCTACTAATCTTTCTTCAAACCTTTGTAGTCTTTCTTCAAGGGTTGAATTAGTACGAGTATCCTTTCCTATTATCTCTTCAATGGTCATTCCTATAATTGGTATTTCAAATCCAAGTACTGCTTCTTCCAATTGTCTCAGATACTTTCCCTTCTCATCTAAAAGTTTCTGTTCTAGTTCTCTCTTCTCTTCGTTTAGTTTATCAATCGTAGCAGGGTCGGTTTCAGTTTCCAGTTTCTTATCAATCTCTGCAATTTTTTCTCTAAGTTCACTAGCAGTAGTTTGAAATTTTCTCTTTAGAGATGCTTTGGTCTTTTCTATTAACGCAGGTATGTCCATTGTCAATAGTTCTTGTATAGATGATATTGGTAAGTCGGGTAATCCAAGTAAGTCCCATATCTCATCAAACAAATCAATAAGTTTTTCTAATGCTTTTATATGTGCATTCGTGACCCACTCTTTAATCTCTGTTTTGATGTAGTCCCATGTGAGTTTTGCCTTTCTATCTTCATTAAGTTCTGAGAGTTTACCATCAAACTTCTTAATTGCATTAGGTACTAGACTAAAGAATTTATCTACGTGTGCAGCTCTCTTCTCTTCAAGTTCAAGTATCTCCTTTTCTAGTTGTTCTTTCTGTTTCTCTAATGCCTCAATTTCTTCTACAGTCATGTTCCTTGCATTCATTAACTCTTTGTTAATTTCTGCAAGTCGTTTTCTTTTAGATATAATTTTAGTGACAAAATTCTTTCCAGCTATTTGGTCTGTTATCTCATTTCTATAAGAAGGAGTAGTTATCATTTTAATAATATCAATTGATAAACCTAGGATGTTAATGGTTAGACTAAGTGGTACAATTTTCCCTATCAACTCAGATATTTTGTTGGGAATATACATATGAAAATCTGCAACCAACTCATCAATAGCATCTGTAAGTTCCTGTTGTAGATTTTTCTTTCCTTCAGTCTCTTTCCAATATGGACTAAGAAGTTTTTGTAATTTATCAAAATACTTTTCAATAGATTTTTTTATGTCTCTGAACTGTTCAAAGAGTTCACCCATAATAACATTGTCAACATAGTCTTCTGCAATTCTTATCTCTTCTAGTATTGCAGCTCTTTCTTCTGCAGTTAAGTCGGGGTTCTGTAATTTCTTGACGAGTAGGACTATCTCTTCTTCCTTTTCTTTCTTCATCAAAGCTAGTTTTGCATCCAACTTGCTGGGAAGTTGTGCAATTTCTAAAAGGGGTTTTAGTAAATCTTCTACTGAGGGTATAGAGAATATGTCCTCAGTCGGACATGGAAGTGCAGTAGGTAATACAACCTTTAATGCATTTGCAGTTTCAGCTACAACTAAGCCTGGTGTAACAACTGCGTTTTCATATGTCATTATAATTATCCTTCTGTTACGATTTGACCTTTTAGGAACAATACTTTTGCAGATTGAATAGTCATGTTTTCACCTGACTTAATATCCATTGTTCCTGTAACATCAATCTCACCTTTACCATAACCCTTCAATTTAACATCACCATATGTCTTAATATTAGAGTCACCCATTATCACAACATTTACTTTACCACCGATATGTACTTCATTGTCTTTGCATATTACAGTGTATTGGTCATTGACCACTCTTGTCATTTGTGACCCATCGGGTTCTATTGAATGGAATGTTCCTGAACGATGTGCAACTGCAATTCTTTCTGCACCTACTGTATCGTCTAACTCAAGTAGATGTCCTGACTCTGTCTTCAGGGTTTTATTAAATGGGTAAACTGGTTTTGCTTTAGTGACATAAGACATGTTGGCCAATAGAGAAAAGTCTCTGTCTGCATATGTTATCTCACCTCTTGCATGGATGTCTACATCACTTACTCCAAACTCTAATGGGTAGTAAGGTGTTTCTTTGGTTGTTGGTTCCGTGATAGTAGAAGCTTCAAGAGTTTTATTTGTGTCTTTGTCTTTTTTTGGATAGTAATTTAATGTTACACTTTCGGGTATCTGAGGAGACTCGTCTAATCCTACTTCTAGTCCCCAACCTCTATTAGGTTTTTCTATTGATGCAACCCCATCGATAGTTCCATCATATGCACTAGTTCCCTCACCAGTTCTTCTTGGGTCATTGAATCCTGACTCCACACTACGTCCAACTTCTTTACCAGTTACATCAACCTTCATCCCCTCTTGTGGGATACCCACTACTGTTCCAGTAATGATTGGGTTTTGTTGAGACTCGTCTCTAAAGAAACCAAATACAGTAGACCCTTCTACGAGTCCATGTTGTGTTCCAAATCCTGATAAAGCTGCAGAAGTAGTTGGTAGTATTACAGTTGCCCAAGGTAAATCGGGTGTTGCAATCCTGTCCTTTTCATGAGTATGAATTCCATGTATACGAACACGAACTCTACCTATCTTCATAGGGTCATGTCTATCTTCTACGACTCCATAGAAACTCATCATCCTTGGGTGTGTTTGGTTTGTCATTCTGAAATACTCGGTTGTAGTTTTTTACTAATACCTTCTCTGACACAATCCATAGTAATGGTTCCTTTATTGTCTTTTGGTATTCCAGTAATCTTCATACTAGTTATCAAATATTTATTATCATTCTTCTTATCACCCGTTCCTTCAGGTTTACTAGTTTCGGGTTCATGTATATTAAGACGCACAACTGTTCCTACAGTTAAATCAGTTCTGAATGGAACTTGAACAGTGTACACATTTTGTTTAAGTAATTCTAAAAGAGCTCTTCTTTCTAATATAGAATTGTCTTCATGAACTTCTCCAAGAAAACTCTCTGCATCTTCATATTTTTTTGCATTACCAAATGCATGTTTCATGGTGTCTACGTTTATTACTAAACTATCGTATGCTTGGTTAAGAGCTGGTTCTGCATCTGTTTGTGAATATGATTGGTCTTCATTACCTATTGCATCATCAGTTGTCATAACTATTTCAGGTGCATCTAAATGAACATTGGGGTTATGCATATGACCTTCCCTTGCAAATGTCTGAGACATATCATATATCTTTTCATCCAATCTCTGTTCTATAGGATTCCATATTCTTATTGTAGATGCATATAAACCTTTTCGTATTCCTTCTAAGGTATTGAATGTTGATGGTTGTTCGTACTTTAAAATTTGTGTATTTAAACCTTTTGCTGAATTGATGTTTGCATTCATACTGTCTAATTCTGTATTCTTAGGTGAAGTTGAGAATACTACAGGATGTACCCTTTGATACATCTCACCTATGTCATGAAATCTGAATCCACCATTAAGTGTTTGATAGAAGAAACATGAATTCCTAAATGGTGCTTCGGTTGAAGTGTTTGCATTTTCAACAAAATATTCTACACTTTTTTTAACAGTCCAATCAGGTGCAAGAAATGAAAAGTTAGCAGGTAAAGTATCTACCCATGCTTCTGTTTCTTCAGGAGTAAATTTAATAATGTCTGACATTACCCCAAGTGCCATGGCAGAATATGAACCATAAAATGATTGTGATACCTTTGTCTTTTCTGCTTGGAAAAGTCTTGGGTCTGCAAAAAGTAATGTGTATGTTTGTGTTACTTCATTTATTTTTTGAACATTTAAAGTCTTATATATTCTGAAGGTTTTATCTATAGAGAAGTCTCTTTCCGATTTATCTTCTAGTCCTTCTTTTTGTCTCACAGATATTCTTATGAATTCTTGACCTGTAAATTCAAAGGTTCTAAGTATGTTTTGAGTATCAACTAAAGACACTTCTCCTGTCGTAAACATATCGTAGATACTTTCATATAATTGAAAGGCAGCTGTAACATTTCTGATATCAACAATATCACCCGATTGGGTAACAATAGATATTGCATCGATGAAAAACTCACCTGTTCTATAATTACTACTCATATTTAATCCGACATAATACGTTCAAACACACTAACAACTTGTTGTATTAATTCGGGACGTATTACTCTTATTTTTCTTTTTGCTTCGTTTGTTTCCCATTCTTCATCAAAGAAAGATACAGAAGAGAACCCATTCTCAAAGAAGTTCTTTTTAACTCCATTGGTGTCTTTATAATATGCAATACCATCTCTCTGTTCTATTGCATTAAGTACAGACATTGACTTACCACTAACACTTCCTGTCACCACATCATTACCAACAAACCCATTTCCTATAACACCAATACGTTTCATAGTTGGGTCGACCTTAACTACGTGTGCTTCTTTACCTGCTGAAGTTATCTGTTCTCCTAGTAGAAACTTACTAGTTGATGATACGATATCTGTTGTTTCATTTCCGACTAGGTACTGACCTTCATACTTTTCATTCATGTATTTCTCAAAGGTTTGGTTGTCTTTATGCCAATCATTGTAGTTAGTAAATTCGTTTGCAAGAAATAGTGTCCAATGTAAGTCACCATTGTTGTACAACTTAGTTGCAACTACATCGGGTCTCTCACCATCCTGTATTTCATAGTAGGTATATGAAACAAGACCATCTAACGCCTCGGTTTCTATTTTAGACTTTCGGAAAAAGTCTTTGATTGATATTACCTTACCACTACTAAGTGTGTACTCAACATTAGGAAAGTTCTTAAAATATTCACTTGCCATTATCCACCCTCACCATTTGTGCCTGTTGCTTTCATCCAAGATTCCTTTATCTCCTTATGAGATATCCTTCTCCAATCCCCATTTTCGTCTCTTTTGTTACCTTCATAAATTGACCTATCTTTTGACTTAAGG
>Ga0209630_10001191_pt1 | contig 28516 bp, 14 predicted proteins | sample COG_01_FD_184745 | JGI IMG/M metagenome (GOLD analysis project Ga0209630, IMG submission 184745) | Pelagic Microbial community sample from North Sea - COGITO 998_met_01 (SPAdes) (version 2) | ecosystem: Environmental > Aquatic > Marine > Neritic zone/Coastal water | place: Helgoland, sampling... | reverse complement strand
AGTCATAATGGAATGGGTAATAATACTTTTAATATAACTGTATTAAAAGACACATTGCCAATAAGAAATGGTGGAACAGGTATAAATGCATATACTGCTGGAGATATATTATATGCTAGTGGAACTGATGAATTATCTAAATTAGAAATTGGTAGTGAGGGTCAAACACTTAAAATAAGTAGTACGGGAATGCCTGAATGGGGTGCTGGATTAGCAGATGTTACTGGAGAAACAAATATAGGAACAATTGCAGAATCTTCAGTTAAAATTGGTACTAATTCACAAGATTTAGAATTAAATTTTACTGGTTATAATTTACATATTAATGGTTCCTTACCAGATGATGGGCAAGTTCTTAAGCGTGTAGGAAATATAATTAAATGGGATACAGGTGGTTCAAATAGTGTTGATGCATCAGAAGCAGTAAATATTGGTACTAATGTTGGTGTAGGAAGTAATATTACAGTAGGAAAATCAAGTGTAGGATTAAATGTAAATTGTGTTTCATTTAATTTAAATATTGGCACAACTACTCCAACAGATGGTCAATTTTTAGGATATAATACTACTCTAGGTTCAGCAGAATGGAAATCACTAGGAGGTGATACAGTTAATAATCAAATATTAAATGTATTTGCAGGAAATTGTAGTAAGAGTAGTAATTCGACTTTTACTAATTCATTTAATAATACAACATTGGAATATCCAACTATAACTACTACTAATAATATTATACAAGGAATTGATTTAAATACAGGTAATTTAAGTGGTATTGGTACTCATAGAATTATTAATAATTATAAGAAAACCACCGGAGTAGAAGATGTTATAATTGATTATGGATTTTCAATGTATGACAAAAATATTACAACAAAACTAGAAATGGAATTACTTATAAATGATTCTGTAGTACAAAAAACTGATGTATTTTCTAAAACATTTTCAGGAAATCAATCAAAAAAAATAAATAAAAAATTCGTAGTTAAACAAAATAGTTTTAATCAAATTACTAATACTATTGATATATGTTTTAGAGATCATAGTGATGAATCAAATAATATTTACTTATTTACTGATAATCATAGTTTAACTCATGGTGATACTGATGTAAATATTACATTAACAGAAATAGGTACAAAAAATACTACATATGGTCCAAGTATAGATGCTTTACCAATTGGTAGTAATAATCCTAGTACTGGTCGATTTACTACATTAGAAAATACTGGACAAATGACTATGAGTAATCATATAATACCTAGTACTAATGCTCAATATGATTTAGGTAATGCCGAATATAAGATTAGACATTTATTCTTATCAGATAATTCCTTATGGATAGGTGATAATCATAAAGTTGGTATAAGTAATGGTGAATTTAAGATTAGAAAAAGAAAAAAAAATCAAATACCTAGTTCTATTACTGGTGGTAATACTACGGACTTAAGAAGTTTTATTAATACTAGAAAAGGTACTCAATTTACTGATAGTAATATATATGACAATTTAACATTACAAGATTTTGTAAACTATGCTAAACATAGAGACTCAAATTCACAACCAACCATAGATAGTTTATTTAATTTTAATGAAACTGGTAATAATTCTACATTTGAACAAGAAGATATTCTTGATTCTACTAAGTTAAGTGTTCCACAGATTGGTCGTGCTGAAGCCAATAAAGCTCTTATTGTTGATAATGATAGACAGCTATTTAATTTAAGTAAAGTTGGTATTAATACTGATACAAGTCCTTCATTATCTAGTCCTGAATTACATGTAAATGGTACTATTTTAACTAATACATTAAAACTAAATAATGGAATTGATTCTTCTAATGATATTATTGAAATATTCAAATCAATTGATATGAATGAAAAACAAATAAATTTTAAAACAGATGATCCTTATCATTATATAAAATATAATGGCGATACTACTATTGATGGTATAGAAATTGGTGGTTGGGGTTTTGATAATAGAGCATTATTTAGAGTTAAATCTACACATACATCTTATAATATTCCATTATTTGAAATTACTAATAGTAAAGTAGACATTAAAAAAAATACATATATTACTGGTAATTTAGATGTAAGTGGTAATATTATAGGAAATTTATCAGGTAATGCAAATACAGCAACTAAAATTGCAAGTATTACAAATAGTAATATAGTTCAATTAGCCAATACACAAACATTAACTAATAAAACATTAAATACACCTAATTTAAATACACCTAATATTACAGGTTATTTAAAGCTAAATGGTAGTGCAGGTAATAGTGGTCAAGTTCTTAAAAGTAATGGTTCAGGTGTTGAGTGGGCTAATGAATCAGGTGGTGGTGGTTCAAGTAGTTCAAATGAGATTATAGATGCAAATCCAAGTCATACTATTGGTTCTAATTCAACATTATTCAAAATAAGAAGTATAACAGACGATGATGCAAGCAAATTCGACTGGAATTCTATATCAATTGATTTTCAAATGGGACAAGGATTTAGTGACGGTGATGGAGGCAAAAGAAATACTACAGCAAGAATATCTGCTGTTATAGCCCCAACAGGCTCAGGTAACTGGCCTGGAGGGCTTACTGGTAATCCAACTAAAGCAGCTGAAAAAAGTAGTGCTTTGATTTTTTCTACTGTCGATGGTAGCACCGTCTCAGACCTAACTAGTGCTAATCATAATCATTTTTTCGAACCAATAGAAAGAATGAGAATTAGACATGATGGTAATGTTGGTATTAATACAGATAATCCTCAATATACATTAGATGTTAATGGTGACTTATGGGTAGATGGTACTGTTTATAGAGGACAAGAAGTTCAATTGTCAGATGATAGATTTAAATCTAATGAAATAATATTAGATAATTGTTTATCAACTGTAATTAAATTACAACCAGAATTTTACACAATTACACCTATTCATAATCATACAAAAAATATAGGAGAATGTCCTACATATGTTGATGAAAATGGTGATATTCAAAAAGATTATGATAATTGGGCTACTGAAAATGTAGAAGTAACAAAATCGTCACGTTTAGAATCAGGATTTATTGCACAAGATATGTATAATAATGTACCAGAATTACGCCATTTAATACTTATAAATGAAAATTTAACAAATAATCCCAAAAATTTTGATGAAAATGGAAAATTAGTAGAAGATATTGTAGATGAACAGGGTAAACCTTCTTATATTCATTTAAATTATACTGGTATAATTCCTTATTTAGCTGGTGCTATTAAAGAATTAAATACAAATCATGTAAATGAAACAACACAATTAAAAACTGAAATTAATTCATTAAAAACAACCATATCAACATTAGAATCACAGTTCAACATACTACAAGAACAAATGAATACATTATTAAATCAGTAAACTATATAAAATAAATTAATTAATTCTATTTTTTTTTATATATTTAATTAAATTTTAAAAATTATATATATTATAATGTCTAATATATTAGCAGTACAAGATTCTAATAATGATGTAGGTATTTCAACTAGTTCTATTAATTTAACATCTAATAATAATTTTAAGTTTATTGATAATAATAATCATACATATTTACAACTAAATACAGTTTCTAATACAATAGATTTAACAACAATAAAACAAAGTACATGGAATGGTACACCAATAGATTTATCATATGGTGGAACAGGTTTAACACAAATAAATGGAACATCTGGTCAAGTCTTATCTATTAAATCTGATTTAAGTGGTTGTATATTTTCAGATTTATTAACCACTAGAAATACTACTGATATATCTCATGCTGCTCAAAATAATATTACAGTTGGTAATATTAATCAACCATTAAATTTAAATAGTTCTAATAAATTTAAAATTAATTCTACACCTAGTAATAATCAAATTTTAGGTTATAATAATAATGGTATTACATTTATTAATGATAATAATATTGATATTGCTAATGATTTATGGACATTAGTTAATATGTTTTATCCAGGTTATAAATATTTATTAATGAGTCTAGTTGTTAAAAAAAGTAATGATAATACAAATTTAATAGATTTTATTCCAACTAAATATAATTATACAGTAACAGTTATTAATACATCACCAGTAATAAGTATAATACCACAAGTATTTAATAATTCAAAAATAGAATTTAAACATAATGTAGATAATAATAATTTAAATAGTTTTAATAATTATTCTGAAATTTCTGACAATAGTCAAAATAATTTTACTTTAACAGATTCAACAAATATTATATCAAATTACATTACTAGTAATTTTGAATTCAGAATTCAAGATTATAATACACAAATTTATACTTTACAAATTCTTCAAAAAAAAATTACTGTTATTATATCAGCATATACTGATTCAGATTATACACAACAATTTAATTCTGGAAATTATCATAATAATGACTTATACGTAAAAATAGTATTTTCTGAAGTAGTTACAGGATTTTCCGCAGCAAATATTACTAAATTAAATTTTGATTCTAATATAAATCCAATTTCAAATAATGGTTTAATGTATAAATTCTTATTTTCTAAACCAACTCTTGCATCTAATACTAATTGTCAATTTTTTGTTGACCAAGGTGTAATAAATGATACAGAACAAAACATTAATCAAATATCAAATACATTTAGTTTTATTTTTAATGATAATAATCCTTATATAAATATTTCTGCATATTTAAATTCAAACTTTACAAATGATAATAATGGTAGTTTTATAATTAATAATAGTACAATATCAAGAAGTAATATAATAAATAATAGAATTTATATTATATTACAAGCTAATCAATCCATATATAGTTTTGTATCAAGTAATATAACAATAACTGATGCAAATAATGCAAATATTAGTTTAAATAATTATAATTCTAATGGTAATTATACAGAATTTACATTTAATTTTATAGTTACTAATAGTTCAGATACATATATAATCTCAATAAATAATGTTTTGTCTACTAATTTTGTAATTAATTTAATATAAATACTTAATATAAATACTTATTTTTTTTTATAAATAAATATTTAATTTTTTTATAAATATTTAATTTTAAGATTTGATTTTTATTTTACAAAATTTAATGTATAAATAATTTTTAAATTTAAATAATATCATTTATATATATATATATGTCTAATTTAATAGCAGTTAAAAATTCTAGTAATGAAGTTGGATTAGGAACATCATATATAGGATTAGGTTCAACAGGAACTTCAGTATTACCATTTAAAGTTGATGAAACTAATGCAATATTAATGAATTTTAATACAAGTAATAATAGTATTAATTTAGGTACAATAAACTCAGGAGTGTGGCAAGGTTCTCCTATAGAAATAGAATATGGAGGATTAGGTAACATAGCATCTGGTTCGGCAAATCAAATATTAGCAGTTAATAGTCAAGGTACTGGTTATAATTGGATTAATAATCAATTAGATATATCTACAAATACTGAAATAGCAACAAATGTAACTTCTGCAGTAGGAATAGGTAGTACAACACATGATTTAACTATTAATACTTCTAAATTAAATATAAATATAGGTAATACAACTCCTCAAGAAGGTCAAGTATTAAAATATACAAATGATAGTTTAACATGGAGTGATGCTAATTTAGTTAGTATTGATAAATTATGGACCTTAATGAAAACTCTTCATCCCGGTTATGTTATGTTCTTAAAATCAATTCAAGTTTTAAATAATGGTGCTAGTGCAGGTACTTTAGTGCCAATTTTTAATCCAACTATTACCAATTATGATGTAAATGTAGGTAGTAATATATCAGTTGCTATTGTTCCTACTACTTTTAGTTTTCCTTCTGGAACAACAATAACTACTACTCAGATTGATGATAATGTGATTAATAATCCAAATGAATATGTTCTTGTAGATTTAAATAATACATATAATATTAAAAATTCTTATACTGAAAATTCAGAAACACATACTAAAACTTATACATTAAATATTACAAGAAATACATTATTAGATAATAATATAAATAGTTTAGTTTTAAAAGAATCTGTATCACAAAATACAGAAACTTTAAATGAACTAGCAAATAATATATATAAAGCAGATGTTGATACTATTCAAGATATAGAAATTTTATTAGAAGTAAATAGAACAGTAAAAGCAATAAATGTAATATCTAATTCTCCTTTTTCACAATTAAATATTACTAAAAATAATAATTCAATTATTGGTACATCATCTGCACTTATTGGTATTGATAGCACTAGTAATTCAAATGATATAAATATAAGTTCAGGTCGTATAACTGATGTTATTTTTCAAATAACAGCAGAAAATGATTCAAATAAAACATATACTTTAAAAATATCAAATCCACCACGAAATAATGCAGAAGTTGATAAAATTACAATCACAAAAATAGATTCACTTAATTCTCCAGCACCAGATTTAAATATTCCAAATCCTTCACCCGGAAATATTTCAAATTTATCTATTTCAGAACAATATGATAAAATAAGATTTAGTATTGATAGAAAAAATTCAAGTCAAACTAATCAAATATTTAAAAATGACCTTATACAACAAACAATAGGTGCTAGTGCAATTAATTTAATAAATACAAATTCTATAAATTTTAGTTCATATAATAATACTATACCATCTACTAGTAATAGTATTACTGATACTTTTAAAATTGTGAATATATCACCAGATGGAAATACAACAAATAATTATGAAGTTTCTTGTCCTATTGAAAAATCTTCAAATATAATTCCTGAAAGTATTATTATATATACTGGTTCAAATCCATCAAATATAAATAATCAATTATTTAAAATAGATACTAATACTGAGCTATCTAATACAAATCATAATGCAGTTAATAGCGCTATATTATCTTTTAATTCAGTAAATATTCAGGTTATTAGAAATGGCGGTCAACAAATTACTTTATCACCTAATACATCTGGTATAAATCACACAGCAGATATACCTTTTTACGTTAATGGTGATAATAATACTTCATTTAAAACAATAAGTCTTAGTAATTCTAATGTTTATAATTTTGTATTAGAAGTAACAGCTGAAAATAATTCAGATACACAAACATATAATATTTCTATTAATACTGATAATGTTTCTCCACAAGTACAATCTTTTACATTATCTGATACATCACTTAAAATAGGTGATACTTCTAATGTAACTATTGTATTTACAGAAGAAATACAAGATCTTATAAATATTTCTATAACAGTAAATGGTGGTACCTTAGATAATAGAAGCGCAAATCAAGCTAATACAATATTAACAGGCACATTTAATCCTTTAAGTAATAGTACAATTTCAGGTCGAATTACAGTAGAAAGTGGTTATAAAGATAGTGCAAATAATGAAGGACAGGCGCAAGCAAGTGCTTTAATTACTATTGATACTACAAGTTTAATACTTCAAGAATATACAGATAGTTCTACAACATTATCATCTACTAATTATATTAATAATCCAGTTTATAAATTTACTTCAAATAAAAATCTGAACATTAGTGATATTAGTATAGGTCCAGGTTCAGGTTTTAATAGTTATTATTCTATTACTAGTTCAGGAACTACAATTATTTCTGGTAATACTTCATATATATATAAAATTGCTTTTATTAATTTAAGTTATGGAAGTACTTATAATAAATCAATTATTGCAAGTGATCATGTAGATAATATTACTATATTAGGTATACCATCATTTACTATACAAACACCTCAATATAAAACAATAGGATTTAGTATTAGTAGTTCAATTGCAGAATATGATACATATGATATACATTTGTATCTAAATAATGTTAATGGTACTCTAAAATGGGGTTGGGTATATACAGGAGTTATAGATGATTATAAATTTGTTTTACAAAATATATCAGGAGATGATTATAAAATATTAATAGGTAGTACTATGGTAGATACAGGATATATTGCACAACAAATTTCTGGTGACAACTATATTATAAAAAATGGTAATCAATATTTACAAAACCTTTACCTATCACAAACATCTCTTGAAAGTTATACTAATACTATGATTCAAAATGATAATAAAAATTATTTTGTATCTACAACTTGGAGTGGGACTCAAGTTTATTTTAAAGTTGAGTTGTATTCAAATATAAAAATACCAGGAGCATTTAGAATCAATAGACATCAATTAACTAATAATGTTAATGGTCAAGCTACTAATACATTCTTATTATATCCTGATTATTTGAGAAGTCCAGATGGAGAAAATATACTTATAATGCAAAGAGATGGTAATTTAGCATTTTATTATAAATATAATAATAGTTGGAATATTACATGGCAAACGTATACTAACTATCCCGGAAGACATGGAAATGGTTTAGTAATACAAAGTGATGGTAATGTAGCTGTTTATGTGGGCAATCGTTCTAATAGTACAAATAATAGAACTGATATTGGTACTCCAGCTGCAAGAACATATCTGCTGACCAACGACATTCCACATCAATATGGTTGGCAAAGTGCTACATATAATTCTAGTTATCATGTACAAATAGGGGGTGCATATGGAACTAGTACTAGAACAGAGAATGTATTGTGGACTCCTAGTTCTGTGTTAATTTATGTTCAAACAAATAGCACATATTATGATTGGTTTGATGCATCTGTAAGTGGTAATACTATTACTGTCACACGTGACTATGTAAGTTCTACACATGGTTGGGGTCAAAACTTATATGTTAATGCTCCTGTTGGAAATACTGGTATTAGAACTATTCAAATTACAAATAATCGTAAATTTGAAATTCTTTACAGTAATAATCAATTACAAAAAAGTGTTAATTAAATAAACTAATTATCTTATTTTTTTTTATTTTATAATTTTTAAATATAATTTTTAAATATAATATTATATATATACATGTCCAATATTGATAAACTACTATATATTGATGGATTAGGCGAAATTACCCAAAATTTAAATATAGGTGGTAATTTAAATGTAACAGAAACATTATTTACGAATAAATTAGGTATAAATACAACAACTGTTAATACAACTGATGTAGTAAATATTAATGGTAATATTACTATTGATGGAGATATTATACCATTAGTACATAATGTTCATTCTTTAGGTAGTTCAAGTAATGCATTTAAAGATGTATATGTAGGACCGGGTTCTTTGTATATAAATAATAAAAAAGTTTTAGAAGATAATAGTGGTATAATAACATTAAGAACTGATGATAATCAAAATTTACAATTATTAACAAGTGGTAGTGGTGACATTAAATTAACTTCTAGTAATGATATTGAACTTAATGCTCAAGGTAATGGAAATATTGTTTTAACAAAATCAACTCCAGGGGACATTAGTATAACTAACAGTGATACTAATAGTACATCTACTATTGATATAACTTCATCAGGTGGTGGTATTAATTTATCTTCAGGAAGTGGTGTAGAAATTGATAATGAATTAAAAGTAGATACAATTAATGAAAGAACTAGTAATACTGGTGTAACAATTGATAGTGTATTAATAAAAAATAATAATGTTACAGCACATACTATTACTGCTCAAAATTATGCTGTTGGTAGCACAAATTTTATTTCAGCTTCACGACAAGGTAATTTTAGAGATGTTGAAGTAAAAAATACTAATAATAGTGATACAATTTTATTAACTGGGGATGGTGGTCATATATCATTAGAGGGAAACTTATCAGTAGATACAATTAATGAAAAAACTAGTAATAATGGTGTAACAATTGATAGTGTAATTTTAAAAGATAATAATATTACTGCACATACTATTACTGCTCAAAATTATGCTGTTGGTAGCACAAATTTTATTTCAGCTTCACGACAAGGTAATTTTAGAGATGTTGAAGTAAAAAATAGTAATAATAGTGATACAATTTTATTAACAGGAGATGGTGGTCATATATCATTAGAGGGAACCCTATCAGTAGATAATATTAATGAAAAAACTAGTGGTTCTGGTGTAACAATTAATAGTATATCAACCATAAATAATAATTTAACTGTTAATGGAATAGTAAATATTAGTGGAGAATTAAATTTTACTGGTACTAGTGCTAAAATAAATTCAACTACAATAGAAGTTGAAGACTCATTAATAAAATTAGCATCAAATAATACTGCTAATGTAGTTGATATAGGAATTTATGGAAAATATTCTAGTAATTATTACGCTGGATTATTTAAAGATAATGATAATAAATGGAAACTTTTTACAGGTTTAACTGAAGAACCTACTTCAACAGTTAATATAAATGGTTCTGGTTATACAGTAGGTACATTAGTATCTAATTTAGAAGGTGAAGCACAAACAGTAACAAATGGTGTTTACACAACAAATAAATTAAATGTGTTATCATCTACAACATCTAGTGAACTAGCAAGTATTATAACAGATGAAACCGGTTCAGGTAATCTTGTATTTTCTAATTCACCAACATTAACATCTCCTGCATTAGGAACACCTGCATCAGGTATTTTAACAAATTGTACAGGTACTGCATCCGGATTAACTGCTGGTAGTGTAACAAATGGTGTTTATATAACAAATAAATTAAATGTGTTATCATCTACAACATCTAGTGAACTAGCAAGTATTATAACAGATGAAACCGGTTCAGGTAATCTTGTATTTTCTAATTCACCAACATTAACATCTCCTACAATAAATGGTATATTATCTATAAATAAAGAATCAACAAATAATACAAGAATTAATAATAGTTCAGGAGACTTAATATTTGATACAAATACACAACACATTTTTGATGTGCAAGGTAGTGGAATAGTAAGAATGCTTTCTAATAAATTTGGTGTATATAATGGTTCTAATGAAAATGCATTTATTACTAATAATGGAATAGCAAATTTTAAAAATACAAATATTGACGGTGAGTTAACGATTACCGATAATAGTAATTTTGGAAAAGTATCTGTTACTTCAAATGAAATAATTATTGGAAAAGATTCAAGTACTTGTATTAAAATTAGAACAGATTCTAATTATACTCGAATTATGAGAGAAGGTACAGAATGCTTAGCAATACATAAAACCCAAACATGGATAAATACCGATAATGTATATATTACAGGTAGTTTATTTGTAGGTGGTAATCAAATAACTGGTAGTAGTAGTGGTGGTGGTGGTTCAAGTTATTGGAGTTTAAATGGTAATAAATTAGAAACATCTTCAGCAGTAAAATCTATAAGAGTAGATGGTTATGGATATTTTACAGGCGGTGAAATTGATTTTAATACTTTTAGAGATACATCAGGTGTAGCTTTAGGTGGTTATGGCGATTATACTGATAATTATGCAACTATTCAAATAATAACTAGAAATGATGGCGGTGGTTGGATTGACTGGAAAGACAATACAGGAAACTCTGATTTTGACGGCAGAATTCGTTTTAGAAAAACTGAAGGTTTTCAATATGTTACACAATCTAATCTTCCTCATCGATTTTATATAAATGATTATAATACAAATGTGATGGATTTAAGTAGTAGTCGAGTTGATATTAGAAAAAATACATATATTACTGGAACTTTAGGTTATAGTGCAGGTGGTGAAACACCTGTAAATAATGTGATTGGTTCATCACCAAGCGCTGATTATATTATTAAACATCCATTTATACCATCTGATGGTAATACTTACAACTTTGGATTTAGTTGTAAATTGAGCACAAATAGAACTCATTCTACAAACCCCGGTTATTATAATTGGGGGATGCCTGTTATTAAAAGTGATTATGTAGCTATATATTTTGAAGTTGATGGTTATTACGCAGCTAATATAAGAAAAACATGGCAAGGTGAGCTTAATTTTACAGGACAACATAGATCTAAAATTATAAATATTGATGAAGATAATATAGATAATTATATAGGTCTTATAGTAGTATCAACTGGAGATTATAATAATTTAGAAGATGATTTAACAGAATTTAAGCCAACAATAAATGAATCATTACCAATAGTAGAATTATCCGAAAAGAAAAAAGATAAAAGTGTCTTTGGAGTATTATCTAATATAGAAGATAAAAATAGTGAAAATAGAGAATATTCCGTCGGTAATTTTGTAAGTGTATATCCTAAAAAAGAAAATGATAATCGTATATTTGTAAATAGTGTAGGAGAAGGTGCTATATGGGTAGTTAATACAAATGGAAATCTTGAAAATGGTGATTATATACAAAGTTCAGATATAGTTGGTTATGGTGAAAAACAAGATAGTGAATTTTTAGCTAACTATACAGTTGCTAAAATTACTTGTAATTGTAATTTCGATTTAAATTCTTCTAAATATGATTGTTTTGAAATAAATAATAATGGCACTATTTATAGAAAAGCATTTGTAGGATGTACATATCATTGTGGTTAAATAAACTTTTTAGAAAAAAGTTTTATCAAAAAGCAAAAATAAAATAAATAAAAAATAATTTAAAATTGAAATAATATAAGTTATTATATAAATATGTTTAAGAATTTCAATAAGGTGTTTCATACTACACAATTTTCAACTCTTTATAAACATAATAATTTAGTTTTAAAAAAAACTAGAAATATTGATGGTATAATTAATAATGAAACTAATATATTAAATACTCTTGATCATCCAAATATTCCTAAAATTCATTTAAATGAAAATACTTTTGAGCATCAATATTTAGTGATGGATTATTATTCACGTGGAGATTTATATGATAATATTCAAAAAAAAAATATAAATAAAACTGATTATAAAACATTTATTAGTAAATTAATTAAACCAATTTATTATATTCATCAAAATAATATAGTTCATTTAGATTTAAAATTAGAAAATTATTTATTAACACATAATAACGATTTTATTTTAATTGATTTTCAAGTATCCGAATATCATACTAATTTATATAATAAGTTAGAACCATTAAGACATGTAGTAGGTTCACATAGTTATGTAGCACCGGAAGTAAAAGATTATGTATTTTGTAAATCAAGTGATATTTATAGTTTAGGTTGTATACTATATGTAGTATATGCAAATTCATTTTATGATGGAAAAATTGAGTATAATTTACTTAAAAAGTGTGATGATAAACTGGTCAGTATTATTGAAAATACCTTACAAGAAAATCATTTACATAGACCAAATATTTATGATTTAACTTATTACTATAATTTAAAGATTGACTAAATAATTTTAATTATTAAAAAAAATTTTGTAAAAGCTTATAATTTAATATAGTAATTACAATATAAAAAAATAATTATAATAATATTTATGTTGAAAAATTGTAAAAAAGTTTTAAATAGTAATAGTAAATCTATTATACCAAGTGATAGTGTATTATTTAAAAAATATAAATTTAGTAAATTATATAAAACTAAAAATAATTTTATAATTAAAAAAACTAAAGTATGTCAATACAATAAAGAATCCGAAATATTAGGTAAATTAAATAATAAATCAATAATAAAAATACACGATAAATATAGTGATGAAAAAAATAATTATATACTAATGGATTATTATAAAAAGGGTGATTTACATTATAATATTTATACTAACAAAATTGAATTTGATAGAAATTCTATGAATAAAAATTTTTTAAGAAATTTAATAAATCCAATTATTTATATTCATAATATGAATATTGTTCATTTAGATTTAAAGCTAGAGAATTATTTAGTTGATAATAATAATAATTTTGTACTATGTGATTTTCATAAATCTAAATATCATAGTGTCTCATATGATACAAAATGTGATTTAGATAGTATTGTTGGAACAAAATACTTTATAGCACCAGAAATTGACCAAAAATATTTTACAAAAAAAAGTGACATTTATAGTCTTGGTTGTATTTTATATTCATTATATGCTAAAACACATTACCGAGGTGATATTAAAGACGATTTATTAAAACATACACCAAATAAAATTGTAACTTTACTTAATGATACATTAAAAATTAATCCAAATGAAAGACCCACAATATATGATATAAAAAATAATTATAGTTTAAAATAGTAAGCAACTTATTTATATAAATAACGTCCCTTTTTTTTATATACATTGTATGGACTACAACATTTTGTATTTGTAATATAATCTATAGATGTTTTTTTACTAACTAATAATGGAACAAATGAAAAGTACGTTTTTGTTTTCATAAAAGGTAACCAATTATTTCTTCTATTTTTTTTATATATTTCAGTAAATAAATTGCGTGAATCATAATTTAGTACATTAAACTTATTATTTTTAGCTTTATTTTTTATTTTACTTTTATATTTATTTCTTATTTTAAAATTACGTTCACTTGTATTAATAGATGAATAATAACTAAATTGTCTATACATATATTATATATTATGATATTAATTATTTAGTTAAGTAATTATAATTTATATATTAATAAAATAAAATTTTTATATTTGTAATTATATATGAATACTAATACAGAAACAAAGACAAAAACTGCATCAACAAAAACAAAACCTACACCAGCAAAAGCAAAAGTTGCACCAGCAAAAGCAAAAACTGCAATAAAAACAAAGACAAAACCTGCACCAAAAGCAAAGGCAAAACCTGCTTTAAAAACTAAGGTTGTGCCAAAAAAACCTGTTAGTAAAAAATATTTAAGTACTTACAATAGTGAAATTATTAAATTAAAAAATAAATACAAAAATATAAAAATGTGCTGCGATGATCAAAATCAGTTAGTAAATTTAATAAAAGATGTTGAAAAAATAATGGAAATGAAAGAAATTGAACCTAATTTAGGTAAATTATATAAACAACTCGATAATAAAATAGAAAATCTTCAAAGAAAAGAAATGATGATAAATATATTAAGAATATTTTTAGATGATGATTATTATTCTACTAAAGAGAAAAAAGAAAGAATGAAAAAATTTATTGAAGAAAAAACTGATATTAAACTTAAAGATAAATGTGTAAATGTTGGAAAATTAATATCATCATCATACTTAGTTAAGTTTTATGAACATAAAACAAATAAAAAAAGAATTATTAAAGAAAAAATTATAACTCATTATAATCTTAAATCTGATAATAATTTTGGATACAATATATCAAGTATATTAGACGAAATAAAAATATTTCAGAAATTAAAAAAGGAAGATTTTACATCAAGACTATTAGATTATTATATATGTGAGAAAAATGACGATATAGTACTTTATATGGAAATAGAAAAAAAAGGTGAACCTTTATCAAAATGGTTAGATGAAGATAATATATTAACAGAATCTCATAAAAAATCAATAAAAGATTTATTAGTAAAATTACATAAATTAAATATTATATATAAAAGTGGTTTTAATACTGATGGTTTATTAATAGATACTACCAAGAAAACTAAAAAATTTTATATAAGTAATTTTGAAAACAGTGATACACGAAATCACCTTTTTTCAAAAGCTAAAAAAGAAGATATAGAAAATTTAGACTTTGTTTTAAAATGGTCATCACCATATAGTGAAATAGAACTAAAATCACTTATTATATATGATATTGGTGTCAAATTTATATTTTAAATTATTTGTTTTTGATAAAACTTTTTTTTAAAAAGTTTATTTTAATATATTAATGCAAATAATTGTAAACTATTTCTATGTTTTAAAATTTTATAACTTAATTGTGAAATTCTATAAACCGGATGAAGTTTAGTTTCTCTTATTTTTTTTTTTTCAAATAAATTAGTTTGATTATGATCAAATCTGCAAGTTTTCTTAATATGATATTTAGATTTTGATGTTTCATAATTATACATATTACACTCATTTGTATAAATTAAATCATCTAAATAGTCTCTTAATGTATAACCATGTTGTTTCCATTCGGAAATCTCATCACGTGATATTTCAAAATATGATTTAAATAATAACCCTGTTAAAATTGCTTTAAAGTTCATTGCATTTAATTTTGATGAAGTTTGTGTTAAGTAATAAATATTTTGACTAGGTAAATAATTAACAATTTTAAAAATTATTTCATCTAGTAGATTGTTAAACATACTTTAGTATACTAATATTATATATTAAAATCAATTTAATAATTTTGAATTATAATAGTTTATAATTTTATAGTATAATAATTATAATTGTAGTTCTATTAAAGAACCTATAAATTTATGGTCACTAGAAAAATCTAATAATTCTTTTTTTATTTTTTTATTTTTTACACTATTTAATAAATCACAATCCTTTATATGTTCTTCTTTAATTATAAATGATTTATTAGGAATATTTCCTGATGTTAGAATATAGTCACCTGTTTCTAATATTTGTGGTCCTGTTTTTGGATTTCTATATTTATGACCTTCACGATGCCAACAACATGTTGCAAGATGCTTCATTAGTTTATTTTTAGTCATATTATTATGAAAACTTAAAGCCAATTTTGGTTTATTTAAATTTATTTTTAATGGTTTTTCTTTACTAATAAGTGTTTTAATATCATTAAAATCACCCATTAATATAATATTATTGTTTTTTAAGTGTGATTTTAATATTTTTTTGTTTTCAGTATTATTTGTACTCATTACCTTATTTACAAATAAACTAAATTTATTAGTTAGTGTTTCTTCAAAATTTCTTTTAGATTTTAAATTATCCATCCAAGGAGCATGAAGATTTATAAATAAACACTTACTTGTCAAAACAAATATACAAGGTCGTCCATCATTTTCTGATAAATTAAATGTCATTGTTTTTAGAGTCTCTCCAAAAATCTTCGTATTGTATATTACTGATATATATATTCTTAATTTAGAACTACTTGCTCGTGTAGTTGTTTCTATTTCTCCTAAGTTTATTTTATAGTCTTTATTATAATTTATTAATTTTTTTAAATGTTCTTCTGTTTTATCATAACTACCTATATTTCCTATTTCTACAATACCTAATACATCAAAGGGTTTTTGCAAATTATCTAATATTTTTTTTGTATTATTAAAACAAGTTTTAATGGCTTCATGTTTGTCACTACTTTGTTTTAAATATTTTTTTTTACATTTTTGTGCCATATCTTTTTCAGAACCAATTTCTAGACCTTGTTGAATAACAAAACTAAAATTACCAAAAACTACATTAATTTGTGTAGAAGTTTCTTTTTTTAATTTAGATGCACCTCCTACTATATTATTACTAATAACATTTTTATTTTTTTTATCTAAATATTTTTTTTTGTATTTTAAATATTTGTCCCTATAGTTTAACATCTATAGATTTTATGTATAAAAAAAAATAATATTAATGAATTAATGAATTAATGAATTAATTAAATAATATATTATTTAAAATAACTACTAATGTCTTTAACACCCATTACTTCACGATTTATTTTATTTAGTGCATTTTGAAATGGTTGTTCAGGATTTTTTAAACACAGTTCTAATATTTGAACAATAGGTTTCATTAATTGATTCGTAATATAAAATTTGTAATTAATTTTCAAATTATTTTCTCTAATATAATCTGGATGTTCTACTCTGTCACCTTGTAATATTTTTTGTCCTTTTTTCTCCTTAACATTAATATATACAAATGGGATTCTATCATTACTAGATGGTTTATTTCCAGGATCTCGCTCACCCATACGATCTGCTAATACCTTATGTGCAATACCTTCAGGATTTTTATAATAACCTCGTAATGTTTTTGTAATAGTTAAATCTTCCATTTTAAATTGACCACTTATTAATTCTTCTAGTTGTTCTTGTAAAAATTTTACTGCTGAATCTATTGTTTTATCTTCTAATAATCGTGTAATTATACCCTTATAGAATATTTTTACAATATTAGCATTATCACGACGTTTTAATACAATACCCATATATTTTAACTTAGGTGTAATATTCCAATCTTCTTCATATAAATATCCAATATATCGTTTTTTCGAAAATAATATAAATGGATAAAATGTTTTCTCATATTCTAAATCATGTGGTTTTCTTAAAATTAATCTAATATCATCTGATAAACATATAGATTTTTGAATTCCATATCTTAATCGTTCTTTATCTTTTATTTCTTCATCATTTTCTACATAAGTATTATACTTTAAAAAGCAAGAGTCTGTATTTTTTAATTCTAATTCACCTACTCCTGCACAAAATGTCCCTTGTTCTGTTTCTAAATCATAAACATATTCATCTTGCGAATCTCTTAAATATATAATTTTTTTTAATATATTTGGATTTTTACGATAATTTTTACAAGAACTTATCCAATAATAATCTGTATTTTTTTTTACTTTTTTCTCTTGAATATTAAGAGATAATTTATTATAACCAATAGATTTTGCTAAATAGTATAAACATTGTGCGGATATTTTATTTTTTGTTACAAAATTAAGTGTTTTATCTAAACCATAATTACCAGTTTTTCCTCCATCGGCATCATAATAACCTTCGAAGAATGCTTTTCTTATTTCTAATTTACTATTCAATACAATATTTGGAACAATTTTTGCTTTTTCATAATATAATAAAGGTCTATATTTTTCAACCATATATTTTAATGAACCACCAGGAACTAATTTATAAACACCACTACTTTTTAATGTATCTAAAATCTTAAATTTTACTGGTTCTATTTTTTCTAATAAATTTTTATAAATATTTAATCGTTTTAAATTATTATTATTTAAAGCCCAACTATATTTAAAACTCCATTTACTATTATAACAACCACAACTTCCATCTCCCATAAACATTCCCCAGATTCTTGCTTCTTCTTCTGTTAGTAAATAAGATTTTTTATAAATATCTTCTTTTGTTTGTATTTCTTCATTAAATATTTTTCCTTCTCTTTCACAACGTTTCCTTTTTACACAAATCTTACATTGTTTACATCTTTTTGTTTTTAATTTATCTGCGAAATAATAATTATCTACTGAATAACTATTCTTACAAGTAGTACATTCAATTAATTCTTCTCTATTAATCTTTTCTTTTTCTTCATTTTGTTGAGGAACATAAGCATCAACTTCATTAAATTCATTCGGAAAACAATGAAATAACTCTGTTTCACCAACTACACATTCACCTGGTTTAATTTTTTCTCGTTTACTACTTAATAAACTATGATCTTCTGTTACATCAATTACACCGCAATGTGTATTTACTCTATAAATCTTCTTATTTGTCTTATGTCTAATTACCTTTTTAATTGGATTCCATTTATTATTAGCAAATACTTCATAATTTACAAATGATTTTTGTTTATCACGTCTATTAGATTGAATAGTATCAAATGGTTTAAAATTTTCATATTTTTCCCATATTTGTGATAATGACTCAATTGTTTTAATTTCAATTAATCCTTCACTATTTCTTAGTATTAATGGTTCATCACCTGTAACACTATCTCCATACACTATAGTGCAATCATAATATTGTTTAGCAAAACTACTACATAAATTTAACATTTGTCGTCCAGTTGAAGTTGTTGCAGCTGCTACATCTTGTTTAAATATAGCGCTAGTAGAAGCTCCACATTGCCCATATAAGGAATTAGCAGATAATTTATAACCTAATTGCAGTCCTTCTAATACTCCTTTTTTAAATTCGTCTTTTTCTAATGGTATTTTCTTACGTGTATCCTTACGAGCTTTTAATAATTTACGTAAAATCTTAGGCATAATAGCACGTTTACTAATAGTTTGGTCAGGATACTCATTAACATCGTCATATTGTTCAATATCAACTGGATGAGCAAATGTAATTCGTTTTACACCAACTTTTTCTTTTTTATCACCCTTACCCTTATATGTATCAAAACATATTTTAATATAATTAACATAATCAATATTCTCATAAGCACTAAAATATATTTCACTATCTAGAAATTTACTTAATGGATAATATACATTTAATTCATATTTTTGTTTTTCTTCATGTGATAATTTAGTATATAAATCCTTACATGATTTTTTAAATTCTTCCATGTCATTAATATTTCTTCTATTTTTACTATTATAATATTTTTCAGTTGTAAATAGATTACATTTACATTTTCTAATAAATCGTTTTTTAATTGATTTAACATAAATACTATCTAGTAATGGAAACTTATTATAAGATTTTAGTTCTTCTTCAAATGCTTTAGAATCAAAATCTTCAATTTTTTCAGTATATTTTTGATAATTTCTAAATTCAATACCATTTTTAATATTTTGTAAATTAATTTCTTCTATTTCTTCTAAATTGGCGTCCTTACCTTTAAATATTTCAGTATTAACTATACCTTCATGACTAATATTACTCGCAATCATCGATGATGGATATAATGAAGCATAATCTAATACACTTACGGGTTCTTCTAAATACATACCCTTAATAGGTGGTAAAACAATAGCACCTTCATAACTACTATCATCATTTTTCTTTTCTAACTCACGTAATATATAATTTTCATTCTTACATTCCTTAGATACTAATGATTGAATCTTAATACCTTGACCTCGTAATATAATATAACTTAGTGGAACACTACATACATTAGCCATACCAATATTTGCTGATAATATATCTAATTTATTCATAAGGTCAATTAATAATACACAATCCTTAATACAATATTTAGCAATAATTGCACGTTTTTCACTATTTAGTCGCTGATACATAAAAATCTGCTTAGGTGTTACATCGTCTTTTTCATCACCAATAAATATTTGAGATACATTATTTAAGGAATAACTATCTAAATTATGGTCACGTTGAACTATTTTTAATAAGTCTAATTCAGACCTACCCTTATTAGTAATAAGATTTAATATATTATCACCTAAAGCAGATGATGATAACATTTTTACTTGTAATTCTGATTTAAAGGATTTGATTTTACTAATATAACCAAATTCAGTAATATCAAGTTCTTGAACACGATTAAATAAAAATTTATTATCAAAACCAAATGTATTATAACCCATAATAATATCAGGTTGTTCAATATTAATAACTTCTTGAAATTTTAAGATTAGTTCACTTTCATAATTATCTAATTCATTTACACTATATTCTGTAACATTTTTATCAATACCGTATTGATAAATATTTGTATCGTTATCAAAATTATCACAACTACCAAGTGTTAAAATATATTTCTTATTTGAATTTTTTACACCAAAATTATGAAAAACACAACCTATCTGTATAATACGATCACCTTGGACTTCCGGTAATTTGTCTTCTAATAATTTATTAATAAGATAAATAATAATTTCTCTATTTGACATTTTACTATGTATATTTTCATCATTATCAAAATCATCAAAATCCAAACGATTGTTATTTTTTAAGAATAAATAATCTAAGTTTGACTTAGATACTTCACCCTTAGATTTATTTTTATAAGTATTACATATATTTAATAATTCGTTAATAAATTCCTTAGATTTTAATAGATTCTTATATTGTGTATTTAATTTAGTTTTTAAGTAAATTTGATTAATATCTAGTTTAATTTTATCTTGTAACGGTGTTTCTAATTTAGAATTATGTGTAATATTAAATCCAGTATTAATAATACATTTAAATATGTTTACTAATATTTTTTCATCATAAGATTTATTTTTATTAATATAATCTAAGTAAAAATCAGTCATTTCCATTGCAAGTTTTTTATAATTTTTAATAGCTAATGGAAAATCGCCATGAGAACTATCTGCTTCTATATCCCAACTCATAATTTTAAATGGAGCAAATTCATATTTTTCTACTGCTTCAATATTATTAAAATGTATACTATATACATCATTACTAAAATTTTCATCATTTTTAATATGTTTCTTAATTTTATCAAATTTAATCCAACCACATGGTTGAATATTTTTATTATGGAAAAAATCCAATAATGGTTGTAAATCTGACTTATACATATCAATAAGATGTTTTCTTTCTTTTAATAAATGATTATCTATCATTACAAAATCATTTTTTAGTACTGAACCGTCAAAATTATTTATTTTAGCTTTTAATGCTTTCTTAAGTCTATTAAATGCCATTACAGTATTAAAGACTATTTTTAATACAATAATATCATTATTTCCAAATGATTCATATAAATCCTTCTTATTATGAATAGTACATAATTCTTTTCTTATATGTTGTTTTTTTACACGTAATGGCATTTGTAATAAATCAGGTGGATTATGTGCTAAACAACAACATAAATCTTCATCATTTGCATCATCGCTACAACTTCCACATGATTCATCCGACTCAAATTGTTTACATTTTAGTGGTTTATCACATATATAATTTATATTATCAAGTAATTTATTTTTTATTAATGTATTATTATCTAATTCATACATAAATTTATTTTTATCATTATTATTTTTACTATTTAATCTTATTCTAATATACATCTCTGGTTTAAAATTTTCTATTTGAACAATAGCATTTTCCCCTGATGCTGATTTACCAAATCCATAAATAACAAATTTTTTATAATCCTTATCTTCTGAATGCCAATTTAATATATTTAATTCAACTGGTTTAGTTAATTTAATATCATTATTATAATTTTTATGATTTTTATCATTTTTATCATTTTTAATAGTATTATAAACCATTTTATAATTAAATATTTATAAATAAAAATCAATTTTTAAACATTTTTAATAATTAATATAATTAATATAATTAATATAATTAATATAAATAATTTAAATTATATACAGTTAATATATAAGGTATATGAAATACTATATAATTATCTTAATAGTTGTATTTATAATTCTATTTTATAATTATAATAACACTCTAGTTAAGACACGAGCAAATAATAATAAAATATATTATACACAAAAAAATAAATCACAAATAGCGGCTAATAAATTAGCAAAGATAGATAGTTTTATTAATAAGTTAACAAAACATTTATTAGAAGAAAATAAAAATCATGTTATGATACAAAAAAATTTAAAAAAAAATTTAATTATTAATGAATTACCTAAACATAGTAAACATGTTGCTTATATTGTAAACAAGACTAAATTACATATATGTTTAAGAAATAAAAATGATAAATTTATAAATCAGTATAATCGAGTTTATTTTGTAGTTATGCATGAGTTAGCACATAAAATTACTAGATCAATAGGTCATACAGATGAATTTTGGGACAATTTTAAATTAATAATTAAGACTGCAATTAAACATAAACTTTATACATATAGAGACTATTATAATAATCCAGTAGAATATTGTGGAATAAATATTAACAGTTCACCATATATTAAAGGTGGTAATAGTAATGATAATATAATATATATAATTATTTTATTATTATTTCTTACTTTAATATTTGTATTATATTTTAATAGTATTAATAGTAGTAATAGTATTAATAGCAGTAATAGTATTAATAGTATTAATAGTATTAATAGTAGTAATAGTATTAATAGCAGTAATAGTAGTTCAGATTGTATAACTGATCCAAATTATGGTCTGGATTCTCCAGACTATGCTACTGCTCATACAGATATTTGGGGTCAACATGTAGTTAGACCATTAAAATTGAATTTTAATAATAGAATATCCTTAGAACAACTGACTTTATCTGATGTACGAAAATAAAATATGTTTATTTTTAAATATAAATATATATATATATATATATATAATTATGGGTAATTTAATTACATTACCTCAATATATTTATATTGATATTAAACCAGTATCAAAGATTTTAAAATTAGAGGGTTGGGAATTAATTTATAAAGAAAATACATATATTTATTATAATAAATACAAAAATATTGAATTAGGTTGTTATCCATTAACTGTTTCTAATTATGAAGATATAATTGATTTTTATAATACTGAATTATTAAACCCGGATGATACTATAGAACTATTAGAACATATTATAAATAGTGATATTACTGTGATGGAAGAAGATGTTTATAAGATAAATAATGTAATTGAAAAAATAAAAAAAGAAAATGATTTAACCGAATACAATCATAATTTTATAGGATTATGTTTTTCATAAATTTTTATTTCTTTCTAATCTAAAATGTATAAACTCGGGATCATAACAATCCGCTTCATCTACACAAAATAATGTATAATTATCATTTGTTTCTAATTTAGATATACAAAAATATATATCATCATGTAAATCTAAGTATTTTGAATAAATTTTAATATCTTCCGGATAATAAAAATATATATTTTTATAAATAGGATAATCATCGGTGATTATTTTTTTTATATTATTAATATGGGTATCTGATAAATTCTCAATTACATCTAAACCACATATTAAATCTAATTCGATATTAATATTATCATCTATTTCATTTTCTTCTATTTCAGTTTCTTCTATTTCAGTTTCTTCTATTTCATTGTCTTCTATTTCAGTTTCTTCTATTTCAGTTTCTTCTATTTCATTTTTTTCTATTTCATTTTCTTCTAGTTCATTTTCTTCTATTTCATTTTTTTCTATTTCATTTTCTTCTATTTCATTTGATTTGATAATATTTTTTAATAATTCTATTTTTTTATTTTTTGATAAGGTATTTTTTTTATAAAATTTATATAAATCATTTAATTGATTTTTAAATAACTTATCTTCATATATTAATGTTTTATTTAATATCATTTTAATTAAATATTTTAAACCGGCTATTAAACAACCATTAGAACATCTTATATTATCATTATGATATTTTGTTTTAATATGATTTAACATATTTTCATTAATATATGGAAAATGTGTTTTTCCGTAATCTTCGCATACTTCACCAGTATAAAATTTTTTAACACTGAGTTTGTAAGAACTCCACCCTTTATAATTATTTTTTTTTAAGAATAATTCTAAATTATAAAGTAAATATGTATTAAAATCTATAATTTTATTCTTTAAAATTAAATTGTATCCACTATTAGAATATGGACTATAAACACAATTACATCTACAATCTTGATGTCCTAAATAATTATGTTTGTGTATTTTATTGCAAAAATCACAGTGAAAACTATAAACAAGTTCTTTTTTTTTCATTGGTTTACATAAAATATTTGGTGGTTCATCATACATGAGATATTTTTTAATAAATTTATTAGTAGTTCCAATATTAAACTTTATATCATGTATAATATCTTCATATAAAATACTTTGACACCTTATATTATAATAGTCATTTTGAACTAAATTTATTTTAATTATTTTATATTTTAATATTCTTGATTTACATTTTAATAATATAGTTGAGTTTAATTCATAATTTATATTATTATATGTAAAACAATCCATTTAATTTTAAAAAAGTAATTAATCAATTTTATTTATTTTAATGAAATTGATTTATATTGTATATATATATAGTAAATTTATGTATGAATAATTCTAATAATATACTACTATATAATAAGAATAAAATATTAGATATTATAAGTTGTCCTATATGTTTAGATAAATTTAAACATCCTCGAAATTTAGATTGTGGTCACACATTTTGCACAACATGCTTACATATGATAAAAATTAATAATGAGATTGTATGTCCAATGTGTAGAAAAATAACAAAATTTGATTCAGATAAAATGTTAATAGATTTACCTGTAAATAATATACTTATATCAATTATAGATGAAACAAGTACATTAGAAATAGATAATAGTAATAGTTTAAAATTTAAAAAATCTAAAAGTGTAGATTCATTTGTTCAATTTAAAAAGAAAAAACAAAAAAGAAATATTTTTTATACAAATCAATTAAAAATAATAAATAATTTACAGAATAATAATGATAACTCTGTAATAGAATGTAATAGAGAATGTTGTAGTTTTCAGTAAATAAATAAAATAATACTAACGCTAAAGTAAACTATATTTTTTTTATATATATTTTTTATATATAATATAAATATATGAAATTATTAACATATAATATAAATAATAGTTTATTTATATTAGTGGATAATATTATTATTAAGACAAATGATAATATTTATAAAATATATTTAGATAATTCTTTAAAACACATATACAATTACGATAATTTTATAAATTTTATTAAAAACAATTATGCAAATTACTATGATAAAATTAATAAGATACTAGATAATAAAATACATGGAGGGACTTCAATGATTGATAGTATTAAATCATTACAAGGTAATAGTACTGAATCACCTTCAACTGATACTTTTTCTGAAACTGAAAATGCTTCACAATTAAAAAAAATACTTAAAGATAAAAATTATTTAGAAATTTATAAAATTATTTTAATAGTTAATAAAATATTACCAGATGATATTGTTGTAGATTATTATATTAATTTAATGTTTGATAAGATTAAAAATGATAATAGTAAATTAAATTTTACCAAAGAATATTTAATTAGAAGATTAAACAAAGATATTGATATTGATGAAAATAAAGTTAGAACTTTGGGAACTGTATGTAATACTAATACAGATATAATAGATGAATTATTTAATAAGAAAGATATTATACAAGAATTTTATAATAAAGTCTATGAATTAGAAAAAATTAAAGTTTCTATAAAAAATGATGAAAATACTGGGAAAAATCTTATTGAGTTAGAACAAAATATTACTAGTATGTTAGATTTATTTATAGATAATAAAGTACCTTTAAATGGAAATATGAACGAAACAGAAAGTTTATTTGATTTAAATAATTTAAGTATAACTGATGCTCCAACAATTTTTCATAAAATTCTAAATATAAAATATAGTAAATGTGTAAATAAAGATCTAAAAAATCCTAAAGAGAATCTACAATTATTAGTTAAATATAGAGATTTAAAAAAAATACCAAAAAATTTTATGGAAGATTATATTTATAAAAAGGATATTAAAATAGAAAATTCTGATTTTTTATTTAGTGGATTTAAATCAGTAGAATTGGGATTAATTATAAAATCTGTAGTAGAAAACATGTATATTAAAACAAAAGAGTTAAAATTAAATTTAACAAATTTATTTGTTAATTACTTTATTGAAAATTTTAAAATTAAAGAAACATTAAAATATTTTAGTTTTGATAAATCCTATAAAACGGATAATTTAGAAACTGTTATAAATGAAATAATTTCATATAATGAATCGTTAAGTAAGATTATGAATGAATCTAATATTATGATTTCATATAGTGATTTGATGATATATGAAGAAATTGTGAAAAAATATAATGTATCATTATCTAAATTAGATACTAATGGAGGAATAGGGGATGCAGCAATCATGGATTTAAAAAGTAGTAATTATTCAGAAGGTCAAGTAAGACTTAAAATGGAATTATTAAATAAACTAATTTTATTTACAATAAAGATAACATATTTTGAATTATATAAAGAATATAATACTGTAAATCTTATATCACAATTATTAATAAATGTTCTTTTTAATCAAATAAATGAATTTACAAAAAATAAAAACACTTTATTAGGTAAAAATCAGATTTTAACAGAACTTAATAATGCTATTCAAATAAAACAAAAAACATATACACCATTAATAAGTACAGACACTATAGAAAATGAAGGAATTAATATATCTATACTAGATATTATTGGTAGACAAAAAATAGCACGTTTAAATATTAGACAACAAGATGATACATCATTTATTTCAAGTATACGACCAATTCCTGCTGCAGATATACAAACATTAGAAGATTTAGAAAAAAAATTATTTGATGAAAATTTGATTGAAGGTACTAAGGAGGAATTTATAAACAATATAATGTTTTTCTTTAAAAGTGAAGATAAAAATAATTATAAATTTAGTATTGATGAAAATAAAGATTCTTTATTTAAAATATTTTCACAAAAAATACTTACTAAAATTAGAGATTATTACAAAACTAAATTAGAAAATGAATTTAATGAATTAAATAATAAACATAAATTAGAATTAGAACAATTAGGATTAAATGTAGAACAAGATGAAATAGATAATGATGAGGAACTAAGTGATAAATTAGAAAATGAAGTAATAAAATTAAATGATTATAAATTTAAAGTATTTACTGAAATTCAAGATGAATTAAATCAAATATCTCAAAGTATTACTGGGCAAAATGCTGAATTATTTAGCCATATAATTAAAAAATATGTTATTCAAAATAAAAAAATGCCTATTGATTTTAGTGCAGAATATCATAAAACTTTATTAAAATACGAAGAAGACTTAAAAAAACTAAATAGTATGTTTAAAAAAGCAACCCAAGTATCAGAAATAGATGTAAAAATGCCATCTGCACCATCATTAGAAGTTATAAATAGCGTAGAAACAACAGAAATACCACCACCAACGGCACCGGAAGACCCACAAGAAACAATTGCACCACAAGAAACAATTGCACCACAAGAAACAATTGCACCACAAGAAACAATTGCACCACAAGAAACAATTGCACCACAAGAAACAATTGCACCACAAGAAAA
>Ga0209630_10001186_pt1 | contig 28559 bp, 19 predicted proteins | sample COG_01_FD_184745 | JGI IMG/M metagenome (GOLD analysis project Ga0209630, IMG submission 184745) | Pelagic Microbial community sample from North Sea - COGITO 998_met_01 (SPAdes) (version 2) | ecosystem: Environmental > Aquatic > Marine > Neritic zone/Coastal water | place: Helgoland, sampling... | reverse complement strand
CTAATAGAGCAGTTGTTTTACCTGTGTCTGAATGACCTCTAAGTAAAACAATATGCCCCATAGGAATTCCTGGAACTGATGTAATTTCTTGATATGCATCAGAAAGTGGTATCCATTCTTGCTCTTTAAATTTAGCTTTAGATGTTAAACCTTTTTTTGATTTAAAACCATCTAAATTAAAATTTGCTTTAATTTCTGAGGAGACTGCCTCCGATAGTGATTTTTTCTTTCTTGCCATATATTTTTAATTAAAACGGTAAATCGTCAGATTTAGAAGATTCATCATTAAACAAATCATCAAACTGTGCTGCTTTTGATTTTTTTACAGTAGTTGCTGTTGTATCTAATGAATAATTAGAATCTTTTTTGTCACTATCAAATGCTACTGCAGGTTCTGATGAAATTGATCCTTCTTCTTCACCTTCAGGTGCTAACCATTCTTGAAGAGCTTCTTTCATTTCATCATAAGAAAGTGGTTTAAATACTTTCATTGGATCTGCTTGATCATTTATTAAAGTTTCAACAATTGCAGCATCAGCATGAAGTGGAGATGTTTTTAGTGAAGGTCCAATTGATGTTTTATTATATGGGGTTCCAGTTGTTTCTGGTCCTACAGTAGTTAGTTTGATATCTCTACCACCTGCAATGTCAGTAAAATCACCAATTTCATCATCAGCAGCCATGTTTAAAAATTCTTGATAAACTTCTTTACCAAACTGCCATAATTTTACACCTTCATCTTCTTGACCACGAACTACTACTGGGGCAAAAATACGGGTTTTTGGGTCTAATTTTTTAGCTAGTCTCCAATTTTCTCTATCATTAGTTCCACGAAGTTGCTTAGCAAATTCCATAATTGGATCTTTTTCCCCCCAATTTGATGGTGATGCCATTACTCTTTTACTACCAATACCATAATAAAATTTCATTTCTGTAAAGGGAAAATCTTTATTATACTTATTAGGTGCAACTCTTACGACTTGCTTGCCTACTGATGGTTTCCAAAATAATTGCTTACCCCCACCTGTGTTGTTGTTTGATTGACTTTGCATTTCGCCAAGTCTCTTTTTAATTGCGTTTAAATCCATGTTTATAACTTTTTTTTAATTTAATAACTATGTTAATATAAGAACTAATTTTTAGATTACCAACCTAAAGTTCAATAATCTTAAATATTTTTGTTTTTAGTTGTTTTAACTCATCATGTTGAGTTAATAGAACTGTATTTCTATAATGTTGCCAATCTATTGGAAATTTAGTATCAACTACCCCACCATTAAGTTTTTTAATTAATTCATTTAAAGCATTAATAGTGTAAAGTGTATTTGTATCTTTTTTCCTATGAACCATTATGGTATTAGGGGGAAGGCCTTCTGTATTTCCTTGTTCTATATTGTAAGTGCAAACATATTCATCATTACTTTTAATATGTAAAACAAAAATCTTGTTATACATAATAGAATAAGTAGATGTTATATGATTTAACAAATCATCTAATTCTTCTAATGTAGTAAACGTGCAAAATAATTTATTATTCAAATCTGCTATATTTAAGTTATCTAACTCCTGGAAGTCATCTATCTTATACATATTAGCGAATTTATTTGAAATTGTAAGTGTCTCCATAATTAACTTTTATTTGTAATTTATAACTTTTAAATATTTCCTCAATTTTGGAGTATAATTCTTTTTCTCCTTTATCAAAGTCGAATAAAAAACTATCATAAGTATATAATACTAATTTAGTTTTCGCATTCTTTAATAATTTTAATATCTCCCACAATATACAAACATTATATGATGTTTCCAAGTTTTGTAGTAGATAATTTAATAATTTTTGGGGTTTCATTTCATTCCCCTCTTTTTCTAATTTTTCTTTATCATAAACATGTCCCGAAATAGGACATTTAATTGAACCTTCATTTTGAAAACACTCCCACAAATCGTCAGTATATACTTGAACTTTTTTAAAAAATTCCAGATCTTTATACTTGTCAAATACTCCTCCGTATAGCTGTTTAAATGTTAGTTCCTTAGCTTTTTGGTAATCCACTTTATACATTTTAGCAAAGGCAGAATGAATATCCTCATCACCAAAATCATAACCCACCAACTTAGCCAACAAAGTAGGATGATAAGCACTAATGTCCAACTCAAGCAAAACATCATTACGTGGAATAAAACTTTCTCTACTGCCGTTTTCTTTTGGTATTGCGGCATAATTTACTCCTCTAAATTTGTTACTTGGTCTTCCTGTAGTGGTTTTAAAGTTGAATTGTGTGTAGGCATACTCTCCATCAACATCGTGAAAGTACGATTTGAATTTTTCTCTATTAATTCGTATTCCACTTCGCTCCAAGGCGTTGAATACCACTGTGGTTTTTGTGTTGTTAAATTCATTGATTGGCTCATTGATTTTATCTTTTAATTCATTAAACATATTTTCACAATATTCATAGTGTTTTACTATCGGAATAATGCGGTTTATATCTTTTTTACTACCCATCTTGCTGTAGAAGTAAGAGTGGGTTTGGGTGTATTGTTGTATATACGTATGCGAATTTAAGGTTATGTCAAAGAGAGTTTTTAATGGAAAATAATGTAAAAATTCTTTTTTATCACGTACATACAATGTGTTATAATTGTTTAATAGGTGTTTAATATTGTCTATATTAACATTTAACGTTTCACTATGGGAAATGGGCACAACAAATCCTTTAGTTGATACTAACGGACGAATATAAATAGCACAAATTTGATTTTGGGTAGGGTGGATATTATTATTATAGGGAATTACCTCAACAAATGCTTCTTTGAAACTACTTTGATAAAACCTTTTTATTTGATCCTCCGATTCAACTAACCAAAACATAACTTTATTTTTGATTAATATATGAAACTAAATGAGTTAAACCAAACTTACTTATAAAACTTTAAAAAATTAAATTTTAAAAATTTTGCAAATCCTATTCTTTTGTTTCTTTTTTCTTCTAGTAAAACTATATTGTTATTTGTTTCTTCTACAGAATCTTTATTACCTGTTAAGGTCCATTGAATTGAAAAGGGTTTGTAAGGTTCCCATAAATAAGAATTATTTTGATTAAATAATGCTTCATATACTTTTTTATCCAATTCTAGATAAATAGGTTGGTTGATTTTAACACAAAAATATCTTATAAATGAACCTAAATTATAATCATCTACGGTTGGTTGAGGGTATGATTGGTAAGGTAGAAATTTTCTTGTTGATTGGTCCAAATTAATATCTTGTAAATTAGCATAATCTACAACTATTCCTTCATCATAACCCGGGGTTTCAAGTGAGTTAAATATAGTAGGAGCGTCTGTAAATGCTATTTCATTTTGGGGTAAAGTATTATTATAAGTTGTTTCAGTGTTTTCAACTTTAATTAATTCATCATTTGGTGGATTATTTGGTGTTTTACCTGTATAGTATTTTCCTTCAAAAGTTTTATAATAAAATCCTGTGTAAAATTCTTTAGTAGATTTTACCATTAATTTTTTATCATTTGTATATTGATCTGTTAATATTCTACTTTTAGGTATGTACATAATTTATTATAGATTATTTATTATTTCACCTTTTGCCTTCAGTTTTGCGGAAGCAATGGCTATGTTTCTAGCTGTACTTAATGCTCCTTGATCACCAACGGTTCCAAATCCTTGACCATAAACTGTTGTTCCATTATTATTATATTCAATTTGATAATAAAATTCATCCCCAACTTGAAGTGTTGAAGCTGTTATTGCTGCTCCCGTAAAATAATCTTCAATATACTCATTTGTTACATTTTGTTGGTCAAAATTACCTGTTGTAGTGGTAGTTGATGATGTTGTTGTTGATGATGTTGTTGTTGTTGGTTCTGAATCTGATGGGGCTCTAAATACTAAAAGATCCCAATTGTTACTATTTCTACCTGCATACACAAAACTAGTACCATAATTAGTAGCTGTTGAAGTCGACCATTTTGATGAATTAATTGTTCCTACATAAATTTGAGTATGACCATATTGCCAATGAGTAATTGCCCCCGATGCAGGTTTATCATTAGCATAATAAGCTACTACATCACCATAACCCCAAGGGGAGGATGGGTTATTTATTGAATTTTGTAACTGGTCTTTTGTTAATCCTCTAGAAATAGTTTTAGTGTATCCTAATTTTGTTAAGTTGTTATAATATTCATTATTATTATTAGCATTACCCCCAGCTTTTAATTTAGGGCCACTTATAGATCTACCTTCTAAATATTCTATATAATTAACAGCTAAATTATAGGTCCATTGTGCACACATACCACTTACTGCTCCATCTCTAGCAAATACGGCATTATAACTAGCTTGCATAGCATTAAATCTAGTTAAAGATTCAGGGTTTAATGATGGAGGTGGTTCAACAATTGATGGGGATGGTAAAGGACCACTTCCTCCTCCAGATTGTTGTGTTGTTATTACTGATTTTAATTGTGCTGGTCTTTTTGGGGCTCCTAAATCTTTATTTGATGGAACTGAGAAAGCTTCTATTTGGGTAGTCCACGTTGTGGGGTTAATATCATGATTTAAACCTCTAATTTGAAGATCAACTGCTTCTCTTTCATAAGATGGGGGTAAAATATCTTGACTTATTAAAAACTTTTCATATAATTTCATCCCACTTAATCCATATATTTCTAAATTTAATTTAAAAGGTAAAAAAAATGGTGCCGCTAACTGTGCTTTTTCTTCTGGAGAAGGAGTTGTTAATACCCCTAATATTAAACTAGCATGGGTAGAGTTATGTTGGTTTAATGATGATAAGTTTGCAGAAACCCATTTTAAACCTCCATAAGTTGTGTTAAATAACCCATTTTGAACATTATTAATATTATTGTCCCAATTTGATTTTATTGTTTTATCTACTGATGAATCATTTGATGGATCATTAGGATCCGGGGAAAATGATTTTTTTTCTGGTATAATCCTATCTATTAATCCTGCACTATAGTTTCCAAAAGTAGTAGCATTTGCTGATATTTGATTTGAATTAGTTTGAGATCCTATAACTATCATAGAAGATAATTCTGGGGAGATATCAGCTTGTAAATCTATATTTTTTACAAAACTTCCATTTATACCAGGTTTTACCCCAAAAACATTAAATCTAGTATATTCATCTTCACTTTCTTGTTCTCCTATAAATCTTTGAGGAATATCTTCTATAAATCTAATTTTAGTATTATCATCATTTAATTTAACTTCAAATTCATTAATTCCTCCTAAAGATTGAATAATACTTTGATTTATAGTTTTTAAATAAGATAATAAAGATATAGAATTATCTTCATTTTTGGGAGAATTTGCTAATGCTTCAGCTAAAAAATTAATATTAATAAAAATATTTGATAATCTACCTGTAAAAGATCCTTCACCTTCAAAAAAATAATTAGATTTTTTTAATTCTTGGTTTAATAAACAATCAGGCATGTTTAGTCCTGTATCTCCAGCATCTCCTAAATTAGTATTAGTATAAGGTATTAAACAAACCCTAGGATCTGATGAGAATTGTCCTGGTACTCTTAAAATAACATTTTCATCATTATTAATGTTTTGAAAATCCATATCAAACGTTACAAGAGGTTTATCCGCATCATAGATAAGTACTGTATTTTGGAGATAAGCTAAAAATGCTCCATATTTTAAAAATACTTGAGGTGATTGATTTTGTTCAATATCACAAGTAGTACCTGGTACTACTAATTTACTCCCAGCATAAGTTATATCTCCAATAATACCCTCTTCATTTTTAAATGATGGAATTGTATAATCTGAAGTTGAAATAGTTAAAGTACCTGTGCTAGATTGGTAAATTTTAAATAATTCTTGATTAATTACTGTTGCATCTGCGTTTGCAATAATTGGGGGTTCTGGTGGATTATCAGCACTTCCTGTAGCATTAGGAGAGTTGTCTGTAAGTTTTACTTTTGATGGGTTTGTAATATTTACTTTTAAAGATTCTATTAAATCCCCCATACCCGTAATGATACAACTACAATCATAACTTCCATCTATATTAAATTTCCAATTAAAATTACTAATTTTACCATACACAGCATCATAATTCCCCGAATGTTGTTTCTTTGTAGATGAAATTAATTGATTCATTTCAAATTGATCACTTTGTCCATTAAGTAATTTACTTAAGGGTGGTGTATAAAATTCACTAAAAGATTGTAAATTTCCATCATTATCCAAATATTGACTCCACCCAAATTCTAAAAGTACAGTATATCCAGGTCTTAAATAAAGAACATCAATAAGTTGAAATTGGGATTTAGAAAAACATTTAAAATTTACTACTGCTTTATTTAAAGCTCCATTATTATAATATTGGACATTAGCGTTTATTATACCTGGCATAGGAACAAACCCTCTTTCTGATATACCTCCCCACCCATAAGCTCCACTTAAAGTACTTCCATTATTTAATCCTGATTTTAAACCTGAAAATGAGGCATTTGTAGAAAATTCACCGTTTTCATCAGTATCAACAGTATTTACAACACCCCCTTGTAAAATACAATTAGTTGCTAATGCTTTTCCTGTTATAATTTCAGGATCATACCCTAAATTTATTAATTTTTTTAATACACTATTTTCTAATTCTGTATTATCAGGACCTTCATTAGTTACATTTACAGAACTAGCTAGTCTTAAAAATGGGGTTTTGGAATTATAATACTGAAGGTCTTTAGAAGGTATATTATCATATTTTCCTAAAGCATTTTGTCTAGTATTTATTTGTTTTCTAACAAATGGGGCGAATGGTAGTCCTAAAAAATTATTGGGCATAACATTACTGATTAATTAAGTTATAACTGTCTACTATAGATACTATTTCTGTAGGAATTCTTAATTGAGTTCCTTCTGTTAAATACAGAGAACCCATATTTACTTTATTAGGATTAGCACATGCTATTATCCAATATAAAGTAACATCTTGATAAAATTGATTTGCTAATAAATCTAACCTATCCCCAAATTCAGTTTCTACCCAAATATCACTAGCACTTGGTGTAATTTCAGGATAAGTAACATTTACATAATACTTAGTACCTAAAGTTCCCACATTTGGGTTTGTATTTTTAATTTGTTTTATGTCAGCGTATCTATTCATTATGTGCTTAAGTTATTATCACCATCACCACCTGATGCAGCATTAGGTTGATAAGTTTCATATACATCATTATAATTGCTATTTACACCATTTGATAATGCTATATACCTTTCAGTTGGGAAATTTGCATTATTTGGTTTTTGTGGTAGGAATGTATGAATAGGAGTAAATGCAAACCCGCTTACTTTAATCATATGTGGAAGTTCTTTAACACTTTTATCTGATCCTCCTTCAGCATTTAAAGCTATTTCCCAAGAACTTTCTTGGGGTACATCATAAGTTAATGAAGTAATAAATCCAGGTTGTTCATATAAATACCCACCAACTGTTAATCTAACTAAATTTCCTCTCATAAATCCAGATTCAGTGTAATCAGGAGCTAAAGTTGAGGCTAAATAATTTAACTTTTTATACATTGGAATTAATTCAGCTTTTGATTGGGCTGCAACTGTGAACCCCATGCTAATTGTTCTTCCAAATCCTCCATAATTATATAAAGTATCTCCCCTACCTACATAGTTTACAGGATTCCAAGTTGAAGTATAAGCATCAGAAAAACCATCTAAAAATGCTCTAAAGTGCATATAAACGGCTTCACCATTTGATTTATTATTGTTAATTGCAGCTATTCTAAATTTTACTAAATCATTAATAGGTTGATTAACATCAGGACCTACACCTGAATACATGGGCATAGCTGTAATTTTATCTAGTGCTTCTAATTCCGTGGCTGCTATTCCATAATTCCAAACATTTTTACTTCCATTATTAGTATCTCTTAATTGACCTCCTGTTTTTCCAGGTTGACCTTGATTAAGTCTTACATCTTTATTTTTATTTCTATATGATGGGGATAATGATAATACAGTTGACGTTTGTGTACCTCCTGTTGTTGGGTTGGATGGGTTATCTGTAGGAGCACTTCCACTATTAGGGTATGTATATAACTCTTTTCTAAAATCTGTGGGGTATAAAGAAGATTGCCCACCTTCTATTACATTATCTTTTTCTGTTAGTTGTTTTTGATTATAGGTAATTGAATTATTAGCATATAAAACCTCATTATTAGTTTGAAGGGTTTGACCTTCTTCTCCTATTATAATTGAATTTACAGATGTTTTAAATGTCTGATAAGGACCATTAGGTCCTAATTCTATAGCAGGTAAACCATTAGATAAAAATGCTTTATTAGGATCAACTGATGGGTTAAGAAAAACATATTGGGAAGTTGCATTTGATACTCCTCTACCTCTATAATCAAAAGTAAAACTTCCAGTTATTGCTTCATTTGTTGATCTATTATTTTGTCCTACTTGATAAGTATTATTTATAATACCCATCCCATTTTTATTTGCAGCTCCTGTTCTTTGATCTGCAAATTTAATATTTGTATTTCCTATACCTAAAACAGCACCTGGGCCTCCTGCATATTCTAATAAATTTACTTTTGGAGTAGTTCCATCTTCATCTATAAAATATTTTAAATTTACTAATCTATTAGGACCTCCATCAGGAGTGTTTGGGTTTATATTTAAAGTTTTTTCTTGACCTACTACACTTTCATAAGTAGTTAAACCTGCACCTGGAAATAATCCTCCTTCTACTACTCCACTTACTGGGGAGGTAGGATCTAAACCTAATAAATTTAAATGTGCCCCTGCAAAACCTCCTAAAGCTTGTCCTAATGTTGAAAGAGGAGTATAAATACCTGCATTTACATTAGCACCACCTCCCATTCTAACTCCTGTTGGAGTATTTTCTAAATATAAATCAGTAGCTCCACCATAACCTATTCCTACGGAAGCTTGAGTTTTATTAGCTGTACGTGATAGTACATTTTCTTTTGCTATAAATAAAAGACCATTAGGAGATCTTGTATCTACAAACATTTGTGCTAATCTACTTACATCTCTTGCAGCATCTAAAGGTGCTAAAAATCCATTCCTAATAAGAAAATCAGGACCTGACCTAACAGGAAGATCTCCTTCCATAACGGATTCAAAAGTTTGGTTTGGATTGTTATACTGGACCCCAGGTATATCACGTTTGATATAGGGTTGATTACTATTACCCCCACCACGTTCGTCATAATTAGGCCCTACTCCAAACTTATACTTATTTAAAAGTGTAGTAGAGGTTATTAAAGGCATTTAAACAAATTTAGAATGACCTTTCTTCTGGGGCATTGTTAGAGTATCTGTTTACAGGTTCTTGGTAAGCTTGTGTTGCTTCTCCTAACTGTGAAGTTGGGGGATTAGTATATTCCATAGCTCCTGCTCCAAAATTAGTATATGCTGGTTTATTTAACTCAGGATCACCAATATTAGAATATTGGTTATGAAGTTGAGAATTACCTACAACACTAACAGCATCAGGAGTGAATCCATTTGCTGGAGATACTGGGACAGCTAACGGGGAACCGTTTGCGTCAAATGATTTTAAGATTGATTCTGCCATAATTTTAAATTTTAATTGTTTGTGTTTTTATTATAAATATTAACCTATTTTAGAAGTCGCCATAACTAAAGATTTACCTACTTTTGCTCCATCTAAATAAACATCCCCCCCATCTTTAACTACTTGTATGAGTTCGTCTATTTTAGCATAAAATTCATTTAATGGTACAACAGCTTCAGCACCTGCTTCTCCTACTATAGCATTTGTAGGTCCAGTTACAATACCTCCAGTTGCCATTTCTTTAGGTGCATCTTTATAAAATAAATCAAATATAGATTTACCTAATAAAGGTCCTCCTATATGGTCTGAAATAGCATTACCTAATAGTCTTCCTAACCAATCACCCCCCATAAAAGCAGCTCCTGAGAGTAACCAACCTGGTATACCTACAGCTTGTAAAGATGAAACTGCTGCTGCTGCTAATGAACCCATTGTTAATCCTAATCCTCCTGATATTACGGATGCTCCCATATCGGCATACATTTCTTCTTTGGATAAATCTTGTGATTTTGCAATAGCATTTACATCCATTCCAGTAAATATAGCTTCGATAATAGCACCAACTAATGGAATTTTACTTAAAACTCCTCTTAATGGTTTTTTAATTGTTCCTAATATTTTAGGAAAAATACCTCCGATTTTTGACCCTACCCAATCTTTGGCTTTAGCACCTAAATTTAACATTCCTCCTCCTGCTCCTTTTAATTTAGCCATTTGTTTAGATAAAAATCCACCACCAGAGCTAGTAGCTTTAGCCCCTTTATTTGCTATATTATTACCTATAACATCGGCACCTACTTCAGCACCTGCTATTCCAGTATTCATTAACATTCCAGTACCCATTGCTGACGTTGAAGCACCACCATCTCCACCTTCATCTCCAGCTATAGCATTATCAGCACTACTAAGTGCCATATCCATAGCTAACATGCTTCCTAACCCAATAGCTAATCCACCTAATCCTCTTCCTCTTCCACCTCTTCTTCCACCTCTTCTACCTCTACCTCTACTACCTCTACCTCTACTACCTTTACCTTTTTTACCTCTTTTTCCACCACTACCACTAGAACCATAACCACCTCCACCTCCACCCATACCACCTCCACCCATACCACCATTCATACGAGCTACATTCATTATTCCTACATTTTGGATAGGATTGAACATTTTAAGAACTGATAAAGCTGCTAAGGCTGCTGCTATGTGGGGAAGATAATTAATAACACCTTGCATTACAGGACCTCCCATAAAATCTGCAAAAGCGCTAATCATTTTATCAATTTTAGCCATATTTGATGGTGAAAATATTTTTTCGGCTAAACCTGTAAAGGCTTCTTGGAATTTTCTTTGAGCTAATTCAAATCTATTTTGAAATGCTTTTTCAGCTTCAATAGCGTTTGTAACTCCATCTGCACCTTGTTGCCTTAACTTAGACATAGCTTGTTCTTTAGTTAAGCCTTGTTTCATTAAAATATCTAGAGCTTTTTGAGTACCCACAGCCTTAAATCCTAATTTTTCTTGAAGTTCCATAGATTCAATAGACTCTGCAAGTTGTTCTTTTGATATTCCTAAAGCATCTGCAAATTTCTGTTGAGCTAAAACATTACCTTTTAAGGAAGGACCATTTTCTTTAATTAATCTTTGTAATTCTGAAGCTTGTGTTGTAGCATCTCCAGTTAGAGCTGCATATCTATATTTTTCTAAATTTAAGTTTTTATTTAAAAATAATTCAGCTTCCATTTCTTTTTGAATAGAACTTTCAAAGTCTAAAGTTGATTCAGCTGCATTTTGAATATCAGACATGCTCATATTTAAAAGAGAAGCAAAGTTTGCTGCTCTTATTAATTGATTAGCACTACCTTTCATATTAAATCTAGTACTAGCACTAGCGTTAGCTACAATTCCCATAGCTTCTTGGAAGTCAATAGCCATTCCACTAGCAGCTTCCATTTCACCTCCTAATCCTGCGATATGACCCGGCATATCAGCTACACTAATTCCTAATTCTTCACTAAGTTTAAATAAGTTAGCAGCTTCAGCTCCTGACATCCCAAACCCATCTACTAAAGTATGAACTCCGGTTAGTATTTGTTTATTTACATCGGGAACAAAACCTAGTTCTGTTCTTAAAGCATTAGCAGATGCTGTTAAGTTCTCAAATAAACCTTGAGTACTTTCCATATTTTTAATTGCTCCTTTACCAAAAGCTCCAGATGTAGCTAAAAATGCTTCTTTTTGTTGTTTTATAAATTTACCAGTTAGCTGATATAATGCTTTTAGTCCTTTAAAAATAGAACCAAATATTACTACAGGATCATTTAATTGTCCTGCTATACCTTTTCCAATACCTTTAAGACCTGTTAAAGCTACTTTTAGTTTACTACCACTTTTGGCAGCTTCATACATATCTTCATTTAAGTCTTCAAAGAAATCAGCATTCATTCCTATCTTCTTAAAGGTTCCTTCTAAACCTTGTACAACAGTACCTGTTATACCTAATGTTTTTTGGATTTTTTGCTCTTGAGTAAGTCTTGCTCTTGCAGTTTTTAAAGCTAATTTATTCTGAATATTTTCAGATTGTAGCTCCTCAACCATATTTTTTTCATTCTCAGTTAACCCCTCTGCTGTTTTTGATTTTGCTATAAGTAAATTTAATGCTTCTTGTTGAACAACAATTTCTTTTTGAATGTTTGTAATATTACTTTTAATCTCTTTAGAACTCATTTTTTGAAGACCTAAAGCATCTTCTCTAAACTTATTACTAATTGATTGAAGTCTATTAAATGAACTTAATGCTGTTTTAAAACCATCAGCAGATTTTCCAAATTGTTTTTGAACATCATCAATAATTCCTTTAACCGTACCCCAACTATCTGCTATTTCATCTAAAGAATTTCTATATTCTAAGATCTGTGAATTAAGCTCTTTAATAATATTTACTTCATTAGTAGATACTATTTTATAATTTTCAGTTTCTCCAAATTCTAACCTTAAACGTTTAAGTTCTGCTGTTAGTCTTTTTATTTCATCAGAATTAGCCATGTATATGGGATTGTTTTGTTATAAATATTGAAAGACATCACTTTTGTGACGTCTTTCTAGTACTTGTAACAAAGTCAGGAACCTTAACTTTTGGTTGGGTTTTTTTCTGTTGGGGTGTTTTTTGTTGTTGTGCTTTTTGTAAAATACTTCTAGCTTCACTTAAATTATCTGTTGATGTTCCTGATTTTTGTGAATTTAATTCTTCATAGTGAGCATTTAATTTATTAAATGTAAATTTTCTTAACCATAAGGGCATATTATATACTGTCATATAATCAAAACCTCCGTTACCGTGAAAAATTATATCATGAATTTGAGAAAATAAACCTATTCTATACTCCCTCGCCTCACTCGGGGTCAGGGAAAAAAAACCCTGAAGTAATTGGAATTTCTCTTTCTTTGATTTCACCATCATAGTCTTCAAAATCAAATTTGATATTAACATCAGGTTGAATTTTTGCAATATAATCCCTTAATGCTTTAGCATCTCTAGCTAATAAATTAGTATCAACAAAATCTCTAATAGTTTTTCTGTCATCATTACCATTTACAGATGCAATTAAATGCTTCATTCTAGTTGACATTTCTGCTGATTTTAACTTATTAATTTTTGCTAAACCCTTTAACTCAGCAGTAATTTTATTTTCAATTTTTCCTGTTAAAAGTCGAAATGTTATTGGTGTTTCTGTGTGAGGGAGAGTAAACTCAAATTCATTTGTTCTACCTTCTATTAAAGAATAATCTATTTCTTTATTTTCTAAGGTAGATAAGTCTACTTCAACATTTTCACCCATATATTCAAACTTATAATTAGCTCCATATCCTAAGATTCGTGATGCTATTAAAACTGCATTTTTATCCCCAGTAATTAAATCATCTTGCTTAACACCTGGGGTAATAATTAGGGCATTTAATAAATGATCTATAGCTGTTCCTTTTTGGATATAGTTTTGATTTGTAATAATATCTTCTTCCTTAGCTGTCATATATTTCATTGTAATCTTACCACTAGCTAATGGGGAATCTTCAGGATAAACTAATCCTTTTGAAGGTAATTCAACAATTTCAGTTGGAAAATTGTATTTTGGTTCTTCTTTTAATTGAGGTTGGGGTGAGGTATTCTCAGTTCCCGTTTTAACTTCACTCATATAAATTTTATTTAGTTATAACTTAATTATCATGTATACATATATAATGTAAAAAAAAGCTTGACCGAAGCCAAGCTAATTTTAAAAAATATGTAATTTCTTTTTAGAAATTTAACACGCAGTAATCCATTCCAATTGTAAGATCGATGTTTTGAGCTTCATTATCGGTATCCCAGTTCATATCAGCAAATGACCCATCTTTGATAAATGCACCTTTGATTATCCATTCTGAAACCACATCACCTACAGGACCTAATACATCAATAGTAAGATCTTTTTTATAAAAATCACTATAACCATCTCTACCTGTTACAGATTCATGGTGTAATCTAACCCACTCCATTACAGCTTGAGCGCCTGAAGGAGTAATAGGGTCAAATAATTGCATTGTAATATCATTCCATCTTAACTTACCTTTTACTTTTCTGTAAGTGTTAATATGGTTTAATGTAATTTCATCTTGCGCGAACCCTAAACCACTAATACCTTTGATTATATATGATGGAAATCCATCAACATACATAATAAATCTATTAGCTACTTTTGGTTCAAAAGCTGTGAAAAATATTTCGTTTGGGTCTAATACTGCCATTTTATGTTCTTTTTTATTTTTTTATTCAGTTATAAATATTATATTTTCTAATTCTTATGCAGGAAATTCAGCTCCTGTTGGTAGAATGTTGAAATCTAAGTAAATGAATTCAGCCGTTTTAGTTGGTTGAATGTATATCGCACCTCTTAATTCGTTTCTATCAATTACGTCGGGTCCATTATTTGAATCGTTCATTACAACTTTAAACGCGTATAAACCTTGTCTTTGTTGTACTGATTCCAGGTATGGGTTAACTTGGCCTAAGAATATATTTCTTGTAGCTGCTGTATTTTGTTCAAATACTAAATTATCCGATACTTGACTAATGTAATTTTTTAATGCAATTAATAATCTTCTAACATTTACTCTATCTAAAGCTGAGGCTTGAGTTTGTAAAGTTTTCTGACCAAATACTACAACTCCTCTACCTGGGAATGTAGCGATTGGATTTACTTTACCTGTATATAATGTATCTCTGTTCGCTTGAGTTAATTTTCTTTCAGCTTGAATTACATTTCCTAATCCACCTCTATTAATACCTGCTGGAGCAAACCATGCTTCTGCTGTTCTATCATTAGCGGCATAAACTCCTGGAATTAATGTTCCTGCTGGTACCCAAACTCTTTGGTTAGAATCTGGATCTGTTATCATACACCAAGGCCAATATGAAGCAGCATATGATGTATCTTGCCCAGCTGCTGTTGATGTAATAGCTGTAATTGAAGAATCATAAGCTTCAAGATCTAATATTACAATATTATCTCCTCTATTTTCAGTGTTTGAAACTAATTTTGTTAATGTTGTTCCATATCCTGATTGGAATAAACCTGGAGTTGAAATAATATTATATTTGTAATCATCTTTATTTGCTAATAAATTAATAGCATCTGTATAATTACCACCTACTAAACCTTGAGAATCATTAGCTGTAATTTTATCATAATATTTTCCTTGTCCTGTTAATATTGATCCTTGAGCATCTCCAAATGATCCTGAACCTGCTACTGGGATTGAAGCTGTATATTCAGCCTTTGGTTGACCACTATTATCTAAATAATTAGGTGTTTTAAACCTAACTTCTTTTACTCTTACATATCTTGAAGCATTAGCATAAGATCCAGTTGTTTGTAAGTATGGATCTGATGTTCCAGCACCTAATAATGTTTTTGTTTGATCACCAATTATTCTTGAAATATAATTTGGGGACATTGGATCTAATGATACACCATTAAAGCTTTCAAGTACTGATTTTGCTCTTGTAGTATCATTACCTTGTCTAATAATTACACTAAATGTACCTGAAGAAGTATTAGGTGATTGAATTTCCCATCTTAAATTATCTGATGTTCCATTTGTTAAAGCACCTTGAGAATTTTCAGCTCCTGCACTATTCATAATTACACCTTGACCAATTGATTCTAATATAAATGCATTTCCATCTACTATATCAGCATCTACTAATGTAATTATACATTCTGATGAATTTGCACCCATAGCACCTGCTGCAATTGTTAATGCATCATTAACTTCATATCCTGTACCTTCTGTAGCAGCAGTTAAAGTTGTTAATGAGTAAAATAAATCTGCAGCTTGTAATGTTAAGGCTCCTGCTGTTGATAATTCAACATTTGAAGGAGTTAATGTAATTGTTAAATCTCCTGCTGCGGCTGCGAACCCAGCTGTAACTAAATCTGCTTGTGAAATTGTTAATATATTACCTGTAACATATCCTGTTCCTAATCCATTTACTGTTAATACTGAAACATTTACTCCATCTGATGTTATATCAACTGTTGCTCCTGTTCCTGATTGTACTGCACCTCCAGTAACTGTTGTGATACCTACTCCAGTTACGGGACCACCTGCTCCTATTGCTAAAGAAGCCCCATTAGATATAGATAATATATTTTGAGCTGTTATTAATTGACCATCTGATAAAGCACCTGCTGGGAAAGTTAAAGCATCTAAAGCTGTGTAACCTGAACCTGATGTTGCTATAGGAGTTGTGATAGAAGTAACTGTATTTCCTGATACTGTAATTGAAGCTGTTAGGTTAGTTCCTGTTCCTCCAACTAATGGAACTGTGTAAGATCCATCTACGGCATTAACTGGGTTTGTACCTGCATTTAAATTATCAAGTAAAGTATCTACTGCTACTTTAACACCACCATTTGTTGTTACAGCAGCATTAAGTGTTAATCCTGTTCCTGACCCTCCTGTAAAAGAAGGTGTTCCAGAGAATGGAGCATCTCCACCTCCACCACCTACGGCAGAACTTAATAAATTAGTTCCAGCTAAAATTTGTCCTGTTTCTTGATCATTAGCAATTTTAGAGGAAGATGCTGGAGTAAATGATCCTGATGCTACTCTAGTAACAATCAAAGAAGTACCTCCATTTGCAAAGTAATTGTAAGCTGAAATTGACGTTAAGAATGTGTATTCACTAGTGTCTGTTGCTGAACCACTTAAGAAAGTAGTACCAAAATCAGCTTGATACTCACTATATGTAGTAATAAGCTTTGGAATGTTTACTTGACCTTTAACTGTTGGTCCTATCAATGCTGCACCAGCTTGTACTGGTTGAGCTGTGATCTGAGATTGATCATTTTCTCTTGCTAGTACTCCTGGGGATATTAATGTTTCTGCCATGTTGTTTAATTGTTATATTTTGATAATAAATATATGATTTTTTTTCAAAAAACTATTTTTGTGGGGTAAATTCACCGCTTTCTAAAGAAATAGTTCCTATACCATATTTTGTTTCTAAATTTTTATATAATTCCATTTCTTGCTTCTTTGACTCTAATAAAGAATTTTTATATTGAATCTTTTGTTCTTGAAATAAAATAATTTGTGCTTCTACTGCTCCTAAAGACTCTACTATTTTATCATAATCTAATTTTAGATTGGAGATTTGTTGTAGTTCTTCTGTTGTTAATTTTGTCATCTGTTATACGTATTAAAACTTATTATTAAATTATTATTTTTAAGCATTTGTTAGTTTTGTTAACCAACATCTTGCCATTCCTGTCCATCGTAAAGAGGTTGTGGTAGCGGGTGAAACTGTGACATTAATAAGTTTGTTATTATTTCCCGATCTACTTATACCTACTCCTATACTTGTTGGTATTTGACTAAATGCTCTTGTTACAGTTGCTCCTACTTGAAAAACTTCATTTGAACCACCTGTTCCACCACCATTACTTGCAAAATAAGCTTCACTTTTCCATGCTGCAGTAGCTGTAGAACCACCATATACATTAGCTAAATTTTGTGTCATAGTAATATGTACTTCTATCCAACAACCCCAACCTTCTCCTGTAGAATCAACCCCAAACAATCCGTCTACAGGACTAAAATTAATTAAGGTTTGATCGGTAGTACTAGTATTTGTAACTAACACGGGGAATTTTAAATCATATATTTGCATCCCCCCTACTGTGTCAAAATTACTATCATTACCTATAATTTGATAAACTGATGGGGTGGCAATATTGACTAAATTGCCATTGTCTAATCTAAGAGGGCCATTTGGAATCCAAACTTGCTCACCTGTTAAACTTTCACTTCCAGATATTAGAATATGAGAATTTGCACTTGTTCCAGTGTCTAATCCTAAACTAATTCTTGAACCATCACCTGTATTAAGGTTATGAATGTATGATGTATTGTTTCTATCAAAATTAATATCATTTCCTGTAAATACAGTTTGAAGACCACCTGCATTTGATACTGATATAGGACCATCTACTTCAAGACTTCCTGATACCTGCATTGGTTGTATAGATGCTGTTACTTTTAATAATCCTATAACTTCAGTTTCATCACTAGTAGAACTACCTAATGTTGTATTTCCTCCAACCTCTAAATTTGCGTCTGAAACTAAATTATTAGCAGTAATTGTACCACCAGCTTTTATATTGGTAGATGATGTGATTTGTCCAGTAACATCTATACCATCTAATTGAGTTCTTAATCTTTTAAATCCATTGTAGGATAATATTAATTCTTCAGATGAATTTCTAGAATCAAAATTAGAATGAGAAATCTTTGTATCACTACCAGTTACTAATATAGATCCTGTAATGCTTAAAGGTAAAGATGAAGATAAATAAGTTGTTCCATTATACCAATCATTATCATCTTGATTTACTACGTTTGTAGCCCAAGATGCTGTTCCTCTAAATTGAGATGCTGATACAAATGAATCTGTCCAAATTTCTTCTGTTTGTCTAGTGCTACCTGTAATAATTACATCCCCATCTAAATTACTAGAGCCAGAAAGAGAAAATGAACCTGTACTTGTTAATGAACCTGTGTTTTCAAATGAGCCTGTATTTGAAAATAGACCTGTGTTTCCAAATGAGCCTGTGTTTTCAAATGAGCCTGTGGTTTCAAATGAGCCTGTATTTTCAAATGAACCTGTTAAATTTAAACTACCAGATATAATAATATCATAATCCTGGGCTCCTGTAAAAGCATCAAATGATTGAGATACTTGTGATGCTTTAACAGTTAAACCTGTTGATATCCCTGTGTTTGTAAATTTTTTAGCCATTTTTTAATATTTTAATTTTGTTATAAATATCAAAAAAATTACTCAAGTTGATTATTTATTGCTTTAATTACAATTTCAGGTGTAATTGATTTGGTGCATTCAAAGTGTCTATTTGTATCTTTATGTTCAGGACACCACTCCCAATCCCCAGCATCTAGTTGGTATTTATTAAAACATCCTTTACACTTATTACTTGGGGGTGATATTCGTTCACAATCTTTAAATTCACTATAATACTCACTAAATCCACTAATTAAAATTGTAGGACAACCCACAGCCCAACTTAACCAACTTAACCCACTTCCTAATCCTATAAAAGCTTTAGCATTCATTAAATCATTTGCTCTTTCACTTAAAGAATAATCACCCGTTTTATCAATTACATTTTTTAATGTCCCCCCTAATTTAGAATCATGCCATTCATCATTTAATGGCTCTTGGGTAATCATTACAACTTTATATCCTTTAAATCTGAGATAATCAATTATTTTTTGCCACCCTCCAGGGTACATCCAATATTTAGCATGTGCCGATGCATGTGGAGCTATACACACATAATCTCCTTCTATTTTAGAACCTTTATTTATAAAAGTGGTTTTAGGTTTTATTTCAGTATATTCTAATCCTAAAACATCTGTTGCTGTTTGTTGGAGTGGATATTTTTTAAAATCTTGGGGGTTACAATCCCATTGTACCTCACCACTTTCTTGGTAATGCCACCCAATTTCATACATAGCATATAAACCAAAAATTTCAGTACCAGGTTCTACAAATTTTATATCTGGGTATTGGGTGTTGAACATTTTATTATGAAATGTAGATACAACCAACTCACATTTATGTTTATCTTTAAATTCTTTTAAATAAGGAACCCAAGCTAAAGTATCCCCTAAAGCTTTTGAAGCTAAATGAATATATACTTTTTTATCTTTAGCATTAAATATATGTTCATATGCTATTTTACCAGTTGTTAAATCTTCTACTTTAATTATAAAATCAATAAAATACCTAATATTAGTTTTGCACCACATATTATTAGAAATAGTAGCTTCATATACAATATCATTATTTAACTGGTTTATAAATTGAACTTTATATTTAGTTTCGTAATTACCATTAATTTCTACTTTACACCCATTTACAAAATCTACATTAAGTGAATTTTTTGGGTGTAAAGGGGGTTTGGGATTTAAAATTGTATTTTTATATTCTTTTATTAAAATTTTCTTCATAAATTTATAACTTTTTTAAATAAAATTTCTAATTCTTTTGCTCTATTTAACCATGATAATTCTTTTGAAGTTTTCAATGAATTTTGTCTATAATTAGGATATTCTTCAATAATAGTATTTAATCCTACTATCATTTTATTTATATCACGTGGGGTTCTCCATAAACCGTCAAATGTAGTTTCCATTTCAATCCAACCTAAAATTGGTAAACCACAAGCTGCTGCTTCTAATAAAGTTAAATTTGGATGTCCTGCTTCTAAATTTGAAGGATGGAGGAATATTGTATGAGATGTATATAAATCTCTTAATTCTTTATTTGAAGGCTCCCATATTATATCTAATTTAGGATAACCATATACCCATGGATTTGCTTTAAACCAATTTAAATTATTTTTAGGTCCTGCAATAGTAATAGGTAAATTTAAGGACATTGCGGTTTGAACCCCCCAAGTAAATCCTTTTCTATCATATTCTCCATAACCCCCTAACCCATTATTAGCTAACATAAGCAGTTTATGTTTAGAGGGGGGTATTATTGCTGGGTAAAAATCATCAGTATTAACTCCATGAGAAAAATATATAACTTTATCTGTTTCAAAATAATCTACTAAATAACGAGCTGGTACTAAAGATATAACTGACCTTTCCATGGCTTCTAAATTTTCTTTATATACCTTAGAATCTTTACCATAATGATAAGCATGATGGTCATGGTGTTGAAATATATAAGGAATATTACGATTTGCTAATTCAATAGCAAGATTAGCTACATGAACCATTACTATATCATAATCTCCTTTTTTAACTTCATTTGACCATTTTAAATCAACTTCATGTCCTAATTTTTTTAAATTACAAATAAATTCCCAAACAATTTTTTCAATTGCCCCCCATGTTGTAGGTGGAATTGGTATACCACATCCTGGATTAATTTGAGCTATTTTCATTTTAAAGCAAATTTACCATTTTTTGGAAGAATATTTTCTAAATAATTTTGATCTATTATAATTTCTTTTACTTCAATAATTTTATTAGAATTTATATCATAAATTTCAAGTACTAATCTATATTTAGACTCAGGTAATATTTTATAAGAACTAAAATATGTTGTAATTTCATATTTTTCTTCTTCTATAAGATTTTCTCCTTCATATATTTTTAAATTAAATATCCTATTATCTTTTTTATTACTAGTTTTTAGAAATATTGCAATGTTATTAGTAGGATTATTAATTTCTAATCCATCTTTTTGAATATTTTCATATACTGGAATAACTGAGAAATACTCACATTGGGAGTAGTCTACAAATGTAAAAGTATCATCCATAAATCTATTCCAATTTTTTTTACTTTCAAAAAATATTTTTGAATTGTTTTCAAGGATATGATACCATAAACATTCCATCCCATTAGAAGGAGTTTTATAAGTTCTTTGTAATTTATCCCAATCATAAGCATTTTCAATAAATGGTTGGTTTTTAGTAAAATTATCAACTCTAGCTCCAAAAAAAGCTGTAAATAGTTGAGGTGTATCTCCATTACCTTCTAAAGTTCTAGTAGTTACCATATCATAATCATCTAATATTTTAGATAATTCATCAATATTTTCTTTCTTTAATAAATGGTAGTCATAATTAATTCCATAGAATTTATTAATACCTAATTTTTTACACAAATTTGAGGCATTATAAAAATTAGTATGGCATGAAGGACCATGATATTGGCTATTTCCTGTATTTGAAATAGAAAAGTTTACTTTAAATTTTTTATTATCTTCATTATACCACCACCCAAATGTATGATTAGTTAAAATATTATTATTATCATATATAACATAATCAGAAAGTTCTTGTATTTCTTTTGATACTGGTGTGTGGGATGTTGTAATTATAATTCTATTATCTTGTTTTAAAGATTTTAAACATTCTATTGTAGTTTTTTCTATAGAAGAATTAATAGGATATGTAGAAACTACATAAGCTTCTTGTTCACTAAGATCTTTTTTAGGGGAGGATAGTTGATCTTTAATTAATAAAACATTTTCATTAAAGTTATCAAAATTTAAATAATTAATAGAATCATATTTATCAAAATAATCTTGATAAACTTCTAAATTATATAATAATTGGGGTATTTGATATGACAAAGCTTCTCTAATAACTAAAGGCATTGTTTCTTTATCATTAGCTGTTCCTCTAGATGTAAATAGAAATAAATCCATTGATTGATAAAAATTTTCTACATCTGTTCTTTCATTCCACCATGTTAAATTATCAGGAATATCTTTCATTAAAGGTTCCCAATACCATTTAAAATTATCTGCCTGGTTTCCTACACTATGAAATTCATACTCTGGTAATGATTTTGCATATTCAAAAAATTCTTTTTGGTTTTTTCTTGAAGTAAATAAACCAATATGGAGAATATGTTTTTTATTAGGATCTAAATCTAAACGTTTTAACGCATCTTCTCTATTAGGTCTATCAACGTAGTCGATGGGGTATTCTACTAATATTTTAGGTATATCTATGTCTTTATATTGTTCAATTTGCCAATTAGATACAAACATAAATTTATCAGGAAAAAATCTTTTTGAGGTTGTGTCAAAAGATGAATCATGAGATGATTCTACAATAATATATTTTCTATCGGTTGAATATAAAGCTTGAGCTAATTTTTCATCCATATAAAATTCAGGAATTTCTTCACTATGGATAATATCAGGTTGTATTTCTTTAATTATTTTAATTAATTCCATTTTATCTTCTTGAAGAGTATAAAATTTGTCTTTAGGAATTAAATTTAAAATTTTATTTTTTTGGACTACTAATTTTCCTCCAGTAAAATCCGTGTATTCTACAAGATAAATATCAAATTCATCTTGTAATAATTCTATCTTTTTTGTTAAATATTGTGGTAATCCTCCAGTTGATAAATGAGGAGCTATATATAAAAGTTTTTGCATATAACAATTTAATTAAAACTATTTAACCAATATAATGAAAAATTATTCTATATCCAAATTATACTCCATTTATTGTACTAATATTTCCTGTAGCAACACCATTTACAGAACTTATAGATGTTGCTGCTACACCATTTACTAGATTACCATAACCAGCATTATAAGTAACTTTAAATCCTGATTTTGAGGGGTTTGCATAATCTATATAGTTATTAAAATCAAAACTAAGTCCAGTATATGGATCTACATCTTGGTAATCCCACTGTTCATTAATAACACATACTTGTAATTTACCATTAGTATTAGCAGCATTTAAAGCTGTGTTATTTAAAGTATAATTTTGAGAACCTGCTGCATTGGTCCATGGGGCTGAACCTCCATAATAATCAGTAGCAAAATCTAAATTATTAAAATCTGATGTTGTTAATGTTGAGTTTGAACTATTACTAAATCCACTACCCTCAACTATTGCAATATCAAATGTGACTGTTGGTGATACTGTTGTTGAAAGAACTAACTCTATATCTGTAATGTTAGGAGCATAGGTTTGTAAATCTGCCCACATCCATAACCTACTCAGATTATAACTAATACCTCTACCACCAGAAATAGCTGATACTCTTATTGCAGAGTTTGATTGTTGTACCCCAGTTCCGGTTGTAGCATTACGAACTCCAGCCCATGAGTTTGTTGGACCTCTATATCCTGTGGTTAAGGCATATACTCCTCCTGTTAAATATGGTGATACATTTACTACTGCCATAATTTATCCTCTAATTATCCAAGTACTTTCTGGGTTGAAATAAATTATATCTAAAGTGGTACTAGAAACTTGATAACCAACTATTCTTACATAATCATTTGCTGATGGTGGGACTGTAGTAGTCATTGACCCTGCAATTGTTGAAATATATAAGGGAAGTCCTTCATTAAAGTTATATCCACTATGTTTAACAAATCCTCTTAATAAAACTCCTGCAGTAGTAAGTGTGGAATTAGTCCCTAATGCTATACCTAACATTTTTGTTGATGTAACATTATCAGCATCTGCCCTTTGCCATTGGTTATTAGTATTTAAGGAAATTAAATCTCCATAAGCAATTGTACCACTTACCCCCGAAGGATAATATATTTCTCCACTGGCATTATCAAAAGCAGATGGAATACCATATTCTATAAAACCAGAATTATTACTTTCATTTAATCCTATTTTAAGTGGGTTTCTAATACCTAGGGTAAAATCTGAATTTAATGTAAATGTAGTATTGGACCCATCAATTTCAATATTTCCAACAGAATTACTATTTAAATCAATTTCTAATGGGTTACCACTAGCTCCTGAAGCTCCATCAACACCTGATGTACCTGATGTACCACTTCCTCCACTAACACCAGCAGCACCTCCAACACCTGAAGTACCTGATGAACCACTTGAACCTGAAGTTTTACTTGCACCAGAAGCACCTACTGTACCTGATGAACCTGATGAACCGCTTGTTCCTGAAGTTTTACTTGCACCTGATTGTCCGTGGGTACCACTTGAACCACTAGCCCCTGAAGAACCATTTGTTCCTGAGGATCTACTGTTACCTGATGAACCTGATGTACCTGAAGATCTACTTGCACCTGATTGCCCATTTGTACCTGATGAACCTGATGAACCGCTTGTTCCTGAGGATCTACTTGCACCTGATTGTCCATGGGTACCACTTGAACCACTAGCCCCTGAAGAACCATTTGTTCCTGAAGATCTACTGTTACCTGATGAACCACTTGTTCCTGAAGATCTACTTGCACCTGATTGTCCGTTTGTACCACTTGAACCTGATGATCCACTTGAACCAGAAGTTCTACTTATACCAGAAGCACCTATTGTACCTGAAGAACCTGATTGTCCTGAAGTACCATTAGTACCTGAAGTTTTGCTTAAACCTGAAGAACCTACTGTTCCTGTATTTCCTGATTGACCCGAAGTACCATTAGTACCTGAGGATCTACTGTTACCTGATGAACCACTTGTTCCTGAAGATCTACTTGCACCTGATTGTCCATTTGTACCTGATGAACCTGATGAACCTGATGTACCAGAAGTTCTACTTGCACCCGAAGCACCTATTGTACCTGATGATCCTGTATTTCCTGAAGTACCATTAGTACCTGAAGATCTACTTAAACCTGATTGTCCACTTGTACCATTTGTACCTGTTAATCCTGATTGTCCTGAAGTACCATTAGTACCTGAAGATCTACTGTTACCTGATGAACCCGATGTACCTGAGGATCTACTTGCACCTGATTGTCCATTTGTACCACTTGAACCTGATGAACCTGATGTACCTGAAGTTCTACTTGCACCAGAAGCACCTATTGTACCTGAAGAACCTGTGTTTCCTGATGTTCCATTAGTACCTGAAGTTCTACTTGCACCTGATTGTCCATTTGTACCATTTGAACCTGTATTTCCTGATGTTCCATTTGTACCACTAGAACCTGATGTACCTGAAGGAAAACTTTCACCTTGTGCTCCCGCAATACCACTTGATCCTCCGGATCCACTTGACCCTGAGGTACCACTCCCACCTGAAGAACCTACTGTTCCTGTATTTCCTGATTGACCCGAAGTACCATTAGTACCTGAGGATCTACTGTTACCTGATGAACCTGATGTACCTGAAGATCTACTTGCACCTGATTGTCCATGGGTACCATTTGAACCTGATGAACCTGATGATCCACTTGAACCTGAAGTTCTACTTGCACCAGAAGCACCTACTGTACCTGATGATCCTGTATTTCCTGATGTTCCATTAGTACCTGAGGTTCTACTTAAACCTGATTGTCCTGAAGTTCCTGATGTTTCTGTTTTACCTGAGGTTCCTGCTGTACCTGATGAACCTGATGATCCTGATCCTCCTGAAGCACCTATAGTACCTGTTGAACCTGATTGTCCTGAAGTACCATTAGTACCTGAAGTTTTGCTTAAACCTGAAGTACCATTTGTACCTGTTAATCCTGATTGCCCTGAAGTACCTGAAGTACCTGTTGTACCATCATTTCCTGAAGTTCCTGAACTTCCTGATGTACCACTAAGCATTGATTGTCCATTAACACCTATAGTTCCTGATGAACCTGATGATCCACTTGAACCTGAAGTTCTACTTGCACCCGAAGCACCTATAGTTCCTGAAGAACCTGTGTTTCCTGAAGTACCGGCTGTACCTGAAGTTCTACTTAAACCTGATTGTCCTGAAGTTCCTGATGTTTCTGTTTTACCAGATGAACCTGCTGTACCTGATGATCCACTTGAACCTGATCCTCCTGAAGCACCTATTGTACCAGTTGAACCTGATTGTCCTGATGTACCTGATGAACCTGAAGTTCTACTTAAACCTGAAGTACCATTTGTACCTGTTAATCCTGATTGACCCGATGTACCACTTGTTCCTGTAGTACCATCATTTCCTGAAGTACCTGATGAACCTGAAGTTCCACTTAACATAGATTGTCCATTAACACCTACAGTTCCTGATGAACCTGATGATCCTGATGAACCTGAAGTTCTACTTGCACCTGAGGCACCTACAGTACCTGTTGTACCTGATGAACCTGATTGTCCTGAAGTACCACTTGTTGCTGTAGCTCCTGAAGAACCTACTGTTCCTGTAGAACCTGAAGTTGCATTTTCTCCACTTGTACCTGATGTTTCTGTTTTACCAGATGAACCTGCTGTACCTGATGAACCTGATGATCCTGATCCTCCTGAAGCACCTATTGTACCAGTTGAACCTGATTGTCCTGATGTACCTGATGAACCTGAAGTTCTACTTTCTCCGGAAGTACCATTTGTACCTGTTAATCCTGATTGACCCGATGTACCACTTGTTCCTGTTGTACCATCATTACCTGAAGTACCTGATGAACCACTTGTACCACTAAGCATTGATTGTCCATTAACACCTATAGTTCCTGATGAACCTGATGATCCTGATGAACCTGATGATCCTGATCCTCCTGAAGCACCTATTGTACCTGTAGAACCACTTAAACCACTTGTACCTGAAGTACCTGAAGTTCTACTTAAACCTGAAGAACCTACTGTTCCTGTATTTCCAGATGAACCTGCTGTACCTGATGAACCTGATGATCCTGATCCTCCTGAAGCACCTATTGTACCTGTTGAACCGCTTAAACCTGATGTACCTGATGTTCCCGATGTTTTACTATTTCCTGAAGAACCTACTGTTCCTGTATTTCCAGATGAACCAGAAGTACCTGATGAACCTGAAGTTTTACTTTCTCCTGAAGCACCTACTGTACCTGTTGAACCTGATTGTCCTGAAGTACCATTAGTACCTGAAGTTCTACTTTCTCCTGAAGTACCATTTGTACCTGTTAATCCTGATTGTCCTGAAGTACCTGTAGTACCTGTAGTACCATCATTACCTGAGGTTCCTGATGTACCACTTGTACCACTTAACATAGATTGTCCATTAACACCTATAGTTCCTGACGAACCTGATGATCCACTTGAACCTGAAGTTTTACTACTTCCTGAGGCACCTACAGTACCTGTTGTACCTGATGAACCTGATTGTCCTGAGGTACCACTTGTTGCTGTAGCTCCACTTGAACCAACTGTTCCTGTTGTTCCTGAAGTTGCATTTTCACCTGAAGTTCCTGATGTTTCTGTTTTACCAGATGAACCTGCTGTACCTGATGAACCTGATGATCCTGATCCTCCTGAAGCACCTATTGTACCTGTTGAACCACTTAAACCACTTGTACCTGAAGTACCTGAAGTTCTACTTTCTCCGGAAGTACCAGTTGTACCAGTTAATCCTGATTGACCTGAGGTACCAGATGTACCTGTTGTACCATCATTACCACTTGTACCTGATGAACCACTTGTACCACTAAGCATTGATTGACCTGCTACACCTATAGTACCTGATGAACCTGATGATCCTGATGAACCTGAAGTTTTACTTGCACCTGAAGCTCCTGTTGTACCTGAAGAACCAGTTGAACCACTAGCTCCTGAAGAACCAGATGTTCCTGTAGAACCTGAAGTTCCACTTTCACCTGAAGTTCCTGATGTTTCTGTTTTACCTGAGGTTCCTGATGTACCACTTGAGCCACTTGAACCTGATGTTGATGAGTCTCCACTTGTACCTATTGTTCCTGTTTCACCTGATGTACCTGCTGTTCCCGTAGAACCTGAAGTTCTACTTTCTCCTGAAGTACCATTTGTACCAGTTAATCCTGATTGACCTGATGTTCCACTTGTTCCTGTAGTTCCATCATTTCCTGAAGTTCCTGAACTTCCTGATGTACCACTAAGCATTGATTGACCTGCCACACCCACAGTACCTGAAGAACCTGATGATCCAC
>Ga0209630_10001184_pt1 | contig 28571 bp, 30 predicted proteins | sample COG_01_FD_184745 | JGI IMG/M metagenome (GOLD analysis project Ga0209630, IMG submission 184745) | Pelagic Microbial community sample from North Sea - COGITO 998_met_01 (SPAdes) (version 2) | ecosystem: Environmental > Aquatic > Marine > Neritic zone/Coastal water | place: Helgoland, sampling... | reverse complement strand
ATATCTATTTTAATAAAATCAAAATTTGAAATTTTTAAAGAATCTAAAGTAACAGCCTCAATGCTAATGACTTCTTTAACGTCAAATCTACTTGGTGAGGGAAATAATCTAGTGAAGTTTGCATTTGGATTATAAAAAGATGAAACCTGAGGGACTTTTGTGAAGTTTATATTAATTTTAGCTTCGCTATCCCAAACAGCATTAGGGTAAATATGATATTTGCTACAACTACTATTATTCCTCATCAATTTCCTCGACCGGTCATCAGGTTCAAATCCAATGTAATTTAAATGTCTGGATATACTTTTCCATCTTGGTTCTATTTCACCTGCAGCACCAATATCAATTAAAGTAATATCGAAATCTTTCGAGGCAAATTTTAAAGTGTTTAATGCTTTAAAAAGATTATTTTCGAAAGCTTTTTCACGATATTTTTTTACGGATGTGAATATCCTTTTAATAACATATATCATTTACTTAATTTAGTTGTGCATTATTCTGATTTGATGTTGTATCGGGCCATCAAATTTTTTGTAAAAAGGAGGAGTAAAAGAATAGTATTCTTTATGCCATGGGCATAGTTCATCAACTATTATTTGATCTTCTTTTTCCCATGGATATTCTAAAAATTTAGTCACTGAACCATCAGGCATTGTTTTTTCTAATCTCTTACAACAATAAAAGTATAGATTTTTATCTGTCTTATATAGCCTTCTTATGTCCCTAAAATATTCTGATACAAAACTAGGATGCATTTCTCCCATAGAAACAATATTTAATACTAAATCAATATTAAAATGCTGGATTAATTCGTGATTTTCAGCTTGAATGGCAATAATTGAAAAACGATTAATTTTATTAATTACAGTTTTAGCATCATCTTTATCAGTAATTAATGCTACAGTAGAATTAAATTTAGTAATACCCATGAATTGCTTGATGAAATATAAATCTACCATCAACTGTTTGTTAAGATTTACCAATATAATTTTTTTTGGAAAACTCACTTTCAATCAATAAAGAAGTCATTGAAGCATAGCCATCTCCAATAACTAAAGTTGAATTACACTTACCAATCTTTTGCTCTAAAAAAGACAAAGTCATAGCTTGTCGTAAAAAATCTAAATCAAATATCCTATTTTGATTTTTAGCTATTGATCTCCCTTTATTCAGATATAATTTAAAATTTAAAAAGTTTTTAAATAGCTTATAAAATTTTTTTTGTAAAATGTTAGAGAAAAATTGAATAAAAAAAGAATATTTTGTAAAGCTTCCAAAACCTTCCAGCCCTGAAAATGTTCTCCCATTATAGTCAAAATTTTTATTGTATTTTTTCCAATGAGAACTCTCACCAGCATCACTATTACTTAAAGAATTTTGTAAATATTCTATCGCTTTATCACCTAAGTACATCATCTACGAATAAAAATTTAAATTAGTTAATTTTATTTTCTTTTTTAATTAATGCTTCCACTACAGGATGCAGGTGAAGAAGCCCAACTAAAACTCCTTTTTGAGTTACCGGAAGATCCCAAATTCCTTTTAATTTCATTAAGTCTAACCCTATATTTAAAGATTCATTTAATTCAACTTTTGAAGGATGATCAATCATATGATTGATACAATCATCTACAAAAAATGCCGAAATTGGTTTTTGATAACTTAACAGTTTCCTTCTAATATCTCCATCTGTTATAATCCCTAGAAGATTACTTTTGTTGTCTACTACACAAGCAATTCCAAGCCTTTTCGCATTCATTTGCTCAAGCACTATTTTCAATATTACGTCTCCTTTTACTACAGGAAAACTGTGTAAGGGTAACATTACTGTTTTTATCTCTATCATGTATTAGTTATCTAAATGGATCTTATCTTCGCCTAATTCGTGTAATAATTCTAATCTTAACTCATGTACTTTTTTGGCTTGAAATAATATGTTTTCTAAATATTTGATATCCAAAACCGTATTTGCATCAGATAAGGCTTTTTTAGGATTATCATGTACCTCAATGAACAAGGCATTAATCCCATTCGCTGTAGCTGATCGCACAAGGTGAGGAATGAATTCTCTTTGTCCCCCTGATATGTTTCCCATGGAGGTTGGCAATTGTATTGAATGACCCGCATCAAAACAAACAGGGTAACCCGTACCTGCCATAATTGGGAAGCATGTCATATCATTTACAAGCATATTATATCCAAAAAATGTCCCCCTATCCGCTAGTATAATCTGATTGCAGCCATGCGCCTCCAGTTTTCTAACGGAGTTTTTCATATTCCAAGGGCTCATAAACTGGCCCTTCTTTAACAAAACTGGCCTTCCTGTTTTCGCTGCCGATCTTAATATTGATGTTTGGCGACATAAATACGCTGGAACTTGCACTAAATCACAGACCTCGCCTGTAGCTGCTCCCCATTGTGAATCCGAAAAATCTGATACCACAGGTAAACCGAATTCATCACGTAAATCAGACAATATTTTCAGCCCTTCATCAAGTCCCACGCCATGAAAACTATCTGGGGATGATCTACAGTCTTTATCATAGCAGCTTTTGTAAATCCATTCAATACCTATTTTGTCACAAATAACACTGATCTCCTGAGCCATTTTAAACGCATGCTCCCGACTCTCGATTGCACAAGGTCCACCTATAAAAACTAAGGGTAAATTAGCTCCTATTGTGACTTTTTTGACAGAGCCATAACCGACTTCTATAGTTTTTTTAATCATAATTATTATTTTTAATATCTAGATTCACTGAAAATTTTGATATCGCATCCCTTATGAAATTACTTAGTCCTATTTCATCATAAATATAATTTAACCCCGATTCATAAAATCTTGGTTTAAACAAAGAACTTAAGGGGTCATAATAACAAGATGATATACCTAATTTGGACGCTATAATGGCAGTTCCGGTATAAGGTATTGATACACAACAACAACTTTGTAAAACTAATTTATTTAGATCGTAATCATAGTCCAAAATAACAAAGTTTTTGTTGGCCTTTGTTAGCTTTGATAGCTGAATAAGATGGCTTTCATCGTATAAAGGGTGTGTTCGTCGTTTGGGCTTCAAAACAATTTTGATATTCACAGATAGCAACTTCTCTAATTCCTGGCACACCCTCAATATAGTAGTGTAAAATTTAAGCATGTTACTAGATTTATAGTAGTAGTCTAGGGTGCCGAGCTTCTGAATGAACTCTTCTTTAAAAACAGGTACATCAAATAATGCAACTCTAAGGTTTTTTTTCTTGCTCTTGTATGATAAATTAATATTATTAAGACCTTCTAAAATAGGTCCGACAACCTTAAATATAGATTTTAACCCCATATGCTGATACATTTTTTTTTGACTTTCAACCCAAACCCAGTTAACATCTGCAAAGATGAATCCAATCAAAGGATAAAAATCTACCCTATTTAAAGAGTTATGCCTAAAATCATGACTATTGCAAGAATAATTTAAAAAATGGGTAGTGAACTTTCTATTTCTAAAGGACCTTATCCATAATGGCTGATACCCTATATCAGTAGTTGTATAAATAAAAGATTGGAGTTTTCTCTTTTGATTTAAAAAAAGAACGATTGGCAATAATATAAAATCGTTGGAAATAAGTAATAAAATCGGATTTCTGAATATCAAAACACTCACCCTAAATGGGAATAGTAAATATGCAAAGAATAAACCAACAATATCTAAATTTCGAATATCCCTTGCATATAACATTTGAAAGAGGGGATTTTTACTGTACTCCACCTTCGAAGGGGTATAAATATCAAAATTTACTTCACCCTGGATTAAAAGATTTTCTTTCAAACAATCAAGCTCACTAAGCCTGATTTTTTTTTTAATTTCCAAATACTCTTTTTCATTTTTGCAATGAATAAAATTATTGTCTAGAAAAATACTTTTCGTTTGACCACTTTTCTTGTTTTTAAAGCCATAAACGATAAACAATCTCAGCGATCTCAAATATTTATAAATAAAACTTAATCCGAGTTTTACAACTAAATATGGCCCAAAACTGAGCTTTTTACGTTCAAAGTTTATTCCAAAATTTCCAAGCTCAATCGTACCATTAAATTCACTAAAAGGTTTGATCCCATTTTGAATTTCCTTCTGAGCCTTAATGCCAAGTTCTGGTATAACTAAGCCACACATTTTTTGTAATAATCTCTCAACTACTACTGAGTCTTCGAAACTGTCAATCCGGAATTTTTTTTCAAGTAACCCCTCTTTAATTATGTTTAATACATTATTTACATAATAATATAAATCCTCATTTTTATATTTCATGACTTTTTAAAAACTATATTATACACGGTGACTAAGTTCTGTTTTGAAATTATTTTTAAAGCAAACCCAAAAAATATATAGAGTAGCGTCAAAATTATTTTGAGCACAACCTTTGTTTCATAATATAAGTCGCTTCTAATCAATATGACAACAACCAACACACTGAAAATAAAATATAGAAATATAAATAAAGTGTAGTCTGGCCATATAATGGTATATGACTTTTGTGAAAAATAATATGCAATAATCCCTATGAGTAAACTACTTATTAATGTTGCCCATGCCACCCCAATGAATCCCCACTCAAACACAACTACATAGTTAAGTCCAATATTAAAGAATATACCAGATAAAGTTAAAACAGATATCAACACTGTTTTTTTTGAAAAAATTAACTGATTTTGTTTTCCAAAAAATTGGGCTCCATACATTATAGATAGAATTGAAATAATAATTGCTCCTTCACCATAATCTGTCGGTGCTAAGATATAAATTATTTCTTCTGAAAATACTCCAATCAATAAGCATACAAAAATGCTACAATAATAAAAAGGCCTTAAAAATTGCCCAATCAATTTTTTATTAATTTCATTCCCATCAAACATCATCTTATATACAGGAGGGCCCCATGCATTTTGAATTGCAGACATAAACACATATCCCATATTGGCTATTTTTTGCGCAATATTATAAACTCCTACATTCCCTACCGTCCCGGCAATTCCAATTATATATTTATCAAACTGAGCTCCAATTATTCCAAAAAATATTCGTGGTGTTAAAGGAAGTGATAAAGTCAAAGATCTTTTTAAAAAAAAATAACTAATCTCAAAAGACTTCATTCGAAAAAATTTGTAAAGAAGAATTATTAACAATAGAGAACCACCAAACAATTGAGCTATTACAATTCCCTCTATGCCCACCTTGAAATAAAGAACTAATAGCAATGAAAGTACGAAATTGATAATTAGCTCATCTAATGTGAACCAAACAAATAATTTTGCGTTTTCCGTATTTTTATAAAAAATAAGAAAGTAATTTTTTATAGACGTAACAGATACCGAACAAAAGGATAACAAAAACAAATCAGTAACATCTCTTGACTTAACATTCATAAAAACAAGAATATTATCTAAAAAAAGAAAAGTTAGAGAACCAAAGATTATTAAGATAATCGATACAAAAGTAATAATTGTATAAAGTAAGACTGCCTGCTTACTCTTGTCCCTTTCTTCAAAAAAATCTCTCTCAAAACTAAAAGTTAACCCAAAATTTGCCAGGCCAGTTAAAAAAATCGCGTAAACTTGACTTAATGCAAGAAATCCGTAATCTTCAGGACTTAGCACTCTTGTCAACAATGGCAATGATACCAATGTAAGTAACCCTCCAAGAAAAGATGGTATTAAATAAAAAAATGAATGCTTTATTTTTTTAGACAAAATAAAATATTATTTCCCTTCAATGTTAAGGTAACATAAGCCCCTTTTTAGTTGTCAAAAACCAATTTAAGATTAAGAAATTCAAAAGAGATATTTTAAAATAAAATCTAAGAATCCTTCCAGTTTTTGGATAGCAATTCTGGGATAAACATGCTTGGCCTTTTTTGTTGTAAGACTAAAGAAAATGTTTCTAATGGGAAACTACATTTCTTTATTAAACTTTCAAGGTTCCTTGAAGTGTTACAACTCCAATAAGCTTTTTCATTATTTTTATGCTCCTGCCCCCATTTATTATCCCAATTTGTATAGGCCAAATTTTCCACAAAATTCAAATGAAGCATTATCCTACTTCCCCCACCTACTTGACGATGATATCCATTCCCAGCATCAAAAATAAAGGTATCGTCTTTTTGTCCTAGAGTCTTTAATATTGATTGGGGATAAGTATTCAAATATTTTTTTACATTTTTCTTGAATCCATTACTTAATCTATCTGGATGTCTAAAATATAATTTATTGGCTGAACCTAATAAATATTCCATGTGCGTACTCGTATTTAAAACATCGGTCAGGCTAACCATAATACTTAACTGTCTGAGACCCCAATCTACATGGAAATTTTGAGCTCCATGATCTTCATTGTCATAGTTGAATACAATAGTTGGAAGATTTCTCAAGTAAAACGCCCCCTCATAATATTTACTAATTAAAGAGTAAACTTTATCATTAAATATGTGAGTCCACAAAAACAGAGCTTCCAAATCAACAACTATTCCTTTAACCCCATTTTCATTCCTATTTATTATAGTTAAAACTTTAGATTGATTAATAGCATCCTCACTGGCAATCATTTTAGAAACGTCCTCTGAAATCCCTTCTGATTTGATTTTAACAATACCGTTTTTTTTGAAATCACTTGAAAGTTCGCCATATAATTGGCCTCTGAAAATTTTCTTTAACAAATACATACAATTACTGTAAGCATACATCAATCTTATTACGATTTTATATTTGATTGTTGCTATATTCATGACTTATATTTTAGACGTTTGACGAGAAATAGGCATGTTTTAAAACTGATCTATTATTGAAAAATTTATTGAGAGATCTGGACTAATAATACTATCCATTTCGGTATCTTTTTTTAAGCCAAAAATAAACTTAGTGATGTTTCTTTTGGAGATATTGTTATCCTGAAAAGAAGGATCAAACGAAATGTTTAAATTTTTTTTTGAATATTCAAATAAAACACCATCTATTTTTTTATGATATTTCATAATATTTTGTTCAATCAATGATTTTTCAATTTCGGGTTTTATTTTATTTAAAAAATTCTTAATATCATTAATTCTTATTACATGGCCACCTTCATGTACGTATTTCTCAAATTTTTTATGAGAAAAATTTTTCAAAAAAAGTAAAAGAGGATGTTTAAAACTTAAATAAAAAATGATTTCTTTCTTATTTAAAGAAATAAAGTAATTTTTTAGTATTTGAACAACAGCTCTTTGAATTTTGTGTAAAAAAGCGAATTCATAAATTTTATTTTCTTTATGAACAAAATAACCTACAATTTTAGATTTATGAATTATTTTAATAAAATTTAATGTATCACTATGCTTTTTAAAATGATATCTCCATAATAAATCATCTCTCAAAAAAGAACAACTTATTGATCTATATGTTTTTTCATAAATAATATTTAATTTAATTAAGTCGTCTTTGTCTGCATTTTCATAAGAATATTCTTTATTATCATCTATTAAAAAATATTTATCAATATCAAAATGGAATTCAGAAAAATTGGTAACTCCTACAAATCCATATCTGTACCAATAATAATCCATTTTTTTACTAGCAAATCCTATACTAACATCTTTTGATTCTGATTCATTTAAGACCGTTTTAATCAATAGGTTAGAAATTTCAATATCATTATAATTTTTGTTCTTTGCCATAAAGGACATGCCACAAACACTCAGGTTTATATTTTTAAACCAGATCTTTCGATCAACTAAAATTAGAGCACCAGCAATTGATTTTTCAAAATTAATTAAAGTGATTGACTTGTAGGGAATACTATTTAAAACCAAACTGAATATTTTTTTTAGTTTGGTTTTTGACAATGGAAATGATTGTGCAAAAAGATTTAATAAATCATTAAAAGAGTTTATATCTAAACTTTCTTGCTGAGTTTTAACATATTTCACTTTTTTCTTATTAGTTTATTCCACCATTAATTTTCAATGTTGTGCCATTAATGTATGCAGAATCAATAAGCAAACTAATACATGATGATATTTCTTCTATTTGACCCAATTTTTTTGTAGGGATTCTTTTCAAAATATTTTTTTTTATTCCTTCATCAAGAGTGTCTGCAAGTCCCCCGTCAAAATAACCTAATTCCATTATATTGGAATTAATATTAAATCTACCATATTCTTTTGAGAGTGATTTAGTAAGACCTATTAATGCAGACTTACTAGAGGAGTAAGCAGAAGCTCCGATTGCTCCGTTATCTGCTAAATATGATGAAACATTTATAATCCTTCCCCAAGTTTGGGCAATCATTAATGGCAATAATTGTTTAATTAGAAAAAAAGGTCCATTTACATTAATATCAAATGTCTTTTCCCAATTTTCAGTTGAATAATTAGCTAAAAGACCATCTTGGCTGAAAGTAGCCATATTAACAAGTGTAATATTTTTTAGATTTTGTTTATGTAATGTGATGAATTTAGCAACTTCATCTTGATTAATTATATTTAATTTATAGGATATGGCACCTTTGTATTCAATTTTATTATTGTTATATATCAATATAAGATCATCAATCAATAACAGACTTTTTATAAGTTTTGATCCTAAACCACCTGAAGCACCTGTTAAAATTATCATAAACTACCCCATTTAATTAAAGTTACTCCATAAGACAATCCAACTCCAAAACCAATAATCAATATCAAGTCATCTTTTTTCAATGAATTTTCCATTTGAGATAATTTTAAACTTATAGGTATAGTTGAAGAAACAGTATTTCCAATATTCTGATTGTTAATTATTAACTTATGGTCAGGAATATCAAGTTTTTTACTAACAGCATTTAGAACAAGTTTACTAGCCTGATGAAAATAAAATTTATCAATTTTATCAATTGAAAGGTCATTATCAATTAGAAATTTCTTAACTAATTTAGGAATTGTGGATAGGGTGAAAAGAAAAATTTCACTTCCATTCATGTAAAGCTCGTTATTTAATTTTGACTCGTCTTTTTTTGAGCCACTACCATAAACGATTAGGTGTTTAGCTCCACTACCATCAACTCCAAATACGGAGGGTCCAATTTCAAAATCTCCACCCTTACTTACCAGAGTAACTGATGCCCCATCGCTAAACAAGGGTTTATTAACTCTGTCGTTTTTAGGAATATATTTTGAATATGTTTCGGAGGTGACAATTAAACAATTTTTGCAAGTTCCTGAATTAATTAAAGAAGAAACTACACTAAGAGATTTTACAAAACCTGAACATCCTAAATTTATATCAAAAGCAATTAATTCCTTAGGTAATTTCGATCTGTCTTGAATTATACATGCAGAAGTTGGAAGAGTGTAATCAGGAGATTGAGTTACGAAAATTAATCCATCTATTTCGGATTTTAAAACATCATGTTCTGAAAAAAAATTTTCCAAGGCAATTACTGCTAAATCTACTGCCGTTTGATTTTGAGAAGTATGAAAAATCTTATTAATCCCCGTTTTAGAAATAATTTTACCTATGTCCCAACCTGGGTTATCCTCTTTTAGGGAATTTACATTAATTTCCTTTTCTCCAAGCTCAAATGAAATTCCTTTAATAGACAGATTGAATAATTTATTCAAAAAATAAATTTTTAGATTTTAAAGATTTTATCAAATCTTTAACAGATTGACAATCAGCAAGAGTTTCAATTTCAGAAGCTTTACCTTCTGTGAGAATATCAAGTTTAGATAAAATGGAAATATGACCCAAAGAATCCCAACCATCTAGAGAACTCCTTGAGGAATCAGAATTAATCTGATCTATTTCAGATTCTGTTGATTCTGCAACAATTTCAAGAAGGCTTTTTAAATTTAATTTCATGTGTAATATTTTTAATTATTTATCATATAAATGTCTGTAAATGCAACTTTTTTTCCAAACTTTTCTTCAAAATCAATAAAACCTAAATTTTTTAATTTATTAATTAATTTGTTGTGATTCACAGAAACTTCATCAGGAATAAACCATTTATTAGAAGAAACCTTTTTCACGTTTTTAAATGATGATTTAGCAGTTTCTAGAATTTTTTTATGATTTGAAAGGGAAATTATTGGGAAAAACAATTTACCATTCTTATTTAAAAATTCTGAGGCTTTTTCTAAAACCTGAATAGTTAAACTAGTACCATCAGGACCGGAATCACATGCAACATTAGAAAACCAAGGAGAAATTTTAGCAATTTGTTCCGAAATACCTGAAACATCATCAACAATTACATCAAATTTCATCCCTTTCCATGGTTCAAAAACGCTACCGGATCTTACATCATTTTCAATATTATAACTTTTAGAATTTATTTTACACATTTTTGCTGCAAATGAAGATATATCGGATGAATATAATTTTTTAACTAAATTCATTTTAAAGAGAGATATTCCAACTATTCCAACACCACAACCTAAATCTAATAAATCTGATCTTTTGGTAATATAATTAGAACATGATTTTATAATAAAATCTGAGGTGGCAGTTGGAATAAAGCATTTATCATCATACTGAAATTTAAGGGTACTATTAATTTTTTCTAATTTATACTCAAATATCATTTTTATAGAAATTTTGTGGACGTAAAAACTTCCACAATCAATTTATTATGCATTTTTAAAATACTTGGCAAAGTAATTATTTCTCAACGACTTAACAAAACCTTTAATTCAATCTAAATCAACTTCTTGATTAGTTGGAAAAGGAATTATCTTTAGAAATTTTCTTGAACCATCAGAGTTTGTTTTTCCATCATTCTAGATCCAGATGGAAACTTGTTTTTATGATATCCAAAATTAAATCATTATATCTTCTTGGACAATAAAGGGAGCCTATTTTTTAGTTTTATTAATCCTTTTGTCGAGAATTCCCAAAGTAAGTTCAATTTAATTTTTCTATCGAAATTAATTCATCCCATTTTTTAATAAAAAAATTTTCCCCTTTTTGAATCTTAGAGGTTTTTTTGGAGAATTATATCCTCTTCTGTTTCAGTGATCATATGTAAATGGTATTTTTTTGAAAACAGTCTTAAAAACCATTGAAAAGAGGAAGAATCCATTTATGATTTTTACTTTTCCTCAAATCTTTTTAAGCTATTTTCATTATAATTCATTGGAAGTGAAACGTATTGAAACCCTTTTTTAATTGAATGTCTTTTCATAAGCCTGCGCATAAATTCCCAGTAAAGTTGGTATCCCATAAGCAAAGGAGTACCTGTTTGAAACAATGAACCGCTGCGGTTTTTTTGCATGAATTTGAGAATTAGATGAGATACCGTGAAATCCAAAACGAGTATAATAATAATTTGCGTTTCATCTAGCAAACAGTACGGAAATGTCATATCCTACTCCTTTACAATACCGAAGTGCCTTCTACATCATACGTAACTGAAAGTAATTTATCTACTCTGCATAATCCTCGCGAAAAATTCTAATTAAACCCGCGGGAATACCCTTATATTTTGCAAGTAAAATATTTTCGTATCTAAAATATGGATCTTCATGTCAGATAAAAATTTATTGTCACTATAATCTATCGAAGAATTTTGAGAAGAAAATACAGACAGAGCTAGGCTGAATGCTGCTTTGTAATCTGGCTTCGTACGTATATATTCTATGGTAAACTCATGCATTATCGGAATCATTTTTAGAAAGCAGGATATTGCGCATATCGATTTCTTTCAATTAATTTATAACTATCTAACTATAACTCAACAATGATTTCTTTCTCAACTTCTGCAATTTCATATTTTATTTTTTCTGCTTCTTTAATGGGAAAGTTGAAGGGTTCGATTATATTGTCGTTATTTATTAGTGCAAGAAGCAATGCTATGCTGTTCGAAATAAAATCAGGTTTAGAGCGACTGAATCAACTTCTTTAATCATATTGCTTTTTAAGAATGTTTCAGCTTCGCTTATTTTAATGATTAGATCATGGTAATTAGAGCTCTTATTTTTCTAAATCATTGCAGTTTTTTTTGCATTTAAATTAATCTATCTAATAAAAATCAATTGCCATTTTTAAAAATTTTATTAAACACTTCCCAAATAAAAAATTTGCCCTGTTATAAAATCACTCTGTGCCTTTATAAAAAAGTCCGTTACATTCAAGACATCTCTAAATTCACCAAGTCTTTTTACAAAATTGTCTATCTTCTCTTTTTAAATATTTTTAATTAAATCTGTTTTAACCAGGGTTGGAAAAGTGCGTTTACGGTGATGCCAAAATCGCTAGACTCAATTCCGAAAATCTGTGTTATTAAATTTATTGCCGCTTTAGAAGCAGCATAAATAGCTTCCCCTCCAATTTTGATGCAACCGCAACTGTTGAGAAATTCACAATCTTCCCTTGATTGTTTTTTCTTATGATTTTCGCAGCTTTCCTTATAAGAGGAATTATCCATTCACATTTGTATCAAATATTTTTGAGACTGTAGATTTGATTGTTAATAAAAAGTTATTAATTGAGGCGATAACTGCATTATTTAATAACTAAAAATCTAAAAGGATTGACATGCACTTAATTCACTATTTAACTCTCAACAATATCTCTCAATGATATTTTACCCTATTTTAGTCAAAAAGCGATTTATTTTTTTTAACCACTCTAGATCAATACCTTGATGAATAGGGATCGGTATTACTTTCACCATTTTACTAGAATTATCAGTTTCTATTTTTTCCATCATTCTTGTACCTGATGGAAAATCACTTTTAATTAACTCAAAAAGAGATTTATTAAATTTAATTGGAATGATACATGGGAATCTATCTGTTGGTTTTTTTAATCCATCAACGGCAAATTTCCAAAGCAAATTAAATTTTATTAGTCTATCTGTTAATATTTCGTCCCATTTTTTTAAAGAAGAATGAATCTCCGAAGTTTGCAATAATGATAGTTTGCCAGCATGACATTCTCCTCCATTCCAATAATTATAAAGGAAAGATTTTTTTTTTGAAATCAACCTCAAAATCCATTGGAAAAAAGAACTCCCATTTTTATCTCTTAGTACCTTTAATTTTTCAGCATCCAATTTATTCTTACACCAGAGTATTCCACCAGAACTTGTACCTAGAATTTTTGGTAATGACCATATTTCGTATTTACTCCCACTTGGAAATAATTTTCTGCCCTTTTTGTACAATGAATCGACACAGTCATCTATTGAACTGTTCTCGATTTTAGTTTCCTGAACGTAACCCCATTGATGATATATAACTCTTAGATCACAATTTTTAGATTCTATACCAAAACAAGGTGTCGTTAGTCTAGAAATAGCATCAATAACACAATGGCTAGCATATGGAAAAACCCCAACAAAATCTGACCTAGTTTTTTTTAAATGCCTCATAATCAAATAAATAGAGCTTCTTCCACTTGAACATAAAACAGGATATCCTGATGGAAACATCTTGTGTAGATCAGATTCAATTTTAGTAGAGCTCGTAATAAATGGCCAATTAAAAATTGCTTTTACAAAAGTTGACTCGGGCCAAATGAAATATTTATTCAAAACTTTCTATTAAAAAAATCTAAAGTTAGAACTTAACGTTTTTGTTCTTAATAATCCTAACATAATATTTTTTATAATAATTGAAAAGAGTTTCTTCTGGAAATGTGCTGGTCTTTATTTTCTCGATTATTGACTCTGAATGATTTTGAAACCACATTGAATCACTTCTTTTTTTCGGAACTTAATTTTTATCACAGTTAATAAATGTTTAATTACCTATAATTTAAGTGATACATTATTCAATAGCTACTAACTTCATTCAAAAGTAAACAAATTGTTTTTTTTACCAATAATTTTAAACGATGATTTTGCATTTCCTATTCAATAATTTTTACTATACATTGAATTAGTTTCTCAATCCTGTTATTTCACAAACTTCGTAATTTTTCTGCCGTTTCTTTTTTTTACAACAAAGTACGCCACCCGATGTTGTCCCTAGTATTTTAGGAAGTAACCATATTTCAAAACTACCCCCCTGGAAATAAATCTGTTTCCTTTCTGAACAAGTTATCTACACAATCTTCAACGATATTAATGGAAATTTTTTTCTGTACATAACCATATTGATTATAAACAATCCTCAAATTTGCATCAAAAGAGCTTGGGCCTGACAGAAGAGTGCCGATACGCTCTACGGCATCAATGACACAATGACTAGCATATGGAAAAAGCCCTACAAGATCAGTTCGAGGGGCATTGCTGTATTCAAGTGCCAAAACAATAGCAGAACTCCCGATAGAGCACAAACTGGATAGCCTGAAGAAAACATCATTCACAATTTCTCTTCTTAATTGATCAATGAGAACATATTTATAAGCCGCGCTTAAAGCTCTTAACAAGCTAGTTTCGGGCTAAAGGAAATGTTCTCTTTTCAACGTTCTGATTTGAATTATCAATTCTCATCTAAATTTAACAAAGTTTTTGACCCCCTGGTGCCTTAAAATTGCCCCCGGAAATAAATTCGAGGCAAATCCCTATTTATAATTGCATTTTTCATATTTGATGTTTCCACTTTTATCGTGTTAAATCAAAATTTATTAATACCCTTGGAAATATGTGACTCGCGAATCCATTTTTAAATTCCGCTATCGAAATCTCCTTTTCTGATGCCTTAGGCAGAGTTTGGAGATATGGTCTGGGGCCCAATTTATACCATTTTATACTTCTTTTTTTAAATTCTATAATTGCTTGCGATTGGACTATATGCCCTAATGGCAAATCAAATAAATCTCGATTATACGCTGCCACAGCATAAAACCCTTCATCTCGATTGCAATTGAATAATCCTGCTCCTACCATTGACTCTTGTTCTCCTAACAGATAAATTAGAAAAGAATTCTTATTTATAATATCTTGATAATGTATCTCCCATGATTTATCAGATCTAGTTTTTCTACCTGACGCACTTTCATGCAAATCCATGAATTTGTTCCAAATCGATAGGTCTGGTTTATCCAGAACCCCGACATCCCATTTTTTTAACCCCGAATTAATTAATGATTTATAACTTTTTCTGAAGTTACTTTTAATCTGATCAAATGAACAGTCTAGATTAATAAATAAATCATAATTTAAGTGAGATTTGGATCCCCATTCCATTGCAATAGTATGCCACAGACTAAATCCCTTTTCATTATTAAAAACCTCCATACAGTTCCATTGATTATTATCTAGAAGCTTTGCCAAATTGATCATAAAATTAATTGTACTTTTAAATACTTTCTTTTGAATACTTACATTTAAATTTGAGATTAAGAGCGGAGGTAGTATGGCATTATCCACAAAATTAAAAAACGCATTCTCTTCATTGATAAATATAAATAAGGGCCAAACCCCAATTGGCCTGTTATCCCAATAAATGATTGAGGATACATCAATGACTTCAAATTCCTTTTTTTCATAATAAACTTCAAACAAAAAGTCAATATTCATGTTTGAATAAGCAATAGGGATATAGTTAGCTCCTAACAAGATATCATCCCATAATATTTTATTTTTTGTCCTTAATGCAATAGATAAATCCGACTCTTTGAACAAACTTAAAATATCACTTTTAAAAGCATTTTTCTTATTAAAAGCCATTTAATTTTATTTATAAATACATCGTTTTTAACCCTTCCTCAACAAGTGGATCTACCAATTCTTTAATTTTAGGGTTTGAATCAAGAAACTTAATAATTTCAATTACAGGGATTTTAGGTCTTAAATGCTTGAATTCATTGTATACTATTCTACAAACAACTAAATCTTCTGGGTAATCTATGGTTAGCCGAATATCTGTCCTCTTGATTTCTCTAGGTATTTCAACATAATTTATTTTAAAATCCAATTTATTTTCTCTTATATACAATGAACAAAATTCAGATCGATGTCTATCATCTCCCATATTCCATGACTTGGTATAAGCTGCTAAACTACTTATCTCAAACCCCGCGCCATCGGGTAAATTATCAAGTGCTGTTAAGTCAAAATTGCCTTTTTTATGACTTTCCCAGCCCATTTCTAATGACTCAAAATAAGTAAAAGGCGATTCAGTTGTAACTCTAAATATGTCTGTTCCCCCTTCAGCATTGCAAGCATCAATTAATCGCTTTAAAACATCTTCTTCACTTCCGATTACATATTTTACATCATGGCTTTTAGCCACATCAATGAAACAGGTATTCTCGTCTCCCTCGCTTATTGCCAAAACAATAGCATCAACACTCTTATATGATTTGATAGATTCAATCATATAATCCAAGACAGTTATGCGATTTTCAATATCCAAATTTTGAAGGGGCTTACCATACAATCTAGTCCCTTTATTTCTACATGCTAAACAAGCTACTAATTTTCTCATTTTAAAAATGAACTATCCAAAGGTATATTCTCATCATATTTACTAGTGGCGATTTTTCCCAGTACATCATCAATCCTACTAAAATGACGTACTGAAGGAACTGTTGAAACTCGTTTAAGACAAACATTTTCTTGTATTATGATAGCCCCTTTTTCAATATGATTTTTTGCAACTACAACCTTACCTGCTCTGTTTTTATACTCAATCTCTTTGGCATTGAGTAGTAATTCTTTACTGCCGAGAGCCGTCTCTATTATTCGAATATTATCTGTAAATCTAGAAAATTTATCAACGCTTAATGCGGAAACATAATCCTCCAACTCCAATTTATAATCGAGTGAAATATGTTTTTCAATACAGGTAGCCCCTAAACCAATAGCGACCATTGGTAAAATGGAAGCGCATGGATCATTACCAGCTGAGTGGTCCATAAAGCCTATATTTACGTTTGGAAAGCGATTTCTCAGAGTCTCTATTCTCCGAAGATTATTATCTTTTATTAAAGTAGGTTCCGCCTGAAACCCATGCATGAACGTTAATTTTTCGGGTAAATCAAAATTATTAACAAGATTATCTAAGTCCAATATTTCTATCCCTCCTGCAGAAATAAAAACATTGTTAAATTTTGAAAAAGCCGCTTCTATTAAGGGAAAATTATAGAAATCTGTTGTAGATATTTTTACTCCATCCACCTTCAATTTATACGCAAGATCAAGACTTCTTTCTCCATAAATATCAAAGTAAAAATTTTTACCTGAACCATGCACTTTGTTAACTAGTTTATGCCATATTTCATCACCCATCTCCAATGACTTAAAAAGATCAAAGTACTGATAACTGGGTACACACAATTCCTCTGCATAAATCAGTTGTAATTTTATGGAGTCTGCGTTAGCCGCTATTGACCCTTGAACTAATAATTCAGCAAGTTTTTCGTTTCCTTCATATCCTTGAGCAATTTCTGCAATTACTTCAATATTCATAATTATACTATAAAAATTATAACTCAATCAAATAATAAATCCCAACTCATAGGAGTTCCTCCATCTATATCACATAAAGCTCTTTTCCCCAGAATTGATTTTAAATATTTAGGATGCAAACCGTAACCAGGACGGATTGACCGTAAATTTTTTTCGGTAATTATTTCACCCGCTTTAATGTTTTCAACAACAAATAATGAACGCCCGGTAAAGCCGTGTCCACTGCTAACTGATTCTGAATCGCGATATTTTATGGAACCTATGCTTTCTTCGGCTTCTCTAACTCTATTCACCATTTCGGTGAACTCACTCAGGTCTAGTGAAAAAGAGGAATCTGGTCCACCTATATTTTTGTCTACTATAAAATGCTTTTCAATAATTTTTGCTCCTAGGGCTACAGCAACAACTGGGGCAATAAATCCTAACGTATGATCTGAAAGTCCTCCCAAAACATCAAATTTTTTTTCAATATCATTAATAGTTATCAAATTCGCATTTGATAGGGCTGCCGGATATTCAACTGTGCATTTCAAAACTGCAATTTGATTATTCCCAATATTTCGACATGTTTTTACAGCTAATGCAATATCTTCAATCGTAGCTATCCCTGCGGAAATGATAATTGGCTTTTGAGTTGCCGCCATTTTTTCAATAAGATTCACGTCTAGTATCTCTGGCGAAGCAACTTTATATGCTGGGCATTCTAACGATTCCAAGAACTCTACTGCGCTTTGGTCAAAAGGAGAAGAAAAGCATGTAATCCCTTCTTCCTTTGCAATTCGGAAAAGTTCTTGATGCCATTTCCATGGTGTATGTGCCTGTTGATATAGCTTATAAAGAGTAGTCCCATCCCAAATGCTTCCATTTTTTATTTGAAAAGCCTCTTTATCACTATTGAGAGTTATCGTATCAGCAGTATACGTTTGTAATTTTATGGCGTCTGCACCTGTTTTTTTTGCCGCAATAATTGCGTTAATTGCATTTTGAATTTTTCCGTTATGATTGCCTGATAACTCCGCAATAATATAAGCTTTCGATTGTTGATCGATAATTTGTTTATTTATTTCCACTACTTCAAATAAAATTTTCTAAATTCCATATAGGGCATCATTTTTCCCCTTCCCGTGCGGATTAATTCCAAAGCATTATCAAACCCTTCATTAAATAGTAAATCAATAATACTCATGTGTGATATAAAATCACCATGTATTTGATTGTATCTGGGATACTCAAAAAAATGATAATAAAGATTAATTGCGTTTTTTACAATTTCACCACCCGGATCTTTGATTTCAATATATTTTCCAGAACCTTGGGCTGATAAATATAGATTTGAATTGATACTTTTACAAATTGAAGCTAACCTGATATCCTTATCCCCTTTAATATTAAGTAACTCGCTAGATTTTATAAATTTAGTTTCAATACCAATTTTCTTAGATACCGCTAAAATAAAATCAATATTAAATGTTGATAATAATTTATAATTATTATTGTAATGATCAACAATGAAACTGTAAACTTCTTTAAAATGAGTAGCTTTTTTATATGATGATTCGAAATTCTTCAAATGTTTCTTTTGCCAACGTTCATCATATGAAATCTCTGTTTCAGAAATTAATAACTCATCTCGGTTTTTAGTTTTTTTTACTGGAATAGTTAAAAACAGCTCTCCACTATGAGTCTTAATCTTATTTCGAACTTGCCAGCTTCTTTTTGCTAATTGGACATCATCATAAAAGATAAAATTATTGACCTGGTCTATCATATCGAAATATCCAAGCCAAGGTAAAAAGGTAGGTTGCATTATAGCGCAGGAATTCATTTCTGTAGAACTATTTATTTTGGATTGCATACCCTGCTCCATCAATTCCATATCCATTCCCATTATAAAGCATGTATTTAATTCCGTCATGATTGAATACAAATGAATATTCGACCATTTCTGAATCCCAACCATCTTTAGAAACATCTAAACAATTACCATTATCATCCTTCCTTTCCCACTTTTTTCCATCGGTTGACTCCGCATATCCAATGCGATATCCGATGCGAGGATCTTTGTAAGAAAACCACATTTTAAAGAGTCCATCTTCTTTCAAGACGCATGGCCTAGCTAATGCTGTTTCACTATCAGATTTAAAGTCTATACAAACATGGGCCTCTCTTTCCCATATTATTCCATCGATTGATTCCGCATACTTAATATTATAAGTTGGAAGATCTTTATTGATCCAGCCCTCACATGATACATAATATAACCTCCATAAATCCCCATCCTTGAGTACATATGGCGCAGTCAAAATCGAATACGGTTCTTGACTTGTTCTTTCTAATAGTGGTGCTTCCGAATAGCGTTGAAATGTCCTGCCGTTGTCATGGCTAATCGCCAGTCCTGCAATTAATCCCATCCTAGTTGTCGAGCCAGCATTCCACCCTATATAATAAAGATTTGTTTGTTCTTCATTCTCAATGATGCATGACGGCGTGACGCCATTATCATCAAATGTTCCAAGACTACCCCTTATCAATACAGGATCTTCTCGGTAACCTATAGTTTTGATAAATCCATTTTTTACTTCAACATCCGCGCTTCCTATCACAGATATATTGTTTTTGTCCCTACCTGAGAAATATACACGATGAATATCTCCTCTGATTTTTTCAACTGTCGGAATCATTATGTGGCTCTGTTGCCACCAAAGTTTTTTTTGTGGCAACAGTAGAAGACCTCTTTTTTCCCAAAATGATATCATAAATTGAAGTAAATTTTCTTGATTTTGATAGCCATTTTATCAATTGCATCCAATATTGTTGACTTTGGAGCTAATACTACCGCACCATCGTTTATATCTCTAGAAATAGAAGCCCCCATTCCAACAAAAACTCTATTTCCAACCGACACAAAATCTTTAAAAGTTGAATTTACACCAATGAAACAACTTTCACCGATTATTGTATGCCCACTGATGCATATATGGCTACTTAAATAAGAATGATCTTTTATAACACAACCATGCCCTAAGTGATTTCCACTCCAAATCATAACATTGTTACCAATTTTAACCGTTGGTTGAATTGTTTGATTTTCTAAAATAAAACAATTATCACCTATCAAGACATCATCCCAAATTACTGATTTCGAACATATATAACTTACTAATTCATAACCTTTCTCTTTTGCCTCAAAATACTTTTTTTTTCGTACTTGATTAAGCTTTGAATAGCTTAGGGCAACATGCATAGAATATTTACTTGGTGGATATTTTTCTAGAACCTCTTCAAATGCAACTAGTGGTTTTCCAAGAAAGCTCTTCCCTTCCATAAGATCCTGATCAGCAGTAAATGCGACAATATCATAATCGCTGTCTTTAGTTATATAAAGATGTGCTAGCTCTGCTATTTCTCCTGTACCAAATATTATGATTTCTTTCTTCACATTTAAATTAATTAAGTATTTTCAATATGCTGGAGTGAATTTTTGATAACCCGTTCCCATCAAATAATTTTAAACAGTTGGTATTTATTCTTTTTCTCGCGGATGTATCGTTTTTTATATTTTTAAAGGTTTTTAAAAAAAATTCTTCCGAAACTGAACTAGAAATACCCATATGGACAATGTCTACTTCATTACAAAAAAATGACATAGTCTTTTCATGTTGAAAATTGTTTGAAACGCTTATACAAGGCAAACCTAACAAGGCAGTTTCATACTTTATGAGCCCACTATTAATTATTCCAATATCGCATGTTGAAATAATTTTTGCTATATCTTCATTCCCTACAAATATAGTATAGTCCCCTGTAAAACGAGATAATATTTTAAGAATACTACTACGCCTTTTATCACTAATTCTAGCAAGAACAATGCTTATATTTAGATAGGACTTTACTTTAACAAGGGCACTCAGATATTTTTCCGTTAGTAAATCCGGATCACTCCCACCCATGCATACTAGAATGTTTTCAGCATTTTCTTTTATCCAAACTTTTGGTGACTCCAAAAAAACATTTCTAAAAACAAAATATTCATGTCCTAAAAGCATTTTTTTTGAAATCTCTCCTTTTCGAAATAATTTCGAAGCTCCCACATAAGGAATTATTGCTAAATCCGAACTCAATTCTGCTTTTTCAAATTCTTCGAAAGAGACAACAATGAATTGATGCTTCTTTAAGAAAGCAATATATTTTTTATATGATAATTTATCTGTGAAAAGGGACTTGTTATTGATATCTAATAATAATAGATTGTGTTCAATCGTAGAGTAGAAGGTTTTTATATCTTCTTCTTCATTTATTATATAATAATTAAAATTAGCTCCTAAATCATGTACAGATACAGTTTTGGAAGCTTTGCTTTTCTTGTGAATAAAAGCACATTCAATCGAACGGTTTCGACAATATTCGGCAATTGATAAACACCTCATAATATGTCCGTAACCAATTTCTAAAGATGCATCAACTCTTATCAAGAGTCTCATTATATATATTTTCTAAAAACTGGTTTTGTAGCTTTTCCAAGAAGGTATTTCTCTGGCCCATCTTCTAAAGCGGTACTGTATACTTGCATTGCAGAATCAAAGGCATTGACAAAATAATTTACATCGTCTTCATCATGAGTAAAAGTAGGTACAAAAATGCCTTGGAATAATACACCATTTTTAATCATTTCTTGTAATACCAAAGTTCTAAAAATCATAGATGCTTGGCATTCTTTGTCCCTAAAAATGAATACTGGTTGCCATTCACATTCGATTAGATTGACAAAATTCTCTAGCTTATGTTGTACAATTATGCTTTTACACTTTTGGATAATAAGCTTACCTATATAATGATTATGGCTAATCACGCTTTTATTTTGAAATTCATCTATGGTTGCTATTGCAGCAGCCATTGCATGAGTCTCTCCACCGTGTGTTGTCGATATGAGAAAAACTTTTTCCTGACCAGGATTACGAATCCCCCCAAGCTCCATAACCTCTTTTTTCCCAGTTAAAGCACAAAAAGAAAACCCATTCGCAATTCCTTTTCCCCATGTTGCCATATCTGGCTCAAGATTATACTTAGAAATTGTCCCTGGTAAATCCGTTTTAAAACCTGTCACCATTTCATCAACTATAAATAGTGCTCCATGTTGGTGAGAAAGCGCAATTGCTTGCTCAAGAAATTCTCTAGGGCTATTAACGCAATTACATCCAGAACAGACACTTTTTTCAGGCTCCGTTATCACACCTGCAATTTGGCCGGGATATTTTTCAAACAGTTCTCTTAGTGAGTCAATATCACACGACTTAAACCCTACAGAGAAATTGCTTAGCTCTTCAGGGACGCCTTTACTACATTCCGTTGTTCCAATAAACCAGTCATCATAAGAGTAAAAGGGATGATCGCTTGGAAAAGCTATTATTTTTCTGCTCGTAAATGCACGAGCTAGTTTAACTGCTGCAGTTGTAACCGCTGACCCATTTTTTGCAAACTTAATCATATCATGCTGTGGCACTAATGAGAGAAACCTTTCTGCCATTTCTTTTTCTATGACTGATGGTCTTTGGAAGTTCACTCCTTTCTCTAGCTCATTAAGAACACGATCCAATACAGGCTTATAAGCATGTCCTAGACTTACACTAGTTAAACCCATAGAGCAATCTAAAAATTCATTACCATCAATATCCCAAACATGAGACCCTTTTCCATAAGAAATTGCAGCGGGTGCAAGCTCGGGAAATTGATCATCTCCTTTAGAATAAGTATGCGCACCTCCAGGAATTAAATCATGAATAATCGCTTTATATAAATTTGAATTATTAAAATTTGAAATTTTTCTTAACATTACAATACTGCTATATTATTTTTTTATTTTACTCTAGTTATATGCTACTTTGTCGCGACCCCAATTAAAAAATCCAATGGCATTTCCATATATTTTTCCGTAATTCTCCCTAATTCAATATTACTAAAATTTGGTTTTAGATACTTTTCCAGATATTTAGTATTATCAAAATAAAAATAAATGGTCCCATCTCTAAAGTCATAGTCCTTAACTTCATAGCGATGATTTCCGAGGCACTTTGCTTTTTCGTATATAGAATGTTCTGGCCCAACAGTAATTACAAATAATTTTCCGCCTTTTTTTAAAACTCTCGCGTGTTCTTGCAATGCCTTTTCAATTAGCTTTTCTTCCGATTCATAATGAATGGCATTAACTGAGATGATATAGTCAAAAAACCCATCTTTAAAAGGTAAGTCTCTATTATGTCCCTTTCTAACATCCACCGTAAGCCCTTGCATTTTATATATCTTATTTGTCTTATCACATATATCTTTCTCTATTTCAACACCGAAACAATTTACCCCTTTATCTAAAAAGGGATGAAAGTTTTGGCCAAATCCACAGCCTACATCCAGTAAATTCATACCATTTGTAACCACCGGCTTTGTTTTTAAATAATCCCCAAAGAATAGTTTTAAAATTGTTTCATTAGGATATTTTGGATAATTACCTTCTATCAAATCTTTGTAAAAAATGCTCCACTTTTTCTGATCAATTGCTCCCATAAGTTGATTGTCTACTTGATAAATAAATTTTATCTTTTCCTATAATTTTTATCACAATGAAAAGTTCATCAAACTATAATCTATTAAATGCTTATTGGTTAGTTCCAATTATTTGGATTTAATAATTTTTTGTTTTTAACATCAATTTTTTTAATGCTTTTCATGATTTTTTCACTCAATTCTTGATTTAAGCTTATCAGATTTTCTACTAACTGTTTTTTAGATATGACTCCTAAAACAATGTAGTCTATGAAAGGATTTTGTTTTACAAAATTTAAGGCTAAAGATGTCATCGTAACGTCATTATCAACACACAGCTCATTTAGAATTTTTATCTCTTTTTTTAAAGAAAATAGGTTCTCTGGAAATTTATCTAAGGCCTTAAAATAAAGCCCTTGAAGAAAAACTGAACGGATATGAATTTCAACATTATACTGCTTTAATTTCTTAAAATAATTTTCAAACTGTCTGTCTAATAAACTATAGGGCAATTGAACAATATCCGGGATAAATCCGAATTCAATCAATTGATCGAGTTGGCCTGTATTGTATATTGAATATCCTAGTTTTTTTATTTTACTTTCTTTTTTTAAATCTTCTAAAAAATTCCAAAGTAATGGATTTTTGATCAGTTCATTGGCATCATGAAATAAAAATCCATATAATTTGGCTATTTTGAGTTTTTTTAGAGTGGCATTTAAAGCTTTTCTTAAATCCTCTTTGTTATTTAACTTCGAAAATTTTGAAATGATTTCAAATTCTGTTTCCATTAAATAGCCTAATCTTTGTTCAGAACGACCATAACCTATAGCCGTGTCTAGAATTTTAATATTATTCTCATTTGCATATTGTAGAATTTCTCTTACTGCATCATCTTCAGGTATAATTTTTAAATTATTTATTCCATATTCTATTCCAAATTGTACAGTTCCAATGACTATTTTACTCATCAATGTTTAAAATATAGTTTGAAATCCTTTTAAAGATCTCTTTTCGTTAGCAACCAGATCCCCTTGTTTTTCTTCAATATAACTGATGACTTGATCGATTACATAATCTTGATCTTCTTGCGAGAGTAAAGTATGGATTGGTAGACTTATCGCCTCAGTATAATAACGCTCTGATTCAGGATAATTTTTTGAATCATATCCAATTTTTTTATAATAGGGATGTCGATAGACTGGTATGTAATGAAGGTTAACGAGAATTCCTTTGTCTCTTAATAGATTAAATAACTCTAATTGGCTTAATTTATCTTCTGATGGCTGTTTTATGCGTATAATATATAAATGGTAAGATGAATAGCTATCGGGACTTTGAAATGGACAAATTATTGAAGTTTTCTTAAATGCTGCATTATATTTAGATGCAATTTTATGCCTTTTTTTAATAAATTTATCCAACCTTTTCATTTGACTTAATCCTACAGCAGCTTGAATGTCTGTCATTCGATAATTAAACCCCAGCTCCAATTGTTGATAATACCACGGTCCGTCAGATGGTCCTTCCATATCCTCTTCATGCCTAGTTATACCATGACTCCTAAGTCTTGCGAGCGTTTTTGCTGTTTTCGAGTTGTTTGTTGTACAAAGTCCTCCTTCTCCAGTTGTAATAATTTTAACTGGATGAAAACTAAAAACTGTAATATCGCTAAATTTACAGCTTCCTATATTTTGGCCTTTATACTTTCCCCCGATCGCATGGGAAGCATCTTCAATTATTTTAAAATTATATTTGAGTGATAAATGATGGAGCGCTTCCATTTCACATGACTGACCGGAAAGATGCACTGGGATTATAATTTTAGGTAATTTATTTTCTGCTTTTGCTATGACTAATTTTTTCTTGAGTTGTTTAATGCTCAAGTTGTAAGTCTTAGAATCAATATCTAAAAAATCAACTTTTGCTCCACAATAAAGAGCACAATTTGCAGAAGCAACAAAAGTAATTGGACTCGTCCATAATATATCATTTTCTTCCAATCCCAATGCCATACAAGCAATATGCAAGGCTGACGTGGCACTATTGACTCCAACTCCAAATTTTGCTCCACAATATTTTGCGACTTCTTCTTCAAATTTTGGTAGGACTGGTCCTTGGGTTAGATAATCTGAATTTAGAACATCAACAACTGATTTTACGTCCTCTTTAGAAATGTTTTGTCTCCCATACGGAATGACTCTTTTTCGTTGATTTTTCAAATCTCGTATTTGTTGGTCTAAAGATTTTATAAAAATACCTTCCATATTTAACTTTTGGGAGGATAGCGTCATATTTATCGGCCTTTTTACTAGGCTTTTTTGGTTTGTGATTAGTGTCGGTTTAATGAGCGCAGAATTAAAATTGAATTCATTTGCTATTTTTAGACCGAAATTTAATTTAGATATGCTTTCACTAGATACAATATTATATATTCCCTTGCATCTTTTTTCAACTAGCTTAAATATTGCGTTAGCTAATTCTGAAACTAAAATAGGGGTGAATTTTACATCTGAGAAAAGTGAAACATTGATCCCTTTTTGTAGATTTTCTATTATAAAATCCGTAAAAGATTTTCTATATGAAGGCCCCCAACAAAAAAAATTGGTTCTTATTACCAATGCTTCTTGATTATATTTTAAAATGATATTTTCAGCATCAGATTTTGTTTTTGCATAGATGTTGAGAGGTTTTTTTTCGGCTTTTTCATCGTATTTTTCGCCCTTACCATCAAATAAATGGTCGGTAGAAATATGAACTAATTTAATCATTAATTCACTTGCAACTTTTGCGATTAATCCAGCATATTCTGTATTGATTTTTATTGCTTTTTCAGGGTTATTTTCGCAATTTTCAATATTGGTATATCCAATACAATTAATTATTAGACCAATATTTAAATTTTTTAATTGTTCCTTTAAATTAGCTAAATCAATAATAGTTAAATCAAATCCTTCGAGTTCTGGATCCTTATCATGTACTCCTAAAACAATTTGATCTTTATTTTTTAAAGGCAAACACCAACCAAAGGCTAGTAAACTTGAACTCCCTAAAAAAAGTGTCTTTTTTCCTGATTTTTTCACTTAGATGATTCCTATGTTCGCCTTTTCAGTTTTAATCCACAATGATAGATCTGCTATTGACATCCACTCTTTATTGTTATCAGAACTATAAATAAAGTTTTTAGGAACTTTTTTCCCATTTTTTATCCTCTCTGGGTCTTCAGACCACTTATGGATTGCAGGAAGAATTTTATAATGCTCTTGATATTCATACGTATGATCTGAATCTTCTTGTCCGATCATTTGCTCATGAACTTTCTCTCCTGGTCTTATCCCTATAACTTTTTGTTTTGCATCTGGAGCAACGGCATTAGCGATATCGCCAATTTTCATTGAAGGAATTTTCTTAACATATATTTCACCACCAAGCATATCTTCGAAGGCATGCCAAACAAGTTTGACCCCGTCCTCAAGGGTAATCATAAATCTAGTCATTGCAGTATCGGTTATAGGAAGTTCTCCTTTTGGAATTTGGGAGAGAAAAAATGGTATAACCGATCCTCTCGATCCCATTACATTTCCATATCTAACTACAGAGAAGGATGTTTTTTGTGAATTTGAAAATGAATTTGCAGCAACGAATAGTTTATCGGATGCTAGCTTTGTTGCGCCATATAAATTAATAGGATTACTTGCTTTATCGGTAGAAAGCGCTACGACTTTTTTTATTCCTTTATCAATACATGCATCAATAACATTCATCGCCCCATTGATATTGGTTTTAACGCACTCAAATGGATTATACTCAGCTGTTGGAACTATTTTTGTTGCCGCTGCATGCACAACATAATCAACACCATCTAAACACCTTGAAAGTCTTTCCTTGTCTCTGACATCACCAATTAAAAACCTCACTCTTTTATCATTCCTAAAGGTTTCGGCCAATGCCCATTGCTTCATTTCATCCCTTGAATATATGATGATTTTCTTTGGCTCATATTTTTTTAAAGTCATGGGAATGAAGGTTTTACCGAAAGATCCCGTCCCTCCGGTAACAAGAATGGTTGAATTTTTTAACATTTTTTTTACGCTTTACTATGAAATAAAAAACAAAAGTACTTCACATAAAATATATCAAGCAGTTTATTAAAAAAATTTTAAAACTGTCACCTAGTTGTTTGTAAAACGTCAGCCTAATGTTTACCACTTAAGAGATAAAGTTAAGTAACAGTTTATTATCTTGAAAGACATCTTTCAAGACTTTATCAAATCTTAAAAAAGTAAATAATGGGAAAAGTAGGAAGACCAATAAAAAGAACTGCTGAGGCAGTTGTAAAGGATATCAGAAGACAAACCAGAAGAAAGTTTGGTTCTGAAGAAAAAATCAGAATAGTTCTTGAAGGATTAAAAGGAGAAGAATCAATTTCAGAAATTTGTCGTAGAGAAGGAATAGCACCAGCACTCTACTATCGTTGGAGCAAGGACTTTATTGAAGCAGGTAAAAAGCATTTAAATGGCGATACAGAGCGTGATGCTAATACTGGAGAAGTTAAAGATCTCAAGGATGAATCGCAGAACCTGAAACTAGTCGTTGCAGAGCAAACTCTTGAAATCAGAGTGCTCAAAAAAAGCTTGCGTGGTCTAGAATAAAGTTCAGAAAGTATATGCG
>Ga0209630_10001181_pt1 | contig 28623 bp, 25 predicted proteins | sample COG_01_FD_184745 | JGI IMG/M metagenome (GOLD analysis project Ga0209630, IMG submission 184745) | Pelagic Microbial community sample from North Sea - COGITO 998_met_01 (SPAdes) (version 2) | ecosystem: Environmental > Aquatic > Marine > Neritic zone/Coastal water | place: Helgoland, sampling... | reverse complement strand
CCGCCGCCAGTCTTTCGGCCTCGTCCTTTGGCGAGTGCGGGCCATGGGCGAAGGCGTGGGCGTCCGCCGGATCGTCGGCGTGCGGCGCCCCTCCGGCCAGGGCCATCAGCTCCTTGCGCGTGCGGAAGCAGCGATAGAGGACGCCCATCTCCCGCAGCCGCTCCAGCGCCGCGTCGTATTCCGCCCGATGCTCCGACTGTCGTCGCACGGGCTTTTCCCAGTCCAGCCCCAGCCAGGCCAGGTCTTCGTAGACGCTGGCCTCATATTCGGGCCGACAGCGGGTGAAGTCAGTGTCCTCGATCCGCAGCAGGAAGCGTCCGTCTTCAGCCCTGGCCGCTGTCCAGGCCGTCAGGGCCGAAAAGGCATGGCCCCTGTGCAGATGGCCGGTGGGCGAGGGCGCGAAACGGGTGACGAAGGCCATGACGGCCCGTCAGATCCGGACCAGGGCGCCAGCCTTGAGCGCCGCCTCGACCGCCGCATCCACCGCCTCTGTCGCGACGAAGGGGAACTGGGCGCGAAGGTCCTCGATGGCGAAGTCAGGCTGGCTAAACGCCCACTGCATGGCGACTGCGACCGGCCCCCGGAACGGCGGGGGCGCGAGGTTGGTGCGGCGATAGCCGGTCAGGGGCTTGCGATGGGGCAGGTCGTAGGCGGGCGGCCGGGTGATCAGCCGCTCCTGGGTCATGGCGATCTCGTCGGCGAACCGGGGGTGGGCGGCGAGGGCCGCCAGCTTCTGGCCCAGGGCCGCGAGCTGGGCCTGCAGCGGTCGCCCGCCGTCCTGTCCCGCCGGCGCAAGCCAGGCCCGGAACTCCGGGTCTTGCAGGGCTGCGCTTTCCAGCAGGGAGAACAGGATACGGCCGTACAGCGGGGTGACTGAATAGGTGACGTGCAGCGAGGCGCCGGGCTCGGCCAGGGCGTCGTGATACCAGCCGCGCGGCAGATAGAGGACGTCGCCGGGCTTCATCATGACGTCCATCATGGGCCGCCCCCGGGTCCGCTCGAACCAGGCGGGCATCTGGTCGTCGGGCGCCTCGAAGCCGATCGGACAGTCCGCCTGGTTCTCATAGAGCCGCCAACGCTTCTCGCCCTCGACCTGTACGGCGAAGACCTCATGCAGGTCGAAATGGGTGTCGAAGGCCCGCACTCCGCCGAACGACAGATAGGCGTTGGCCCCGACCTTGCCCGCGAAGGCGCGGCCCAGGGCGTGGGCGAGATCGCGCAGCCTGGGCGTCAGCGTATGGACGTCGTTGGCCACCAGGCTGGCGCCCGTGGACAGGAAGATCTCGACCTTGGCGGGGGAGGGCCGCAGCAGCCGCCCGGTCTGGTCGGCGGTCTCCTCGCAATAGAAGTCCGCAGGCACCGGCTGGCCGTCGCGGATCAGCTTCAGGGTGTTGGCGGTCCAGTTCGCGGTCTGGGACAGCAGGCCGTTGAACTCCGCCCAGTCGGTCAGGGCGGCCTTGGGCGCCCCGGCTTCGGTCGGCCCGTTCTCCGCCGGAATGTGTAGCGGCTTTCGGCCGTAGTAGTCGGCCATGAACCGATCGGGGGTGATCGGATGCAGAAGTTCGTCCAGACTGTTCATCGCGCCGGACGCTAGAGCGGTCGGTCCTTCCTGTCGACGGGCGCCGAGCCCCCAATGATCCGCCCTGCATGACCAGCCCCGAAGCCATCGCCGCCGCCCGTCTCGCCCTGATCGCGGCGGACCCGTCGCTGAGCCGCGCCCATGCCGATGTCCCCGTCTTCGACTGGCGCACCCGAACGGGCGGCTTCGAAGGCCTGTTCCGCATGATCGTCGAGCAGCAGGTCTCCCTCGCCTCCGCCGCCGCTATCTGGAAGCGCACCGTCGAGGGGCTGGAGGGCGTCGTGACCCCGGAGAATGTCCTCGCTCACGACATCGAGACCCTGCGGACCTTCGGCCTGTCCGGCCAGAAGGCGCGCTATGCCCATGAGATCGCCCGGGCCCAGACCGAGGGTCGCATCGACTTCGACCATCTGGGCCGGCTCGACGACGCCGAGGCGACCGCGTCCCTGGTGGCGATCAAGGGCGTCGGCCGCTGGACCGCCGAGACCTTCCTGATGTTCTGCGAAGGGCGCACCGACGTCTTTCCGGCCGGCGACATCGCGCTGCAGGAGGCCATGCGCTGGGCCGACCGAAGCGCCCTTCGCCCGACCGAGAAACAGGCCTATATCCGCGCCGAACGCTGGGCGCCGCACCGGAGCGTGGCCGCCCATCTGTTGTGGGGCTGGTACGGGGCGGTCAGGCGCGGCGAGGTCGCGCTGGAACAGGCCACGCTGGAACAGGCGAGGGAGGGGAGATGACGCCGCTGGTCGACGCCGAGACGGCGAAGGTCCTCGCCGACCCGCAGCGGCTGCTGTCCGTGCTGGACTTCGCAGGCGTCGCCGTCTTCGCCGCCACCGGGGCGCTGGCCGCCGCGCGCGAGAAGCACGACCTCGTCACCTTCGCCTTCTTCGCCGCCATCACCGGGGTCGGCGGCGGCACCATGCGGGACCTGCTGCTTGGCCTGCCGGTCTTCTGGGTCCAGGACTGGCGCTATCTCGGGGTCTGCATCGCCGCCTCGGTGGCGATCTGGATGATCGGCCGGCGCGACTGGCGTTTCCGGGCCCTGCTCTGGCTCGACGCCATCGGTCTGGGCGCCTATGGGGTGCTGGGCGCCGCCAAGGCCGAGGCTGTCGGCGCCGCGCCCCTGATCTGCATCGTCATGGGGGCGCTTACGGCCTGTTTCGGCGGGGTGGTGCGCGACCTCCTGGCCGGCCAGCCCTCGATCCTGCTCCGGCGCGAGATCACCGTCTCGGCCGCCCTTCTGGCCGCGACGGTCTATGTGGTGCTCAGGGCCGATGCCCTGGGCATGGCGGATCTGTCGCCCTGGCCCGCGGCCATCATCGCCGCCGTGTGCGGCTTCGGCCTGCGCGCGGGCGCCCTGCAATGGGGCTGGAGCCTGCCGGGCTTCCCCGACCGACCCCGCAAGCCAGGGTGAGCAAGGTGGGTTGAAGGCGAGGGAAATCGTGATCGTTCCGCCGTCGGAACGTCATGGCGGCGTCGTCGAATCGGGCCTAGGGTGTGATCACAGATAAGGAAGGAGATCACGTCTTCAGTCCTGTCGCCTCACACCCCCCTCAGCACAGCGGGAGGGCCTGATGCAGGTCCTGACCCGACCGCCGTCCGGATTTCCGGCTCTGGTGCTGAACGCCGATTTCCGCCCCCTGTCCTACTACCCGCTGTCACTGTGGCCCTGGGAAGAGGCGGTGAAAGCCGTCTATCAGGATCGCGTGGACGTGGTGTCCCTCTATGACAAGGTGGTGCGCAGCCCCTCCATGGAGATGCAGCTGCCCAGCGTCATCGCGCTGAAGAGCTATGTCGACCAGGACCGCAGCCCGGCCTTCACCCGCTTCAACGTCTTCCTGCGCGACGGCTTCACCTGCCAGTACTGCTCGGAGACGGCCGAGCTGACCTTCGACCATGTCATTCCCCGCTCCCAGGGCGGCCGCACGACGTGGGAGAATATCGTCGCCGCCTGTTCGCCCTGCAATCTGCGCAAGGGCGGCCGCACGCCGCGTCAGGCCCAGATGCCGATACGCCGCGAACCGATCCGTCCCAACGCCTGGCAGCTTCAGGACGCCGGCCGCCGCTTCCCGCCGCACTACCTGCACCAGAGCTGGCTCGACTACCTCTACTGGGACATCGAGCTGGAGCCCTGAAGGCCCGGGCCATCAGTCCGGGGCGTCCCATTTCGGAAATCGCCGGAATGCTGCGGTTGCGAACAGTGGGCGCCTTCTTTACGGTTCAGGTCTAGAGGGGTTGAGCCGACCATCGGGGGACGGCGCGCCGGACCCGGCGATAACCCATTGGAATACAGCCGCTCATGAGCGACGAGACCGTTCAGGACCTCTCCCTGTTCCGCAATCCGCCGGGCTTCAGGGGGCGTTCGGCGGTGGTCGTTCAGCTGTGGTGGCTGGTCCAGTCGACCCTCTTCGCCTGGTCGCCCCAGTTCATGTTCGGCTGGCGCGCCTGGCTGCTGCGCCGGTTCGGGGCGAAGATCGGCAAGGGGGTCAAGCTGCGCCCCGGCGTGCGGGTCACCTATCCCTGGAAGCTGACCATCGGCGACCACTGCTGGTTCGGCGACGGCACCCTGCTGTATTCGCTCGCCGAGATCGATATCGGCGACAATGTCGCCATGGCCGACAACATCTCCATCGTCACGGGCTCGCACGAGTTCCGCAAACCGACCTTCGACATCTACGCCCTGCCGCTGAAGATCGAGTCCGAGAGCTGGTTCTGCTCGGGCTGTTTCGTGCACCAGGGCCTGACCATCGGGCGGGGCTCGGTCATCGGCGCCCGCGCCGTGGTGACCAAAAGCACCGAACCCTATTCGATCAACACAGGCTTCCCCGCGCGCAAGGTCGGCGACCGGCGCGTGAAGCCCGACGCCTGAGGACCGCAGATGGCTGATACCGGCAAGAAGACGATCCTGGTCACCGGAGGCTCCGGCTTCATCGGCACCCATCTGGTCGAGGCCCTGCTCGCCGAAGGGCACACGGTGGTCAACTTCGACAAGAAGCCCCCGACCCTTGACGCCCATGCGCCTTACTGGACGAAGGCCGATCTGATGGACGCCCCGGCCATCGCCGCAGTGGTCGCCGAGCATCGTCCCGAGGTGATCTACAACCTCGCCGCCTGGGCCAGCCTGGCGGGCGACGCCTCCCTGATGCTGGTCAATACGGTCGGGGTCGACCATGTGATCGACGCCGTGGGCGCCCTCGAGGCCTACAGCCCCGTCGTCCTGCACGTCTCGACCCAGATGGTCGCCGGTCCGGCCCAGGGCTCCTTCGATCCCGAGGCCTTCAGCGCCGACACCGTCTATGGCCAGACCAAGGTGGATTCCGAGAAGATCCTGCGCGCCCGCGCCATGGATCTGGACTGGGTCGTCTTCCGCCCGACCAACATCTGGGGCCCGTATCACCCGTCCTTCGCCAAATCGATCTGGCGCTACATCGGCATGGGTCTGTACCTGCATCCCGAGGGCGATCACTCGATCCGCTCCTACGGCTATGTCGGCAACGTCGTTTCCCAGATGGTCAACGCCATCAAGGTCCCGCTGGCCGAGGTCCGCCACAAGGTCTTCTACGTCGGCGACGCCCCGATGGATTCCTCGGTCTGGCTCGACTCCTTCTCGGTCGCGCTGCGCGGCCAGCCGGTGCGGCGCTTCCCCAAGGGGCTGCTGGGCGCCATCGCCCGGGTCGGCGACCTGACCGCCTCGCTGAAGCTGCCGTCGCCGATCAACTCGGGCCGGCTGAAGCGGATGACCTCGGACTTCCGCACCCCGGTCGAGCCGACCTTCGCCCTTCTTGGCGCGGGTCCCTTCAGCTTCGACGAAGGCGTCGCCAATACGGTCGCCTGGCTGAAGACCAACCCAACCTCCAGCGCCGACCACTGATCGGCGCCGGCCCGGCCCTTGAGGACGTTTCGGGGCCTCAGGCCGCCTGAAGCGTCTCGCGTAGGGTGTGCAGCAGGGCCGGGGCGGTGATCTCCACGTCGAAATTGGCGCGGAAGGCGGCCTGCGCGGCGGCGCCCATGGCCGTGCGTTCGTCCGGCGTCAGCGCGTTCCAGCGGCGCAGCAGGGCTTCCGCCCCCTCGATCGTGTCCGGCTCGACCAGACCCGCGCCCGCGCCCTCGACCTCGCGCCAGATATTGACCTTGTCGCTGATCAGCACCGGCTTGCCGCAGGCCATGGCCTCGGCGACGACGATGCCGAAATTCTCCTGGTGCGAGGGCAGGATGAAGGCCTCGGCGCCGTAGTAGGCGCCCCATTTGGCATCGCCCTGCAGCATGCCCGGCCAGTGCAGCCGGTCGGCGATCCCCAGGGCCTGGGCTTGCGCCTTCAGGGCGGCGACCGAGCCGGTCTGGTCCGGGCCGGCGACGACGATCTGCAGATCGGGCTGAAGGTCGGCGGCACGGGCGAAGGCTTCGACCAGCAGGTCCACGCCCTTCTTGGGGTGGATGCGGCTGAGGAACAGCAGATAGGGGCGGCCCTTCAGCTCCGGCGCCTTCCCGGCGAAGGCCGCGGTCTGGGCCGAGGTTGGCGCGGGCGCCGTCGAGGTGCCGTAGCCGACGACCTGTTCCTTGTAGCGGCTGCCCCAGAACTCGCCGCGCGCCAGCAGCTTCTCTTCCTCGGTGGTGAACAGCACCGCCTGGGCGCCCCGGGTCAGCGGCCCTTCGCAGATCTGCCAGAAGCCCTGTTTGGCCAGGTTCTTGAGCGGATAGGTGCGCCGGAACCAGGGGTCCATCATCCCGTGGGTGAAGACGAAATAGGGGGTGGAGGCGTGGGGCAGAACCCGCGCCGCGGCGAAGGTGGCGTAGTTCCACAGGCCGTTGACGATGACCGCGTCATAGTCGCCGACGTGGGCCTTCAGCCAGGGCTCCATGTCGGGCGAATAGCCGTAGTGGCCCAGGAACCCGCCCTTGGCCTTGCGGGCGCCCATGGCATGGACCTTGATCGGGCTGGCGGCGACCCAGGGATCGTCCGGGTGATCCAGGGACAGGACCTCGCGCAGGCCCAGATCGCGCGTCGCCCCGTCCTGCCGGAACACACCCTCGATCGGCCCGCCGCTGACAGGGTTCACCGAATTGATGATGTGCAACAGGCGCATTCGGCGGGAACCCGACGGTTCAGGTTTCATGGGTCGCTGACTTCTACGCAAGGGGAGAGAGGATAACCGAACTAACTTTAGTTATAGCCGTCAAGAGGTTGGGCCCGCGCCAAAAGGCCTCTCTCGAAGGTTGTGGCGCGATTGCGTCTATACGGTCTCCGGCGCGCCCGCCGCGATCGCGGCGGAATGGGCTTGCGGCCATTTGTGCGCCGCCAGCCGCCAGGCCGCGACGGCGGTCATGATCAGATGCACCACCACCAGGGCGAGCGCGATATTCATCACGCTGGCGATCGGGACGACGATGAGGGAGGCGACCACCAGCACCGCGGCCAGAGTTCCCGAGACCATCTTGTGGGCGTTGATCGCCGAAAGCGGGGTGAACAGCCCGGTCCAGACCATCTCGAAGGCGGTGGCCAGACCCAGGGTCCAGAGCAGGGCGGCCGAGAAGTTCAACTGGCCGTGGGAGATCAGACGCACGCCCAGCTCGCCCAGGAAGACCACGCACAGACCATAGGCCAGCAGGCCGGCGACGGTCAGGGCGGCGTGGATCTTGAGAAGCTGGTTATAGCGGTGATGGTCGCGCTTGCCGAAGGCGAAGCTGTATTCGGGCTGCAGGGCGAAGCTCAGCATGTTGGAGCCCGAGGTGCCCAGGCGGGCTACGGTGCGGGTCACCGAGAACAGGGCCACGGTCGCCGGGGTCGCGACGGCGCCGAGGATGACCAGCGGCCCCTGGATCATCAGGGCGTTGGAGACCGGCACCAGCATATAGGTCAGGGAGGGGCCGGCCATGGCCTTCAGCCGGCTCCGGGTGGCGTGCTTTAGGCCGATCTGCAGCCAGGGGGTGTTGCGGCGGACCCAGACGGCCAGAAGAACAAGGGAAAGCAGGCGCGACGACATCCCGGCAAGGGCCGCGCCCGCCAGACCCGCGCCGCTCAGGGCCGCGATGGCGATGGCGGCGGCCTCGAACAGACGGGCCGAGGCGGCGAACATCGTCTCCGTCGCCGGACGCCCCTCGCAGCGCACTCCGGCGGAGAGCAGCAGGAAGAACTGATAGGCGATGACCGAAGCTGTCTGGGTCCCCAGGACGCCCCGCGCCTGATCCAGGCTTTCCGAGCCGAGGTTGAACCAGGCGCCGATGGGCGCGACCGTTAGCAGCACCGCCGCCGCGATCGCCAACACGCAGCCGGCGATCAGCAGCAGGCCGAAGATGCTCTGGAAGGTCTCCATCGCTCCGGCCCGGTCGCCTGCGGACACCCGGATCGACATGTCGTTCTTGGCGATGAAGGTGAAGCCGAAGTCGCTGAAATTCAGATAGGCGGGCAGGGCCGTCAGCAGCACCCAGACCCCGTACCGCTCGATGCCCCAGGCCAGGATCAGGATCGGCACCGACCCGAACTGCACCCCCAGCGTCACCGCCTGACTGAACATCTGGGCGGAGAAATTCTTGGTCAGACGGGAGGGCAGTTTCATCGGGCGCCGGGAGCGGGGTAGGCGGGCCCTCCGGACGGCATCTGTCGACCTGGTGCTGCCGGATAGAACAGTCGGGCCATGAAGACGAAGATCGCCAGCGTCACCATCATCAGCGGGATGTTGCGCAGCAGGATCTCGAACAAGGCGTCGATTTCCTTCTCCGCGACGTTGCTCAGCGTCACGACCATAGCCACCGACCACGGACTGGCGGTCATCGCTCCGCCGATCAGATCGACCACGAGGAAGACCACCAGCATCAGGAAGAAGCTGATGCCGATCACCCCCGGAAGGCCGCCGACGGCGAAGGAGCTGGCGGACAGACCCACGACCGGACGTCCGACCGTCAGATAGGTCCGGAACCCGTACTTCCAGCTGACGATGTCGCCCAGAACGCCGGGGCTTTTCGAGACCAGCACCGACGGAAGCACGCGTTGGCCGACGAGACTGGTGACCTCGGAGATCGTCACGCGTCCGGGGTCGTTCACCCGCGTGACCTGATCGACCGGAAGAATAAGCGCGAACCGGTCGATGTTCGCGGTCGACGGATAGACGTAACTTCCCGATGACCGGTAGTTGGCCGCGAAACCCTTGTAGACCTTGTCGTTCAGGGCGTTGATCCGGCCGAAGTCATAGTTGTTCTGCCTCAGGATCGCCATCGTCAGATCGACCCGTTCGGCGACGGTCTTGTTGGTCTGTTCGGCGCGGGTGATGTGGATCAGCGGAGCGAGCACGAACTGGGACGCAATCAGGAAGACGGCGCCGCCGACCACGTACTGAGGTTTCACCTTCAGTTTGTAGAAGACGAAGATCAGCACGACGACCAGCGCCGCGTCCATGACATCCTTCTTGATGTTGGCGGCGAACGACAGGCCCGTGATCATGATGAACATCACGATCGCGAGGGTGGTGTCGGCGCCCCGGGCGCGGCTGGAGACGGCGCGGGAGACCTGGCCGGCGAAGCTGAAGACCAGCAGGAAATAGAAGGCGCCGAAGCCGCCGAAGCCGCCGATGGCGTCGCTGTTGCCGTTCGTGAACTGGGGACGGAAATGCTCATGCAGCACCAGCAGGATGAAGGCGATCACGAACATCACCGGAAACAGCGGCGTTCGGGATCCCGCGACGTCGAACTCCTGCTTCAGGTTCTGGATCGCCCGGAAGCGGATCGGGAACCTCTGGGCGACCATGAAGGCCGCGGTCGTGGCCATATGTCCGGTAAAGACGACGATCGCCGAAGTGTCCGGATTGTACAGGTTCTGCTGGACCGGCTGCCACAGGACAGTCTTGATCACGACGGCGAACATGCCGCTGTACAGGCAGATCGAAAAATAGATCATGCTGGCGACGGTCAGCTTGTCCGAATAGATCGAAAAGAAGCCGCACACCGAGATGATGTATAGTGCGATCAGGATCGGGAAGTTCGCACCCAGCACAAGCTGAATGATCGCGCAGATCGTGGCGAGGATCAGATATGCGGCAGCGAACTTCTTCACGCGTTGGCCGCCTTGAACGCGGCATAGGCGCCTTCGATGCCGTCCTTCAGACCGATCGTCGGGGCCCAGCCCATGGCCTTGAGTTTGTCGCCGCTCATGAGCTTGCGCATGGTGCCGTCCGGCTTGGAGGTATCGGTGACGATGTCGCCGTTGAAGCCGACAACCTCGCACACAAGTCTGGCCAGATCGATAATGGGCAGGTCCTCGCCCGAGCCGACGTTGACGTGCTCGAAGTCGGAATAGGTCTTCATCAGGAAGACGCAGGCGTCGGCGCAGTCGTCGGAGTTCAGGAACTCGCGCCGCGGCGTGCCGGTGCCCCAGATGACGATGTGGTCGGCGCCCGTTTCCTTCGCCTCATGCGCCTTGCGGATCAGGGCCGGCAGGACATGGCTGGAGGTCAGGTCGTAGTTGTCGCCGGGGCCGTAGAGGTTGGTCGGCATGGCCGAGATGAAGTCGCAGCCGTGCTGCTTGCGATAGGACTGGGCCAGTTTGATGCCGGCGATCTTGGCCACCGCATACCATTCGTTGGTCGGTTCCAGCGGGCCGGTCAGCAGGGCGTCTTCCGGGATCGGCTGGGGCGCTTGCTTGGGGTAGATGCAGCTGGAGCCGAGGAACAGCATCTTGGCGACGCCCTCGCGGTAGGCCGCCTCGGTGACGTTGGCCGCGATCATCAGGTTGTCGTACAGGAAGTCGGCCGGATAGGTGTCATTGGCCAGGATGCCGCCGACCTTGGCCGCGGCCATGAAGATGGCGTCGGGCTTGCGGTCCGCGACGAAGGCGCGGACCTGGTCGGGCGATTTCAGATCGACGTCGGCGCGGGTTGCGGTGACGACCTCGCAGTCCTCGGACGCCAGCCGGCGCACGATGGCCGAACCGACCATCCCGCGATGGCCGGCGACCCAGATTCGTTTCCCGGCGAGCGGGAAGACGACCTCACTCGCCATTGCCGCGCCGCTCCCTCGCGACCGCGATCAGGTCGGCGGCGACCATTTCCTCGCACAGGGCTTCCCACTTGGTGTCGTGGGTCCAGCCCAGCTTCGCCTTCGCCTTGGCCGGGTTGCCGATCAGCAGATCGACCTCGGTCGGGCGGAAGTAGCGCGGGTCGATCCGGACGTAGACGCGGCCGGTCTCGGTGCAGATCCCCGTCTCGTCGACGCCTTCGCCTTCCCAGCGCAGGGTCACGTCGATCTGTTTGAAGGCGTGGGTGACGAAGTCGCGGATGACCGTCGTCTCGCCGGTGGCCAGGACATAGTCGTCGGCCGTTTCCTGCTGCAGCATCAGCCACATGCCGCGGACGTACTCGCGGGCGTGGCCCCAGTCGCGCTTGGCATCGATGTTGCCGAGATAGAGGGTGTCCTGGAAGCCGTGCTTGATGGCGGCGACCGCGCGCGTGATCTTGCGCGTCACGAAGGTCTCGCCGCGCAGCGGGCTCTCGTGGTTGAACAGGATGCCGTTCGAGGCGTGGATGCCATAGGCCTCGCGGTAGTTCACCACGATCCAGTAGCCATACATCTTGGCCACGGCATAGGGGCTGCGCGGATAGAAGGGCGTCGTTTCCGACTGCGGCACTTCCTGCACCAGGCCATACAGCTCCGACGTCGAGGCCTGATAGAATTTGGTCTTCTTCTCGAGGCCCAGGATGCGGATCGCCTCAAGGATGCGCAGGGTGCCGATGCCGTCGGCATTGGCCGTGTATTCCGGCATCTCGAACGACACCTGGACGTGGCTCATGGCCGCCAGGTTGTAGATTTCGTCCGGCTGGGTTTCCTGGATGATGCGGATCAGATTGGTGGAATCCGTCAGGTCGCCGTGGTGCAGGATGAAGCGCGGATCCTTCTCGTGCGGATCCTGGTACAGATGTTCGATCCGGCCCGTGTTGAACGACGACGAGCGGCGCTTCACGCCGTGGACCGTATAACCCTTCTCGAGCAGCAGCTCCGACAGATAGGCGCCGTCCTGACCGGTCACCCCGGTGATCAGCGCGACCTTGCCCTTACCCACTTCCGACATCAAACCCCCGGTGATGTTTTCGCCCCCCGACAGGGCAAATGTAACATAGCTCTCTAATCACAAACTGACGAGGCCTTGTTCGCATTTGCAAAATCGAAAACGACAAATGTGATCAAGCGCCTGCGACTGGCTCGTCCGGCTAGGGACTGCAAGCCCCGAGCCATTCTCCATGAAAGCGAACGCTGTCGTCCGATTTCACTACAGGGCGGATTTTACTGGCGCTTACGGCATTTTGTGGCGGAGATGCGCGGCGACGGACGGCGATGTCCCAATTGTGAAACGCGGTCCCCCGCACGTGATTTGTACAGCGATGCTTTAAAAGCCCGGGGAATATGAGAGAGTGGGTCGGGCCCCGTCATGTTGCGATGCAAAATGACGGCGGCGACTGCGGGGACGATATGATGATCAGAGACGACGGTGTCAGGCGTTGTCGGTGGAGCGAAGTGTCTTGAGCGGCGTGGCCTCCGGCGCGCTTTCGCGCGAGACTCTTCTGAACGCCGTGCCGAACGGGGATGAACCGACGGCCGGAACGTCCCGGATCGGGACGGACCTCGTCGCCGACGGTCCGCGCCGTATCCTGATCGTCGCGTTGAACTATGCGCCCGAGCTGGTCGGCTGCGCCAAATACTCTACCGAACTGGCCGAGGATCTGGTCGCGCGCGGCCATACGGTCGAGGTCGTCTGCGCCCCGCCCTACTATCCGCAATGGAAGATCGGCGAGGGCTATTCCGGCGCCGAGTGGCGGCGCGAGGAGCGCAACGGCGTCGTCCTGCACCGCGTGCCCCTCTATGTGCCGCCCAAGCCCACGGGCGTGAAACGGATCGCCCATCTGGCCTCCTTCGGCCTGACCGCCGCGCCCGCCGCCGTGGCCGCGGCCCTGCGGTTCAAGCCGCATCTGGTCTTCGCCGTGGCCCCGACCCTGACCGCCGCCGCCGCCGCCTGGATGGCGGCCAAAGCGTCGGGCGCCGCCGGCTGGCTGCACATCCAGGACTTCGAGGTCGACGCGGCCTTCGACCTGGGTCTGCTCAGCAATCAGACGGCGCGCTCCACCGCGCTCGGCATCGAACGCACCGTGCTGCGCCGCTTCGACCGGGTGTCGAGCATCTCCCCGGCCATGACCGGACTTCTGGCCCGCAAGGGCGTGGCGGCCGATCGCATCGTCGAACTGCGCAACTGGGTCGATGTGGACGCCGTCAGCGTCTTCCCCTCCAGCGACACCGCCTATCGCCGCGAGCTGGGCATTCCGGCCGACCGGATCGTCGCCCTCTATTCCGGCAACATGGCCGCCAAACAGGGTATCGAGATGTTGGGCGAGGTCGCGACCCGGCTGCGTGACGCCGGCGCCCCGGTCACCCTGATGCTGTGCGGCGACGGCCCGGCCCGTGCGGGGCTTGAGGCGGCCTGCGCCGGTCTGGACAATGTCCGCTTCCTGCCGCTGCAGCCCATGGAGCGCCTGCCCGAACTGCTCGGGACCGCCGACATCCACCTCCTGCCGCAACGGCCCGAGGCCGCCGATCTGGTCCTGCCGTCCAAGCTGACGGGCATGCTGGCCTCGGGCCGGGCCGTGGTGGCCATGGCCGCCCCGGGCACGGGACTGGCGCATGAGGTCGAGGGCTGCGGTCTGGCGGTCGATACGACGGCTCAGGCCATGACGGCGGGCATTCTGGATCTGGTCGCGGACACCGCGGCGCGTCAGGCTTTCGGCATGCAAGCTCGCGTCCGCGCCGAGGAGCGCTGGCGCAAGAGCGAGATCATCGGCGCCTTCGAACAGACGGTTCAGGCCCTTCGCAAGGCCTGAATTCTCGCCCGCACCTGAGCCGCCTCAGCGCGGCTCGGGACGTCCGCCCGGCGCCCATTCGGGCTTGAAGTCGCTCGACGCCATCCAGCGCAGGGGCTCGATCAGGGACTGGATCGCCTGGGTCATGAACGGCAGGTCCAGATGGGCGATGTCGTCGTCGGGGCTGTGATAGGTCGGGGTGACCGCCCAGCCCGAGACGGTGTGGGCGACGATGCCCTTGAGCGCGAGCGAGTAGTTGTCCGAGCGCTGGAAGAAGTTCTGTTCCGGATACATGTCCGGCGCGACCAGGGCGCCCTTCTCCTTCAGCGTCGGGCCGAAGTTGGAGCGTTCGAAGCCGGTCATCATCATGACCCCCGCCGGCATCTTCGGATCCTGGGCGCCGATCATCTCGATTTCCAGATTGGCGACGATGTCGGTCAGGGGCACGGGCGGGTGCTCCCCGAAGTAGGTCGAGCCGAGACCGCCGATCTCTTCCGAACCATAGGCGACGAACAGGATGCCGCGCCGGTGCGCCTCGCCGGAGGACAGGGCATGGGCCAGTTCCAGCACCGCCGTCGTGCCCGAGGCGTCGTCATTGGCACCGTGCATGATGGTCCCGTCGGCGCGGACGCCGAGGTGGTCGAGGTGGGCCGAGATCAGCAGGACGCCTGCGGTCGGATCGCTGCCGGGCAGATAGCCGATGGCGTTGGTGGTCACCCCTTCCTCGCGCCGGACGGCGCCCGGGTCGATCGCGGCAGTGGTTCCGGCCAGGGCTTTCAGCCGATCGTAGTCGGCGGCCGAGACGATGACCGCATCGATCTGGCTCTGCCGGCGTGTGGCCTCGGTCAGACGGATGGTCGGCCGGGGCGGGCGGCTGGCGGCCCGGGCCTTCAGGAAGTCGGTTTCGCGCACGATCACGAGGTTGGAGCCCTTGGTCGCGGCCGCATTGATCCACCCGAGGGCCGCGTTGCCTTCCGGCGGCGCGATCATCACCACCTCGGCGCCGGTAAAGGCGGCGGGATCGTCGCCGCCGACGGTCAGGGCGCCGGAGTTGGGGGTTCCCGAGCCGAGCAGGACGGTCAGCCCCGAACCCTGAGTCAGGGTGATGCCGCCGACGGTCAGGCTGGCGTTCGTGCCCAGGGTGGTCTTCGTCACGCTCGCGGTCTGCAGATACGACGTCATCCCCGGCGCGGTCTGCAGGCCATAGCCCTGGAACATGGCGCCGACATAGGCGGCGGCGATCGCCTCGTCCGGGGTGGCGCTGCCGCGGCCGCGCAGGGCGTCTCCGGCCAGGAAGGCCTCATGGGCGGCGACCCATTCCTGCTTCACCTGCCAACCTGAAGTCTGGGCCTGCGCATGGGCCGAAGCCGAGGTGAGCGCCAGGATCGCGGCGGCGAGAATGGCGTGGCGTTTCGACATGTCAGAGGTCCCCCGAACGACAGGACCGCAGGGTTAGGCGGCGACGATCCGGGCCGTCAAGCGACCGGCGGATTAAGGTTCGGCAAGAAACCGCTCGACGCCGCCGCGCCGTGGATTTAACCGCCGTCACAGCCCCGTTCCTCACGCGAGTTCCGTCATGAAACGCTTCGCCCTCGCCGCCATCGCCATGCTGGCGGTCGCGGTCCCCGCCGCCCAGGTCGACGCCTGGGGATCGACCGGTCACCGGCTCGTGGGCGTCGCGGCCATCCGCGCCCTGCCGGACAGCCTGCCGGCTTTTGTGCGCGGCATGAACGCCGCCGCCGAGGTGGGCGAGCTGTCGCGCGAACCCGACCGTTCCAAGGGCGGCGGCCAGCCCCACGACCGCGAGCGCGACACCGCCCACTTCGTCGATCTGGACGACACCGGCCACGTCATGAACGCCAACGGCATGTCGATCGACACCCTGCCGAACCTGAAGTCCGAATACGACGCCCAGCTGCTCGCCGCCGGGATCAAGGTCGATGACGCCGGCTATCTGCCCTACGCCATCATGGACGGCTGGCAGCAGCTGGTGCGCGATTTCGGCTATTGGCGCGTGCTCGACGCCGTCGAACAGCGCGAGACCGACCCGGCCAAACGCGCCTGGTATCGCGAGGACCGCCTGCGTCGCGAAGCGCTGGTGATGCGCGACCTCGGCTATCTGTCCCACTATGTCGGCGACGCCTCGCAGCCGCTGCACATGTCGATCCACTACAACGGCTGGGGCGACTATCCGAACCCGGAAGGCTTCACCAACTCGCGGCAGACGCACTCGATGTTCGAGGGCGGCTATATCCGCCGCAACGTCCGTCTGGACGCGGTAGAGGCCGCGATGCCGGCCCCGGCGCTCGACGGCTTCCAGATGAAGCCCTCGATCGTCGCCTATCTGAAGACCGGCGTCAGCCAGGTGGTTCCCTTCTACCGCCTCGAGAAGGCCGGGGCCTTCGCCGAGGGCGACGCGCGCGGCGCGGCCTTCGCGACCGAGCGGGTGGCGGCGGGCGCGGCCGAGCTGCGCGACCTGATCATCCTGGCCTGGCAGGCCTCCGAGACCGCTTCCGTCGGCTGGCCGGCGGTCAAGGTCGCCGACGTCAAGAGCGGCGCCGCCGACCCCTGGGCCTCCCTCTACGGCGAGGATTGAGCCTTGACCGCCGAGGCCGAGACCCTGCTGCGGCAGGCCCAGTCGCACAAGCTCGCCGGCCGCCCGGGCGAGGCGGCGGACGCCTATGAGGCCCTGCTGGCGCTCAGGCCCGACCTGCCCGACACCTGGTTCAACCTGGCGCTGATGCAGCGTCAGGCGGGGCGGCCGGCGGCGGCGCTCGCCTCCTACCAGCAGGCGCTCGACCGCCGCGTCTCGGGCCCCGAGGAGGTCCACCTCAACCGCGCCGTCATCTACGCCGACGACCTGGGCCAGGCCGAGGCCGCCGAGGCGGAGCTGAAGACGGCGCTCGCCATCCAGCCCGCCTACCTCGCCGCCTGGCTCAACCTCGGCAATCTGCACGAGGACAGGGGCGAACGGGAGCAGGCGCGGGCCGCCTATCGCCGTGCGCTCGACCTCGCCCCGCCCCAGGCCGCGCCCCTGGCCCTCGCCCGCCTCGCCAACGCCACCCGCTTCACCGACGCCGCCGATCCCCTGATCGCCGCCCTGCGCGCGACGGTGGGCCGGACCGGAGCCCCCGACGCCGACGTCGCCGAGGCCGGCTTCGCCCTCGGCCGCGCGCTCGACGAGGTCGCCCTCTACGACGACGCCTTCAGCGCCTACGCCACGGCCAACGCCGCCAGCCGCCGGGGCCTCGGCGCCCGCTACGACCGCGCGGGCCATGAGGCCTTCGTCGACCGCTCCATCGCGGCCTTCCCCAAACCCGCCCCGACCGTCTGGGACCCCACCGGCGCCCCCGTCTTCATCCTCGGCATGTTCCGCTCGGGCTCGACCCTGGTGGAGCGGATCCTGTCGGCCCACGACGGCGTGACTTCGGGCGGGGAGCTGGCGCTCATGCCCCGCGTCATCTCAGCCATCACCCCCTATCCCGAGGCCGCCGGCGCCGCCTCACGCGACGACCTCGCCCGCTGGCGCCAGACCTATCTCGACCAGCTCCACGCCGCCCGTCCCAATGCGGCGCTGGTCACCGACAAACGCCCCGACAACTTCCTCCACATCGGCCTGATCAAGGCCATGTTCCCGGACGCGAAGATCATCCACACCGTCCGCGACCCCCGGGACATGGTCCTGTCCAACTGGTTCCTGCATCTCGACGGATCGATGCCCTATGCGCTCGACCTCGAGGACGCCGCCCATTGGTACGGCCAGCACAACCGCCTCATGGCCCACTGGAAGTCGCTCTATCCCGACATCCTGACCGTCGACTACGACGCCCTGGTCGCCGATCCGCGCCCGGAGATCGAGCGCATCCTCGCCTTCTGCGGTCTCGACTGGCAGGATCAGGTGCTCGACTTCCACAAGGCCGGCGGCGCCGTCCGCACGGCCAGCGTCTGGCAGATCCGCGAGCCCCTCTACCAACGCTCCTCCGGCCGCTGGAAGCATTATCAAACCCACCTCGGCGGCCTGAACGCGGCCCTGAACGCCTGACATGACCACGCCTGCCCCCAAGCCCCCCGTCGTCATCCTCGACCGCCCCCAGATGGCCGAGAACATCGGCGCCGTCGCCCGCGTCATGGCCAATTTCGGCCTCGATAGCTTGCGTCTCGTCAGCCCGCGCGACGGCTGGCCGCAGGAGCGCGCCTGGGCCACGGCCTCGGGCGCCGACTGGGTGCTGGAGGGGATCACCGTCTTCGACAGCGTCGCCGCCGCCATCGCCGACCTGAACACCGTCTTCGCCACCACGGCCCGCCCGCGCGAGACCCGCCAGCCCGTCCGCACCCCGCGCGAGGCCACGCGCGTCCTCTATGACGACCGCGCCTCGGGTCTGGAGATCGGCCTCCTGTTCGGCGCCGAGCGCGCCGGGCTGGAGACCACCGACATCGCCCTGTGCCAGGGCATCGTCACCATCCCCATCGACCCGCGCCACCAGAGCCTGAACCTGGCCCAGGCCGTGGCCATCAACGCCTATGAGTGGCGCACCCTGGTCCTCGACGCCCCGCCGCCCAACTTCCGCGAGGGCGAGCCCCCGGCGACTGGCGAGCTCCAGCTCGGCATGTACGAACATCTGGAGCGCGAGCTCGACGCCGCCGGCTTCTTCCACCCGCCCGAGAAGTTCCGCTCCATGAGCCAGAACCTGCGCGTCATGCTCGGCCGCGCCGCCTTCACCGCCCAGGAGGTCGCGACCTTCCGCGGCGTGATCACCGCCCTGTCGAAGGGCCGGGGGCAGAAGCTGCGGAAGCTGGCGGAAGAGAACAAGGGCGGCTGAACCTGTTCGCGAGGGTCCGTTGTCTCCGCCGGACGGAGAATCGCGAAAAGGCGGATTGTGGAGACAGTCGACCCTCATCATGACGCACACTCGCCGGGTTCGGACGATGGTAATTCGCCGTCTGGAGCGCGGGCGGCGCGCAGGCGCGCCAGCTCGGCGCGGGCCTCGGCATAGGGGGCGGGCAGCTCGCCGCCGTCCATCAGGATCCGGGCAAGGTTGAGCGCCTGTTCGCGCAGGAACAGGCGCATCATGCTGTCGCGATTGTCGGCCTGAACCTCGGTCTCGGCCGGGTCGTCCACGGCCCATTCCAGCATCCGGTCCAGCCGGGCGATCTCGCCGGCGGCGCGGGCCAGACGCAGGGCGTTGAGGCCAGAGCCGGTCTTTACCGCATGGGCGGCGGTGGCCAGGGTGCGGCGGGCCAGATCGCCGGGCCGGATATGCAGGGGCGAGCGCCAGCCCTCCAGCAAGGCGTCCTCCTCGGGCGAGCCGACTGTGAGGCCGTGGGGCCCGGTGCGGGGTTCGGTCGCCGGGGGTGGCGCAGCCGCCTCCGGCGCCGGACCCGCCCAAGGTGTTGCGGTGGCGGCGAAGGCCGCCTTGGTCCAGCCCTCGCGCCGCGCCCGCTTGCGCAGGGCCGTCACCGACACCCCGAACCGGGCCGCCACCGTCGGCGCCGACAACCCCGACAGATAGGCCCCCCGGATCAGGGCCCAGGTCGCGGGACTAGCGGTGACGTAGGTGGTGCGCGGATGCGGCTTCACGGTGGGGCTCCCCGGGTGATCGCTGTCGGGGAGTCTAGGTCAGCCGTGAGCCATGTTAGGTCGAATGGGTCGGGTGTCCGCATCGACGGGTCGCAAGGGGTTCAAAGGATTGGGGTTCGGAGTGTTCACCCTGGGGAGGAGCGTGCGAGGTTGGGGTCGGTCGGGCGCGCAGATATTCTGTGGATTAACCTACTGGGGCGCAGGGGCGGCGACCGCCTCTTAAGCGAAGCCGAGATTCTCCAAGGGACGCGGCTTCTAGCCATACCCGAAAACGCCTAAGCGCTCGTTATTCGGTGTTAATCCGAAGTGGCGGGACCAACTTCGGCATCGTGAATCTCTGTCCGTGAGGTTTTAGGCGGCTTGGATCGTCCAAGTTCAGCACTGACCCGCGCGGCCATCGCAGAAAAATACTCGTTCAACTGGCTCCGAATTTCGGCGGGCGATGCGGCAAACATGGAGGAAAATTCTACGAAAAGAAGCCGTTCTTTGGCGTCGTCAAAGCTTCTGACAGCTCGACCGTCATCGCCGGGTACAAATGTCCATCCCTCACTACAGAAGAAGGATACTGTTGGACCCTGGTCCAGCATCTCTAGAAATCTATATAGTTCCTTACGGCGACTAGAAGATATGCGAAGCGTAGCAGTGTCGAATGTCCACTTGATCGAAAAGGTATCAATCTTTTTCCGGCCGCCGGGATCCATCAGCGATTCCAGAATCTCCGGGGTGGCGTTTTCAAAGCTAAGTCGTTCGATGCCAATCGCTTGCCGAGCTACGCTTGCGAACTCCTCGAATGCTCGGGTCGCCCCTGCGTCGAACACGGTGCCTTCAGCATCGAGCAGGTCGACTTGGTCGTCTTCGTAGTTAGAGAAAACAATTCCTCTGTCACCGGTTGGAACTGTAGACCGATCTCGACCCTCGCCGATCAAAAAACTGCCTATATAAGGCGTGTAATAATTGTAATGATCGGGATCGTAGTGATCGGAAGTCGGAATATATCTTCTAGTTATTACGTCAAAATTGTAGAATTGGCCGTCTTCAAGAACATCTCCATCGCCTAAAGCGCGAGCGATCGATCGCTCGGAATATGGTCTCTCAGATTTGCCGTGAGGAATCATATAGTCGAGATGAACGGAGTAACCCCCATTTTTGTCATCATACCAGAAGGCACGAGGCCTTAGCAGATGGCCTTCTGGCATATCGATTTTTTCGATATCTTCGATGCGATTTCGAATAGTACCAAAATGATAGTCGGGATTGGATCCGATGCGGTTCGTCAGGTGAAATATATAGCCTTTATAATTTACTATAAAGTGATTTGGCCGATCGGTTCTGCTGACCTGCCATTCGTGATTGGACGCTGAGACGGGGAAAAATCTTTGGGCGACATGGAAAAGTGCAGGACTGAGCAGCATGCGCTCAATCATGGCTCCATCGATATAGGCGGTCAGGAGCCTATTTTCTGAATTTGCCGCGATGCCATCCAGACGTCCAACTAAGCCAGATGACACATAGGTGGACGTTGCCAAGACATATCCAACAGCTCCGTGGTGGGCGCAAGAATCGGCGATTGAATCTACATCGCTAATGCCCACGCTTCGGTTTGCGTGAGCGAAATGCTTGCATTGAACCAGCCAACGCCGCGTCGAACGTCCAAAGACTGAATTGATGTTTTCGATACAAATCAAATCCTTTCCGCCGTCGGAGCCGACGCCGGACCAAGTTGTGTCTAATCCTTTGGCGAACAGGACCTCGCGCACGAGGAGTTCGAATTCAGTGCCGCTCGTCGAAAGTTCTCTGAAGTCCAACATCTGGTGCCGCTTTTATTTGTCCGAGGCGATGGGCTGGCTTTGTGATTCTGGGAGCCCTGCGCTGACTTTTACCCCTTCCCCTTCCTGAACGCCTCCGCCTTCTCCGCCGCCGCTTCCTGACGCCACTTCTTCGGCGCCGCGCGGTCGACCGCATCCCCCTCCGCCGTCATGACGTCGTTGGCGAACTCCAGGTCCAGCAGCTTGAGCTTCTTGATCTCGTCGCGGAGGCGGGCGGCTTCCTCGAACTCGAGGTTTGAGGCGGCGTCGCGCATCTTGCCTTCGAGGTCCTTGAGGGTGGCCTGGAAGTTGGAGCCGATGAAGGGCTTGGAGTCCTCCTTCACGCCGCCGGCCGGGATCAGGACGCGGTCCTTCTCATAGGGGCTGTCGAGGATTTCCTTGATGTCGCGCTTGACGCTCTCGGGCGTGATGCCGTGTTCGAGGTTATAGGCCTCCTGCCGCTCGCGGCGCCGGTTGGTCTCGGCCATGGCGCGCTCCATCGAGCCGGTCATGCGGTCGGCGTAGAGGATGACGCGGCCGTCGACGTTACGCGCGGCGCGGCCGATGGTCTGGATCAGGGAGGTCTCGGAGCGCAGGAAGCCCTCCTTGTCGGCGTCGAGAATGGCGACCAGGCCGCACTCGGGAATGTCGAGGCCCTCGCGCAGCAGGTTGATGCCGATCAGGACGTCGAAGGATCCCAGACGCAGGTCGCGGATGATCTCGATGCGTTCGAGGGTGTCGACGTCGGAGTGCATGTAGCGGACGCGGACGCCCTGTTCGTGCATATATTCGGTCAGGTCCTCGGCCATCTTCTTGGTCAGGACGGTGACCAGGGAGCGGTAGCCGTTGCGGGCGACCTGTTTGACCTCGTCGATGACGTCGTCGACCTGGTTGCGGGTCTTGTCGCTGACGGGGCGGATCTCGACCGGGGGGTCGATCAGGCCGGTGGGGCGGATGACCTGTTCGACGAAGACGCCGCCGGTGCGCTCCATCTCCCACGGGCCGGGGGTGGCCGAGACGTGGACCGTCTGGGGCCGCATGGCGTCCCATTCGTCGAACTTGAGCGGGCGGTTGTCGATGGCCGAGGGCAGGCGGAAGCCGTATTCCGCCAGGGTGGATTTGCGGCGGTAGTCGCCGCGGTACATGCCGTTGATCTGGCCCACGGTGACGTGGCTTTCGTCCACGAACAGCAGGGCGTTGTCGGGGATGTATTCGAAGAAGGTGGGCGGCGGCTCGCCCGGGGCGCGGCCGGTCAGCCAGCGGGAATAGTTCTCGATGCCGGCGCAGGAGCCGGTGGCCTCCATCATCTCCAGATCGAAGCGGGTGCGCTGTTCGAGGCGCTGGGCCTCCAGCAGCTTGCCGTTCTCGATCATCCAGTCGAGCGTCTCCTTGAGCTCGGCCTTGATGCCGGCGGCGGCCTGGTTGAGCGTCGGCCGGGGGGTGACGTAGTGGGAGGCGGCGTAGACGGTGATCTCCTTCAGGTCGGCCGTCTTCTTGCCGGTCAGGGGATCGAACTCCTGGATGGACTCGACCTCGTCGCCGAACAGGCTGACGCGCCAGGCGCGGTCCTCCTGGTGGACCGGGAAGATCTCGACGACGTCGCCGCGCTTCCTGAACATGCCCCGCTCGAAATGGACGTCGTTGCGCTTGTACTGCAGCGCGATCAGGTCCGCCCGCAGCTTGCCCTCGTCGATCGTGTCCCCGACCTTCAGCGTGAAGGTCATGGCCGTATAGGTCTCGACCGACCCGATGCCGTAGATGCAGGAGACCGAGGCCACGACGATGACGTCGTCTCTCTCGAGGATCGACCGCGTCGCCGAGTGGCGCATGCGGTCGATCTGCTCGTTAATCGAGCTGTCCTTCTCGATGTAGGTGTCGGTCCGGGGCACATAGGCCTCGGGTTGGTAGTAGTCGTAGTAGCTGACGAAATACTCGACGGCATTGTCCGGGAAGAAGGCCTTGAACTCGGAATAGAGCTGCGCCGCCAGGGTCTTGTTGGGGGCGAGGATCAGGGCGGGGCGCTGGGTCTGTTCGATGACCTTGGCCATGGTGAAGGTCTTGCCGGAGCCGGTGACGCCGAGGAGGACCTGGTCGCGGTCGCCCTCGGCGGCCTGGGCGACGAGTTCGGCGATGGCGGCGGGCTGGTCGCCGGCGGGGGTGTATTTGGTCTCGAGGCGGAAGCGGCCGCCCTTGCGCTTGCCCTCGTGCGAGGGACGGTGCGGGACCCAGTCGTCGGGCGCGCCGGGGGCTTCCTCGGGCGTCAGGCGCGGGCCGGACACCGGGGCGAACATGGGCATCTTCGACATGGCCCTGGGCATGGCGCCGGCGTCGTCGCGGAGGAAGGCCGCGGGCGCCTCTTGCATGCCCGAGCCGGGGACGTGCACGGGCTTGGTAATGCGAGGGGCCGAGCCCTTGGGCGTCGAGGAACGGTTCATGAACGCAAGATAGGTCCGGAGGGCGGCAGACGCCAGTCAGAGCGCCCGGGACGGCGGAGGGTTGCTGACAGCAAGGTGGCAGCAAGTTTCACATCCGGCGACGCTTCGGGGCGGCGGCGTCCTGACCTACCCTTGTACGGGGCGTCGCGTGGATGATTCGGATGAGGCACGGAGTGAAGATGCGGCTGGCGGTGGCAAGCTTGCTGCTGCTGTCCGGCTGCGGGCGGTTGATCCCGGAGGCGCCGAAGCCCGCTCCCTATTATCCGCCGAGCATGAGCCGGGCGGGGCAGACGTCGTACGCCAGCGCGACCGGAGTGATCGGCCAGCCGATCGACGGCGATACGTACCGGCGGCTACGCGGGGCGACGGGCTCGCTGGGCCAGTGCGTGGCCGAGCTGGACGCGGCGCGGGTGACCTTCTCGCCGACGCCGGACCGGGTGAACTCCGAGACCTGCGGCCTGACCGACGCCGGGGTGCTGGGCCCGGACTTCGGCACGGTGGCGCGGATGCAGCCTTCGGACGTGACCATGACCTGCGCCCTGGCCGCCGCCGTCAGCGTCTGGCGCCGGCAGTCGGTCGAGCCGGCGGCGCGGGAGTTCTTTGGATCGGACGTGGTCCAGATCGACCATATGGGCGTCTACGCCTGCCGACCGGTCAACTCACAGGCAGGCAACCGGCCGAGCGCCCATTCGCGGGCGGCGGCCCTGGACTTCGCGGGCGTGCGGCTGAGGGACGGGACGCGGATCACCGTGACCAACGACTGGAATGACCCGGGGCCCAAGGGCCGGTTCCTGCACCGGATCCGCGACGACGCCTGCAAGGTGTTCGGGACCACGCTCAGCCCCGACTACAACGCCCTGCACCACGACCACCTCCATCTGGAGGCGGAGAACAGCCGGTTTTGCCGCTAGGCTGGGGCCCTAGCGGCGCGTGCTGACGCGGGCGCGGGTCTCCAGTTCACCGATACGGCGCAGCAGATAGTCACGGTCGTCGGCCGAGGGGCTGGTGCGGCTGTAGGCGGCTTCCAGGCGGATGAGGTCGCCGTATTCGACACGGATGTCGGCGGCTTCGGTACGGCTGATCGAGCCGGAGCGTTCGCCCGCCGAGACGGCGGCGTCGATGTTGGCCAGGCGGGTGCGGTTGTCGAGGACGGGCTGGTAGCCGCCGCCCGGGTAGCCCGAGGTCGGGCCGTCGCCGAGACGGGCGTCCAGTGCGTCGAGCCTGGCGTCCAGATCGGCCTGCTCGCGGGCGTCGATGCCGTTGCGGGCATAGGAGGCCTCGGTCTGGATCAGGGCCTGATAGTCGGTGCGCAGGCTGGTCGCCTGGGTGCGGGTGATGCGACGGGCGGTGACGGCCGCGTTGATGCGGGCCTCGAAGTCGGCGCGGCCGTCGGCGACCGAGGTGTTCGAACCATAGCCGCCACCGGTGTTGGGGTAGCCGTTCCCGGTGTTGTCGACGACGTTCAGCCGCTGGGTGAAGAACTGATACTGGGCGTTCAGGTCGGCGCGCTCCTGGGTGGTGAAGCGGCCGTCCGAGCCGTAGCGGGCCTCGAGCTGGACTAGGGCGTTGTAGTCGGTGCGCAGGCGGTCGGCGCTGCTGCTCGACCGGGTTCCGGCGCGAACGTCGGCGGTCAGCTGGGTTTCGAACTGGGCGCGGCCGGTTTCCAGCGGGCGACGGTTGGCCAGCCACTGCGGATCGAGATTGGAGTTGATGCCGAACAGGGCGCCGACGACGCTGCCGAGATTGGGCTGCTGGGTCTGCCCGTAAGACGTCTGGCCGTAGGGCGTCGTCTGGCCATAGGGCGTCTGGGCGTGAGCGTTGGTGGTGATCGCCATGGCGGCCGCCGCGATCCCGATCAGGGCGGGCGCGATCAGGTCGCGCGAGGTGACGGTGGTCTTGATCGAACGCATGGCTCAGTCTCCGAACGGGCCGGCCCCGGGCCCCTGAGCCGACAGAACGACGGCGGGGCGGATCGGTTGCTCCGCAACCGCTGATGCAATGCAGACTGGCGGGTCGACAGCGCCGGTGGAGTGTCGGAATGTCTAAAGATGGGGCTGTCGTGTTCGTCGTGTGGGTTCAGGTCGCGAAACCCCGCCTTCTTCAGGCGGGAAAAGGCCGGGGCGTTTGATCTGAGGCGCCGCTTTTGCCTGGGCTGCAGACCCTGGCCGAAGGCCAGTCTCGGGGTTCCCGCCTTCGTCGGAGCGGGTGGGCTCGCCCTGCTCGGCCTTTGGGCCGTGGCGATAGGCGAAGGGCTTGAGGTCGGAGGCTATGGTCTGCTGATCAGCGCCGGGACCCTGCTCGGAGGACCGATCAGCCTCGCCATCCACGAACTCGCTCATGCCGCGATCGCCCTGGTTTTCGGTCGGCGCGTCTATCAGATCAGCATCGGCACCGGCCGGCCGCTCGCCACTTTCGATGTCGCGCAGACCCAGTGGATCATCGGGCGTGACATGGGGTTGGGATATGTCGTCGGGATTCCTCGCGGTCGATGCAGTCGACCAGGAGACCTGGCCGTGCTGGCGGCCGGCGCCACCGCGAACCTGGCCATGGTCATCCTGCTATTGCCCGTGGGCGCCAGGCTGTCCGAACCGTTCCCGGGGGTGGGGGCGCTGATCGGCGGTCTGATCCTGTCAAACCTTCTGGCCGGTGCGGGCGCGCTGATCCCCGGCCGGCATGTGCGGAATGGTCAATCGTGGCCTACGGACGGTCTCCAGATTCTCCACACGCTTCGGCGCAAACGTTCGACCTTCGACTGGGGCGTACACCATGAGGCCTACCGCGGCGCGGTTCTGCTGAGGGCGCGTCGATGGGAAGACGCCCTGACCCATTATCGGCAGGCCTTCGTCCGATACCCCGATCAACCCGGCTTCCTCGGGGTCCAGATGCATCTGCTGTCGCATTCGCGAGGCCATGAAGCGGCGTCGACCTTTGCCAACGAACAGGGCGTCTACCTTGAGGAAGAGCGGGAGGTTCCAGGGAGTGTGGCCGCATCATGGGGCTATCTCTGGGGTATGGCGGCATGGTCCCACATTCGCGCGCGCGACGGCGATCTCCGCGCCGCCGAGGTCTTCACGCGCAAGGCCTTTGACGCTGCGTCCTCGCCCTATGCCCACGCGGTCCAGGGCGCGCTCCTCGCCCGAACAGGAGAGCGAGAGGCCGGCCTCTCGCGGATGCTGACGACGCTGAAGGCGTTGGAAAGCTCAGGGGACCGGCTGGAATTCTGCGACTTCATCATCGCCGAAGGTCTTGAGGACGCGGAGCTCAAGACCGCGGACTTCCAATCCTGGGCGGCTCACTTGCGGACCACGGTCTGACGACGGCTTTTGTCAGCATCCCTCGTTCGCGTCCGAAAACCGCGAGACGTCGACCCGACCCGAGCCTAGTTTCTCCCCCCAACACGGAGACCCGTCATGACCCAATTCCGCGACCTGCATGCCTCGGGCCTGCTGATCCTGCCCAATGCCTGGGACGCGGCCAGCGCCGTGGTGGCGCGAGCGGCGGGGGCGAAGGCGGTGGCGACGACCAGCGCGGGCGTGGCCTGGGCGCTGGGCTGGCCGGACGGGGCGGAAGGGGAGGCGGCGCCGCCCGAGGGCGAGCTGCTGGCGGCGCTGGCGCGGATCGTGCGGGTGGCGGGCGTGCCGGTCAGCGCCGACTGCGAGGCGGGCTTTTCCGACGATCCGGCCGAGGCGGCGGGCTTCATCCGCCGGGTGGTCGAGACGGGCGCCCAGGGCATCAATATCGAGGACGGGGCCGGGCTGGCGGAACTGCTGGCCGAGAAGATCGCGGCCATCCGGGCGGTGGTGGGACCCGACCTGTTCATCAATGCCCGCTGCGACCTGTGGCTGAGAGGGATCGGGCCGGTCGAAGGGCGGCTGGAAGAGGCGGCGCGGCGCACGGCCCTGTTCCGTGAAGCGGGCGCCGACGGCCTGTTCATGCCGGGCGTAACGGACGAGCCGACCATCCGTGAACTGGTCGGGTTCGGCCTGCCGCTGAACCTGCTGGCGCGGGCGGCCCTGCCGGGGGCGGCGGCGTTGGAGGCCATGGGGGTGCGCAGGCTCAGCGCCGGGTCGAACATGTCGGCGGCGGCCTATGGGACCGCCGACCGGCTGACGCGGGCGTTTCTGGCCGACGGACTGTCGGGGCCCCAGGTCGAGGCGGCGATGGACTATGGGGCGTTGAACGCCCTGATGAGCCGCTGATGAGCCTGACCTTCTATCGCGCCGTGATCGACAGCCCGATCCAGCCCCTGGCCATCGCCTTCGACGAGGCCGGAGCGCTGCGGGCGCTGAGCTTCGATGGGAAGGGCGACAGCGTGGCGGCAACGATGGCGCGCGAATATCCGGGCGCAGACCTGATCGAGGCGCCGGTTCCGGCGACGATGGCCGAGGCGTTCGTGGCCTATTTCGCCGGCGATCGGTCGGCGCTGGAGCGGATCCCGTGGTCGCTGGACGGGGCGACCGGGGAGGGCGGGTTTCAGGCGCGGGTCTGGGTCGAACTGACGAACATCCCGCCGGGCCAGACGATCAGCTATGGCGAGATGGCCAAGCGGGCCGGCGGTTCGGGGCCGGAGGCCGCGCGCGCCGCCGGGGTGGCCCTGAACCGAAATCCGATCGCCCTGGTGCTGGCCTGCCACCGGGTGGTCGGGGCCGACGGGGCCATGACCGGCTTCGGCGGCGGGCTGGAGCGCAAGACCTGGCTGTTGCGCCACGAGGGCGCGCTGCTGCTCTAGGCGGCGTCGGCTTCGGCCGCGCAGTAGCCCTGCGAAACCGGGATGCCGTGGTCGCGCTGATAGGCCATGCCCCATTCGCGCAGGGTCAGCAGGATGGGCTTCAGGCTGCGACCATAGTCGGTCAGTTCGTATTCGACGCGCGGCGGCACCTGCGGGAAGACATGGCGGGCGACGAGGCCGTCGGCCTCCAGTTCGCGCAACTGCAGCGTCAGCATCCGCTGGGTGGCATTCGGGATGCGCCGGGTCAGCTGCATGAAGCGCAGCCGCTTCTCCAGAAGGTGGAACAGGATCAAGGGTTTCCACACCCCGCCGATGACCGACAGGGTCACTTCGACAGCGCATCCGCTCTTCGCGTCCAGCCGTTTGGGTCGCATCTTTATACGTCCATAAATGTAAGTACCGGTGATGATTGTGCCTTCTTGCGATCATCGGCGCACCGACCGATCTGGGCCTCATCGACACTCCAGACAAGGACCGGACCGATGAGCGAACAGGCGAATTTCAAGGCGCTGCTGACCACGAAGGGGGAGGGCGGACTGCAGACGGCGGTCGTCGATTTTCCGACGTCGGACCTGATGGCGGGCGATGTCACCGTCGCGGTCGAGTGGTCGACCATCAACTACAAGGACGGGCTGGCGATCACGGGGCGGGCGCCGGTGATCGGGG
>Ga0209630_10001180_pt1 | contig 28626 bp, 22 predicted proteins | sample COG_01_FD_184745 | JGI IMG/M metagenome (GOLD analysis project Ga0209630, IMG submission 184745) | Pelagic Microbial community sample from North Sea - COGITO 998_met_01 (SPAdes) (version 2) | ecosystem: Environmental > Aquatic > Marine > Neritic zone/Coastal water | place: Helgoland, sampling... | reverse complement strand
TAAATTAAAAATTTTTATTTATTGGTTCAGAAAGAGTAAAATGAGTAATTCATCAGAATATCTTCCACCTACTGTTTGGGAGTGGGAAACTAAAAATGGTGGGGAATTTGAAAAAGTAAATCGTCCTGTCTCTGGAAAAACACACGAGGAAATCCTCCCACTCGGAAAACATCCAATTCAACTTTACTCTTTAGCCACACCCAACGGGGTAAAAGTAACAATATGCTTGGAAGAGTTACTGTCTGAAGGACATTTAGGTGCAGAGTATGACGCCTGGTTAATACGAATCAATGGAATGCAATTTAGTAGTGGGTTTACTGAGATAAATCCAAACTCAAAAATCCCTGCCATGGTGGATCATAGCACGAAAAAGCCGACACGAGTATTTGAATCTGGTGCAATCCTACTCTATCTAGCCGAAAAATTTAATACTCTCATTCCAAAAGATTTGTCACAAAAAGCGGAGTGCTTATCTTGGCTGTTCTGGCAAATGGGAAGTGCACCATATTTAGGTGGTGGGTTTGGCCATTTTTATAAGTATGCCCCAAAAAAGTTTGAGTATCCAATAAACCGATACACGATGGAAGTTAAACGCCAATTAGATGTATTAGATAAGCATTTAGATCATAATAAATTTATTTGTGGGTCAAATTATACTATAGCAGATATAGCTATATGGGCATGGTATGGACAACTAGCTTTAGGAAGACTTTATGATGCTGGTGAATTTCTAAACGTTGATTCATATAAAAGTGTTGTTGAGTGGGCAGGTAGAATTGGTAGTCGCCCAGCTGTTAAAAGAGGCTTAATGGTCAATAAGGTCAGTGGTAATCCAAAAAAACAACTTCATGAGCGCCACGATGCAATGGACTTTGAGACTGGAACGCAAGATAAGACATAAAAAATAGCATTAGCTCTACGTTTGTAATTATTTTTTAATAAATTTAAGCTACTCAACTGGATGTTAAATTCTCTAAAGATGTTTTTTTCAGTTAGTATATTAATGAATTAAACATTTTTGAGAATTTTTTCTGTTAACTTAAGTCCCAAAACAGACGACGTCCCAGTAAGAAGCCCACCCCAAATTATATCAACAATAACTACATCACTCGACCACCCTATAAGAACAGCCATATTAGTAAGGTTATATGTTCCATAAGCCATAGAGCCAAGAATTAAACCATTCCAAAAAACTTTACCCGTTGGCTTTTTACTTAATGCCGGAGCTATAATAAGTATCGATACGCCCATTGGGTAGAATAAATAAAATAGTCCCGCTGCCCAGATTATAGGTTCATCTCGTAATAATAAACCAATATTTGGTTCATAAAAATATTTACCGGCATATGACAACCAAACAGCATCGATAGATAAAAAAATTACTGCTACAAAAACAAAGGATATAAAAAAAACTTTAACTGGCTTTTCTATCATAAATAGGTCTTTCAAAGTAAACATTATAAACTAACATAGGTTCAGTGAACAATACTTGCATTTATGTAATTAATAATTGAAATGTAAATAGAATATTTAATATAGATATAAACAGAAACCGTAAGTACTATGGGAATTATTTTGTCAAAAAATGTAACAATAGTAACTGTAACCTATAATAGTATGGCTGTCTTGCCAAACATGCTAGAATCAATACCAAAGTCAACAGCAATAGTCATAATTGATAATGCATCAGATGATATTGCAGAACTAAAGAATTTAGTAAAGAATTTAAATGTTACACTAATTTTGAATAAAAAAAATAAAGGCTTTGCAAAAGCATGTAATCAAGGAGCAGCCGTCGCAAAAACAGAATTTATATTTTTTCTTAACCCGGATACAAAAATTGAAAATAGTACTCTCATAGAGTTAGAAAAAGCTGCTAAGGACAACCCCAACGCTTTAGCTATGAACCCAAAGATTATTAAGTCAAATGGTAAACCATATTTTAAAAGACGTAGCCATTTAATTGACCGTGCAAATTGGATGGGTAGAGGATGGCCAATAGGGAATTGCTGGGTTAACATTTTATCAGGTGCCGCTTTTTTTATAAGAACTCAAGCTTTCCATGCAGTTGGAGGTTGGGATGAAAATTTTTTTTTATACCATGAAGAAGACGATTTATGTTTACGCGTAAAAGAGCTGGGGGGCGATTTACTATTCGTTCATGAAGCAAAAGTTCAGCATATAAGAGGAGGATCCTCACCTCCCTCTAAAGCAGGTTCATATTTTAAAGGTTGGCATATGGGTAGATCGCGGGTTTATGCAACAAAGAAGCACAATAGGCCTTTCCCCCAGTCAACTGCCTTAGTAGCATCAATACTACAAATTTGTTCTCCAATTAGTATAATATCTTCGAGAAAAAGAAATAAAAACTGGGGTTACATAAAAGGTGTTATTAGTGCATGGAGCACTCAATAGTATTAGATTCTATTGTAGATTAGTAAAATATAATACTTATTTTATTATTTCTTCGGTCCACTTCTGAGCTTTTAATTATAAGAAATTTAAGAGATAAATCATAGTGATGAATTAAATGAGAGATTATTATGGAAAATAGTGTACTTGATTTTTGGTTTAAAAAATCAACACCTGAACAATGGTTTATTAAAGATCCAGACTTTGATGAAAGTATTAGATTACAGTTTTCTGATATTTTAGAGCGCGCAATGAATGGTGAATTTGACAAAATGATAGATACTGCACGTTCATGTCTAGCCCTTATAATAGTGTTGGATCAATTTCCTCGAAATCTTTTCAGAAACAATAAAAGAGCATTTGAGCAAGACTCCAAAGCCCTTTTAATTTGCAAGCACGCAATTGAAAGTAATTATATTAATCAATTGATCGATGAGGAACGGTTGTTCGCTCTACTGCCTTTGATACATAGCGAAAATATTCACGATCATAACATAGCAGAGGAAGTTTTAAAAAAATACCTAGTAACGCTCTCCAGTTTTGAGAGGACAAAAAAAGCATGGAACGATCACACTGCAGTTATAAAGCGCTTCGGCCGATATCCACACCGAAACTCAATATTAGGAAGGCCAAGCTCTGAAGAAGAAGTTACCTTTTTAAAAGGCCCCAATTCATCATGGTGATTAAATTTTTGAGTAATCCTATTATTCTCCACTAGTTTTAAAAACTGCACACAAGGGAAAAAACACCCCAATTAAACAAATCCAAACTTTAACTGAGCTAAGTTATGAAAATATTCATAAAAAATAAAAAAAAGTAGTAGAGCAGTGAAAAACGTGTTTTGTTATCAAAATACTCAGTATATGAAAAAATAGAGAAAATTAAAAGACATCTACTTTCTCTTATACGTTATCTATACTTTTTGATTTTTAAGAAATATTTATGTGTATCTAACACCCATCTAAGAGATTAGGGAGGTAGGTTTATCTTTTATTCTAACATAATCCCATTTAAGATTCCTTAATTCTCTAACCCTAAGATTACCATTTGAAAGAATTAAAAAGTACATTTGAAATATATCAGTCTCTTCGTTCACCAAAAACTTTACCATATTTTACCCGTTTCCTCAGAAAACAAGTTATTTTTTATAGTTAGATAACCCCTAACCTACACAAAACATTGTGAAGACCATGTTTCCAGTCAGGTCTTTCGATTCCAAAAGTATCAAAAGTTTTACTACAATCTAACCGTGAATTTAATGGCCTATCAGCGTTAGGTTGAAATGTAGAGCTTAAAACATCAGTAACTATCGTTTCTTCACCTGCCTGGGATAAAATCTCCCGAGCAAAATTTGCACGATTTATATCTTCTCGACCAGAGTAATGGTAAGTTCCTGATAAGGCTTTATTCTCAATTATCATTTTTCCTATCTTCAAAATAGCTTCTGAAACATCATCTGCTGCAGTAGGCCCACCAATTTGATCAGAAACAACCGACAAGTTATTATTAGATTTTGCAAGTTTTAATATTTTTTTAACAAAGTTATCATTTTGATCAGAAAACACCCAAGAGGTTCTTAATATTACATGTACCCCCCCCACCAGCTTAATACCATGTTCCGCCATCTGTTTTGATCTTCCATACGTATTTAGGGGTGCCATAATATCTGTTGGACACCACGGAGCCTGACCTTCTCCACTAAAAACATACTCTGAAGAGAGATGGATGAACGGTATATTTAAATGAGCTGCCGCTTTTGACATCTCGACAGGCGCTACGCCATTAACCAAAGTTACTAAATCTTTTTGTTCCTCGGCCGCATCAACAGAGGTGAAAGCCGCAGCATTTATTACAAGATCCGGTTGTGATTCAAGAATTTTTTCAAAACAGCTAACCGGGTTCTCTAAGTTTGCTTCTGAACGGTTAACTGTCTCAATCTCAGCTTTCCCTAAAAAGGTGCTACCAACTTGACCAGTAGATCCAAACAAAAGTATTTTCACTTACTTGCTCCCAATCTTCTGCTAGTATTATTTTGCTGTTTAAGGGGTTTTAAATAGCCTTGCAATACTAGCTAAAATTACTAATAGAATTATTATAGAAAACAAAATGCTAACGGCCGAGTAATAAGGTCAATAGAACTATAACTTTTACTGGCTTTCCTAGGTAATCTGCAAGTGTTAAACTTGGTAAACTAATTAATGCTGAAGTAATTAATGTAATTAAAATTTTTTTTATATTATTGTCCTAATACTTCGTTATAATAAAGTACCTCTAAAAGCATAAATAACTTTTCTTTTCTTGGCTAAGTAAGTCCACTAAATCTTTTATTGGTTTATGTAGCGATTTATAAAAAGATGAACTTAATTACTTTAATTTGTAGATGAAAGAGTTACTCTTTTTGCTAAAAAGCGAAATGATAACTGCGCCAAACATCCGAGCATTAACAGTACCGATCCCAAATAAAAGGCTGCTCCTGGATTTTCAGTCGTTTCTAGGAGTGCTCCTGCAAGTATTGGTGCCAAAACAACTCCTACATAAAACAAACTTAAGAAGATACCTATACCAATGCCTCTATTTTCTGGAGTCAAAACCTCAGAAGGTAGTCCCATAATAGGTCCAGCAGCCAGCCCAGCAAACAATCCAATTAAAATATAAATTGATATCACAAAATCAGTGTGGGCTGACAATGATAGTAAAATTGAAAATGTGATCAAACTACCTAAGATTATAAAATCTTTTTTACCTGTTCTATCTGCTAAATAACCACCTATAGGAATAGAAATTACTGCTAACCATAAAACAATACTAGTTGTAGAGTTAGCTGACAATAACGACCAACCTTTTTCCAATAGGAAAATAGGGGCAAATGCAAATATCATAGCAAGCCCTGCATTATAAAAAGCCCAAATTATTCCTGCACACAAAAGAGCTAAAAGTGCAGTCCCACTTATTTTAAATTTATCAGTACTCTTAGCTGCAACCTGATCAACATTAACTTCTACATACATACTATAGAAAAGTAATAACCCAATAAAAATCAAAATAACTACAGTAAGCATAGCCCAAATCAAGCCTGCAGTATCACCTACTAATGGTAAAATTAAAAGTGCTGCTCCAATTCCAACTGGCCAAGAGTTAGCAAAAATTCCCATTGAAAGTGAAATTTCACGACCTGAAAAGTAATCAGTTACCATCTTAGCCATTAAGACATTTAATATAACCCCGCCAGCACCTGCAACGACGCGACCCGTTAGTTGGAGGGGATAGTTCCAGCCAAAGGCCATGATCAAGCCACCAAAAATCATCAATATCATACCAAAAGAAACTACCCTCTTATCACCAAATAATTTTCCTATTGCAGCACCAGGTAAGGCAACTACTACACCTGGTGACATGTATAGCCCAACAAGGATCCCAAGGTCTGTTAACCCAATTGCAAAACTATCTGCAAATAAGGGTGAAAGTGCAGCAACTGCTTGATATTGAAACCCCATAGTAACACGCGCAAGGAAAAGAACTGTTAGCATAAGCCAGCGATTAGGGCTTTGGTTTTTTTCAATCAATTTTAAAATCCTTAAGAAAGATTATATAAGTTAAATTATCTTTAAATGTTCTCCCACGTCTCTAAAAGCCTTAATGGCAAATTCTAAATCTTCTATTTCTAGAGCAGCTGACATTTGGGTTCTTATCCTATCTGTCCCTCTTGGCACTACAGGAAAACTAAATGGAGCAACATATATACCCTTTAAAGACAGCATTTCTGACATTTTCTGAGATAGTTTTGGGTCTCTTAGCATCACTGGGACGATTGGATGTTCTCCACTTAAAATATCAAAACCAGCTTTTTGCATATTATGTCTAAAATAAATAGTATTCTGACGGAGTTTTTGAATTCTTTCGTTCGAACTCTCCAGCATGTCAAGCACAGCAATTGATGTTGCAGCAATAACTGGGGCTAAAGTGTTGGAGAAAAGATAAGGACGGGACCGTTGTCTTAATAGTTCGACAACCTTGCTATTAGCTGAAATGTACCCACCAGATGCACCCCCCAGAGCTTTTCCTAATGTACCAGACATAATATCCACGCGACCAATAACATTGCAATACTCATGAGTTCCTCGCCCGGTCTTCCCAATAAACCCGACTGCGTGACTATCATCAACCATCACCATTGCCTTATATTTTTCTGCAAGATCACAAATCTCTTTTAAGTTCGCAATATACCCATCCATTGAAAAAACACCGTCAGTTGCTATTAACCGAAATCTACATTTAGAAGACGCACGCAACTGATCTTCTAGTTCCTGCATATCTGAATTTTTATATCGAAAGCGCTGAGCCTTACTTAAACGTACACCGTCAATGATTGATGCATGGTTTAGGGAATCAGAAATAATAGCGTCTTCTGAACCTAAGAGTGTCTCAAATAGGCCAGTATTAGCATCATAACAACTTGAATACAAAATTGTATCTTCAAAACCTAAAAATTTTGAAAGCCTCTGCTCTAGGTTTTTATGTATTTTCTGAGTGCCACAAATAAACCTTACAGAAGACATTCCATAACCATAGTCTTCTAAAGCATTTTTTCCAGCAGCTATTAAAGACGGGTTATTAGATAGACCCAGATAATTGTTTGCACATAAGTTAATTACCTTAGAACCATCCTCAAGCGCCACAATTCTAGATTGTGGCGTAGTAATAATTCTTTCTGTTTTAAACAAACCCTCAGAGTGAATATTACTTAATTCGGATTTTATGTGTGAAATGAAATCAGTGCTCATACTACTTTAATACCCAACTTATTACTTTTCCTATTTATGATTTATCGCGATTAATTATTCCTGCTGACAAAAACCCTCCATCAACTCCTAAAATATGACCATTTATATATCGTGCCTGTTCACTCGCCAGAAAAATTGCAGCAAAAGCAGTTTCATCCGGCGTACCATAACGGTTCATAGGGATAGCCGATTGGTAAGTTTGTCTTGTTTCATTTGAATGCATCTCAGCAACCAATTCAGTATCTATTGCACCTGGCGCAAGAGCATTCACAGTAATTCCAAATTCAGCCAACTCAACAGCCATCACTTTTGTAAGCGCTATTACACCTCCCTTAGCTGCACCATAGGCGGCTCTACCAGTTCCACCTCTTAAACCCGCAGTAGACGCCAAGTTAACAATCCTGCCGTATCCAAGCCTTTTCATTTCTTTAGCAGCAGCTTGGCAACAATAAAAAGTTCCAGATAGATCAATATCAATTAATTGCTTCCACTCTTCCGGAGTGGTTTCCAAAAAACTACGCTCAATTCCGACACCAGCACTGTGGACTAAAATATCAATTTTTCCCCACTTATCTATTACTTTTTCTACCATTCTATTTGCATCAGTAGGACTTTGTACATCAACTTTTATAGCAAAAGATTTTGTACTCTTCATGGATTTAACACTATCCTGAGCTCTTTTTTCATTCAAATCAGCTATAACTACTTTCGCTCCCAATTCGTATAATTGTTTGGCTACGGCAAAACCAATACCACTTGCACCACCCGTTATAAGAGCTACCTGGCCTCTAAAATCCAACCCAGAATGGGGTTTTTTAACTACTGAAGGCAAAAACTTCTCCTACATAAAGGCTACCCAGTTTAATTATAGTTGTTCTAGCAGTACGTTATATCTAGTCAAACTGATATTAGATCCACAAGCTATTATCCCAACTGATCGACCTAAAATCTCATTCTTCAAAGGACCAAGAATAGCTGCTAAAGAAGCTGCACAAGCGGGTTCCGCTGTAATACTTAAAATATCTTGATAATAGTTCATACTTTCTAATAATTCATGATCAGACACTCTCACAATTTTATCAACAAACTTTTTTGCTATCGAAAATGAATGTGGCAAAGTTACTGGAGACCCTAGGCTATCTGCTATAGTATTAACCGTTCCTAATGATACTGGCTTCCCAACCTTAAAACTTTCGAATAGACCTGCTGCGCCAAAAGGCTCCACACCAACTACCATAGCCCTTGGGTTAGATTTTTTAATCATGCATGCCATCCCACTAATTAAGCCACCACCTCCTACTGGAATTACAAATAGATCAATTTCAGGGCTTTGTTCAATGTATTCAGCCGCACATGTAGCTGAACCCAGTGTCATATTTTCTCCCTCAAACGGATGCATCATCACTCTTCGGTCACTGTCAGCCAGAGAACTCATGACTTTGAAAGAATCACCAATGTCCTCACATAAAATGACTTCAGCCCCAACAGAACGGCAACCCTCTATTCGATATGGGTCAGTTGTTTTTGGCATTGTAATCTTAGCTGTAACACCAGCAGCAGCAGCAGCCCACGAAACTGCTAGAGCATGGTTCCCACCACTCGCTGCGACAACCCCCTGCTTTTTTTGTTCACTTGATAAATTTTGAATACCTAAGTAAGCACCTCTTGCTTTAAAAGATCCCGCTTGTTGAAAGAGTTCTAACTTAACAGACACATTGGTATCTCTGGGTAACACTTCCATCCAGCGATCCGACTTTAACGGTATAACTGGGGTTTTTATGAGATTCTGTTTTATTACAGAGCGTGCCAAATTGATTTGTGAAATTGAAGGTCCTAACTCAGTACTCATAAATATAATCCACTTTCTCTTTAAACAAACTCTTCTTCACACTTTTATCAAACCTAATCTCTTTCTCAATAAGGTAAGGCCAAAAACTGTCAAAATAATCCGATATAAATGATGCAGTGTAACAGTTGCTGGATTAGCCGAAAGGCTTAAAGCAATTAAAGACATTTCTGTAACACCACCAGGTGCAAAACATATCAAAAGGACATTCACGGGGATTAAAGTAATTGGTAAAATAATAAAACATAGTAAAAGTCCAATAGCTAACATCGAGATAACAGAGATCAAGCTCAGACCAACTGCTCTGTATAATATTAACTTATCTATACCAAGAAACCTACAACCCAAGCCTGCGCCAACTACTATTTGAGAAATTACTAGCATAAAATCTGGTAAATAAATTGGACCTATACCCGTTAAGTTTACAGCGGCAGTTAGCAATAGAGGTCCCATCAAATGTCCAGCAGGAAGTCTTATCTTAGGACCAATATATAATCCTAGCACTGCTAATAAGAGTACTAATGCATAATTACTTGAAAAGTCTAACTTTGTAGTTACCTCCGGCAGCTTTATCCCACTTGCACTCCCTACTGGCTCACCAATCCAGATAGACATAAAAACTGGTACTAGAATTATAACAAATATTATTCGAAGAAACTGTTGAACGGTAAGTACTCTAATATCACATCCTGCTTCTTCACCCATGGAAATACTCTCCATCAAACCCCCAGGGGCCCCACAGAAAAAAGCTGTTGATTTGTCGTAATGACCAATTTTGTAAAATATAAAAAAATTCGATGCGTGTGCCAAGATGACAAAAAATGAGATAGCAATCAAAGATGGTAACATTTGGGGCGCTTGATTAATAAGCGCCCAATTTACTTGGGATCCAATCATAATGCCTATAAAAGCCATAAAAAATTTCCTGAAGTTTGCTGGAAATTCGTAATTTTCTGGTAAGGCACTTTTCCTCAAACTTACGGTTAGAGCCACAAATAAAAGGCTTCCGAGCATCCAGGGCATAGGTAACCCAATTGTCTCGGCAAGTAATCCACCAACAGCCCCAACCGGTAATAAAAACCCTGTAGTCAGATAGAATTTTATATTCACAAAGGCCCTCTCAAAAGCAGTCTTTTAGCTTTAACTTATCTAGGAATTTAAGAAAGAATAAATCCAGTATATCCCTCTTCTGCAATACTATTACAGATATCTCTATAGTTATTTAATCCACCAGTATAAGGCATAAAGACCTGAGGTTTTCCGGGAATATTTGCACCCAAGTACCATGAATGCTTCGTTTTAGGTAATAGTGTTTTATTAGCTGTTTGATTAACATGCTCAACCCAGTCTTTCATTGCGTGAGAGCTTGCCTCAATAGTTTTTAAATTATTTTTCTCTAGATGAGTGATGCACTCTGCCACCCACTCAACGTGTTGCTCAATTGCGCGTGGCATATTTGTTAAAACCGAAGGACTACCCGGACCAGTCAACATAAACATGTTAGGGAAACCTGCTACCTGCAATCCAAGATAGGTTTGAGGTCCGCCGCTCCAAATATCTCTGAGGTTTAATTTACTCCGACCCTTAATATCTATTTTTAAAAGTGAACCTGTCATTGCATCAAATCCAGTAGCAAAAACAATTATATCCAGCGGAAAACTAGCAGATTTAGTTCTAATACCGTTATCATAAATATCCTTTATTGGATCTGCCCGAATATCTATAAGTTCTACCGATTTTTTATTAAATGTTTCAAAATAATTGGTATCTATTGGAGGTCTCTTAGTAGAAAAAGGATGATCTATATTTGAAAGGATATCCGCTTTTAAAGGATCTTTAACAGTCGACCTTATCTTATCCTTTATAAAATCTGACATTACATCATTAGATTTAATATTTGTAAGAATATCATCAAAGCATTCTCGGAAACCAAGACCCCCCGCCACCCAAGCTGCATTCAAGATCTCTAATCGCTCTTTTTCTGGTGTATCAAAGCAATGTTCTGAGGGTGGCGGCCAAGCATGCCCTCCACGACTCAAAAGCATTTTCTCTAACCACTCAGAGGTTTTTGTCTTGAAATTTTTTACAAACTCATCAGTTAATTTCTGATTTCGGGCTGGGATACTATAGTTAGGTGTCCGCTGAAAAACTGTTACTTTTTCCGCTGACTCCGCTATAACTGGGATAGCCTGAATTCCAGAGGAACCTGTTCCAATAACCCCAACTTTTTTATTTTTAAACCTTACTTCTTCATGTGGCCATTCCCCAGTATGGTAAATATCTCCGTTAAAATTAACTATTCCTGGTATGTTGGGCTTATTGGCAGAGGACAAACAACCAACCGCATTTATGACATATCGAGTTTTATAAGTCTTACCACTATCAGAGCGTACCAGCCAAATATTTTCATCTTCTAGAAAATCCATATTTGTTATTTTATTATTAAAGCTAATATCGCTCCTGAGTTTAAAATGATCAGTGGCGAAATTTAAATATTTTAAAATTTCAACTTGGCCAGGATAGCGCTCACTCCATTCCCATTTTTGTAATAATTCATCTGAAAAATAGTAACAGTAGGTATGACTTTCAGAATCGCATCTAGCACCTGGGTATCTATTCCAATACCATGTGCCTCCCACATCTTCTGCAGCCTCAAAAATATGAGCCGATATTCCTAACTCATCTCGAAGTTTATAGAGCTGGTATAGACCAGAAAATCCAGCACCTATGATTATTGCATCAAAATCAACTTCCTGTTTCACTTTAAGATATCTCTCATTTGTTATAGAGTGCTGACACCCTATAAAGAATAAACTGAATCAGCAACAAGCTATAAATAAGAATGGTAAATAACTAACTACTCCTATAAATTTTGCCTAGGTGCTTAATAGGCACACACCGAAATTTAATATTGGGGCATCAGTTAAGTGTTTAAGGTAAATAAGTTTATTTACCTTAAACACTTAAAGAAAAGGAAAATTAGAAGATGTTACACGGTAACTTAAATCCTGATGTGCTCAGTAATAAACCTATAGGTTTTATTGGGCTTGGCGCAATGGGAGGGGGAATGGTAAAAAATTTTCTTAAGGAAAATTTACCTGTTTTTGCGTATGATATTTCAACAAACGTTAGGGAAGAGTACGCCCAACTTGGAGCGATTTTTGAAGATAGCCCAGCAATCATCGCAAGTAAGGTGAATAGATTGTTTTTATGTCTTCCCTTTGGTCAGGAGGTTGAGTCTGTACTCCTTGGTTCAGATGGGGTTAGGACAAGTAACAATTCAGGTTTAATGGTACTAGATACATCGACACTCTACTCGCAGGACTCAATTAAATTTCAACTAGAGTTAAAAAAATATGGAATTTCTTACAATGATTGCCCCGTTTCTGGCCTTCCACATAAAGCAAATGATGGAACATTGACCACAATGTTTGGAGGTTCAAAGGAAGAGTTTCAATTATTTAACCCATACCTTAAAATTATAGGAGATTTTATTTTGCATTGTGGACCAGTTGGTTCAGGCCAAATGATGAAAGCTTTTAACAATGTATTATATAATATAAACATTGCTGGTCTTTCAGAAATTTTTTCAATTGCTGTAAAATCCGGACTTGACCAAAATGCCATACAACAACTTTTAGTTTCTGGTTCATGTAAAAGTTTTGCTTCTGAGTATTTTGTACCAAAAATGGTAAATAGAGTCTTTACTGGGGACTACAAAATGGTGGCTGCCTTAAAGGACATTGAAAATGTTAAAAACACGACTGAAAAGCTTAATATTGATACACCAATGTTTAGTTCTATGGTCAAAACATATATGGAAGCTATTGAAATGGGTTTTGGAAAAGAATCAAAAAGTGCTATGCTTAAGGTCTATGAAGAAAAACTTGAACACAGTTAGAAGAATTAAAATATAAACCTCAAGATAGGATATTAAATGGATCAAATAAACATTCAATTTACACTATTCTCTGCTTTTTATTCCCCGTTAATATCAACGATGACGGGGGGGTTTTTAAAGGACGAGGGCCTCGAGTATAATTGGTCCATTGCTCAGGCTGGTGTCTCAGCTTTAGGGCAACTAGAAAATGGTTCTGCTCACGTCGTACAGTCAGCACTTAGTCAAGGTTTTAAAACTTTAGAAGAAGGGAAAGAACCCTTTTGCGTACATTTTGCCCAAGTAAATGAGATGGATGGGTTTTTTCTTACTGGTCGAGAACCATGCTCTGATTTTAATTGGGACAACCTTAAAGGTGCTGACGTTTTAGTTCATCACGGTGAACAGCCAATGGCGATGTTTAAATATGCATGCCATAAAGAAAATATTGATATTAGTGCTATAAATATTATTAACGCAGGTAATGCCTCTGAAATGGATATAGCTTTTCGTAATGGCCAGGGCATGTATATTCATCAACAAGGACCAGCCCCACAACAACTTCAATTTGAGGGTGTTGGGTATATTGTAGCTCAGTTAGGCGGTATTATTGGGCCCTGTGGTTTTTCCAGTCTAGCTGCAACTTCAGATTGGTTAGAGACGGATATGGCCACCGCTTTTTTAAAGGCATACAAAAAAACTCGCTTATACCTTATTGAAACTCCAGCGTCTGAAATTGCAGCTGCCGAAGCAGAATTGTTTCCATCTGTAGATTTAGAAGTATTATCTAATTGTATTGAAACATATCAAAAACTTGGTTGCTGGACCCCTCACATAAATATAACTCACTCTGCCTTTGAATCCACCCTAGACATATTTGAATATAATAACTTAATCAAAACTCGCCATTCTTATGATTCAGTGTGTAGAAGTATATTGTAAAATAAAGGATTTGTTCTGCAAAGGTTCAGAAAGTTTTAATATCTAATAGAAATTAATGCTTCTTGTTCATCAAAACTTTTAGCTGTTCCTAAAATATACCTATCAGGTCTAATTAAAACTGCCTCAACACTTAAATCATCAAGAAATTGATTTAATCCTGGTTCAGCTATTGTATCAATACATAAAAATGGTAACTCACTAATATTAGCTAACAACCCTTTAATAGGGCTGCGGGAAATAAATACAGACTTATATCCAGATAGATCATCCATTAGTTGATTTTTTGACAGTCTGGGTTGACTTGCAATTAACCCACGATGTTTCTTAAGGTTACTTCCAAGAAAAGAACCAAGTCCTATGCCTAACTCTGGATATAAAGATTTCATAGTAGTCCCATTTTTAGTGTTCTTCTTAGAACTCTCAAAAGCATTTGTAGGATCAGTAGCGTTAATCAAACCACCTAGTTTTATAGCCGTATCAATATATTTCTGGACGTGAGGCACTCGCTCACTCTCATAAGTATCCAAAAGCCCTGCTTCCGCTTGATTTTTTATTTCAGCTACTAGCTTCCAGGCAAGATTAGCAACATCCCTTATACCTGCACACATCCCCTGTCCCATAAAAGGAGGCATTAAGTGAGCCGCATCCCCAGCAATAAAAAGACGCCCTTTCATCCACTTTTTTGAAACCATAGATCGAAATGTATAAACAGCTGTACGCTCAAGCTCAGCAACTTTTGGGTTTATCCATTTTTTTAAAATCGACCACACCTTAGAAGGTTTAGTAAACTCTAGCTCACTCTCTTCATCAAGCAGCCTTATTTCCCAACGTCTGCGGTTTTTTGGCTGACCACAGTATGTAATCGGTCGTATGTTACTACAATGCTGAATCGTTCGATCACCTAATTCTGGAAGCTCCTCCTTTAAAAGTACGTCTGCTACAAGCCACCGCTCCTGAAAACCACAATCGTATTTTTCTTCTCCTATTACACTACGAATTATGGAGTTTGCCCCGTCACAACCAACTACATATTTTGATCTAACAGAGGTTGATAGTCCAGAACTCCTATCATTAAAAAAAACCTCTGTATAAATTTTATTAGATGTTACAGACAAAACTTCCGTACCAAATTTCATATCAACAGTATCTATAGTATGAAGTTTTTCACGTAAAAGTGTTTCTAAGTCAGGTTGATGAAACCTATAACTAGGATACCAACCATGTCGTCCAATTTCTTTTGGTCGAGGCCAGTCTAAAAGAATATTATTTTCTTCATCTACAAACCTCATCCCTGAGTTTATTTGGACCATTTCTTTGAGTTTTTCGCTAATACCTATTGTCTGAAATACTCGCATGATTTCATCGTCAAAGTGTACGGCTCGCGGTAATGGATAAATTTCCTCTTCTCTCTCTAATATAAGTACTCGCACCCCACCCAAAGCTAGTAAGTTAGCTAATGTTGCGCCAGTAGGTCCACAACCCACAACGACCACATCGGTATCAAAATCAGTATTTTTCATATTGCATTCAGACTTCTAACTAAAAGAGCTACTCATTTTTACTTAAGTTCCCCATAAAGCCAAGGGCAATCTATTACCAAAGGGGCTTGCTTTCCATCAGAAGCAGCCTTCAATCTCATATCTCGAAGTTTTGTTCGTTCTTCAACGGTTAAGTTTAATCTTTCATGACCCCAAAAACTAGGACCAACACTTGTTTCCTCAGGCACCCATGTGGCTGGGTCAATAACTCTTCCTCCCCAACCACTTTCTACAAAAAATCCAGACGGCGTATTTGCATAAAAGCTAGTCATATAATCATTTGTGTGCCTACCCAATGTATATGCTATCCTATCTTCCTGTAATTGTGCCAAATCATAACCCTGCCCAACATCATCCAGATTTGTGTATTCTACCATGAAATGATGGAAGCCCATATTTCCAGAACCAACCATAGCAAAACTATGGTGCCTTCCATTCACATGAAAGAAATATAAAGGGTAGGGGGTTAGCCCATAATCACTTAATTTAAAATCTAAAATATCTTGATAAAATGGCAAAAGTTTCTCAATTTGTTTTACATGTAAAACAGCGTGGCCCATTCCCTGTGGTCCAGTCTTAAATCCTGAAATGGGTCTTCCTGGAAGAAAAGGACTATCACTCTTCATTGGATTAAAAAATAACTCGACTCTATTGCCATCAGGATCATAAAAAAAAATCAAATCTTCTACAAAACGCCTTGCGGCTAAATTTCGGTCTCCAAATTTTACTGGATATCCTGCCTGTTCTAGTCGAGCCCCATATTTATTAAGATCACCAGCTAAATCAACTTCCCACCCGATGAATGCTAAGGTCTCACCAGGTTCATCCGAGATAATTAGCCTTTGTTTTAGATCATCCATTCGAAAAGCCATGCTTTTTCCTGCTTGGTCTATTTTTTGCATACCAAGCAATTTTCCTGCAAATTCACTCCAGTCATCTTCTTTGTCAGATCTAATTCCTATGTATCCAAGCGCATTGATAGCCATTAGCTATCACCTCCAAAATAATTTTTTTAATTCTGATCTATTTTTAAATAGAACATACACGACAATACTAAAAAACATAGCTTAAAAAAGATTAACTATTATTCAAATAGTTAGATATTATTTAACTTATTACCTAATATATTTTTTATTTTAACTGATATGTAAGGTAACTTCTAACGTTTAGATGTTAACTAATCCGATATATTTTTTAAGTTAAACTACTAGACCTTCTTAATATTAACTTTCTTCATCTCATTTGTGCACTATAAACATTGACATTTCACTCAAGAATCACGCACGGTAGGGCGTTATGGGATGTTAAAAAAGCTTTAAAAAATACTTACATAATAATCAAATTTGAACTAAACTAAAATTATAATAATAAACATTAGTGGAGGATAGAATGAAAAAATTAACAATAGGATTGGGTGCAGTACTTTCAACTGCTCTATTAGGCACAATGTCTTTAGCTGCAGATAAAGTATTAACAGTAGCATCATGGGCAGCACCGTTTCATACAATGAATGAAAATGTATTTCCATGGATGAGTAGTCAACTTAAAAGCTGTACGAGTGGAAGTCTAAGCTTGAAAGTAGAGTACGGTATGGCGCCCCCTCCTGCTATGTACGACACTGTTCGAGACGGCGTTGCGGATATGTCTTGGATTGTATATGGTTATACCCCAGGAAAGTTCGTAACTACTATGACTGCTGAGCTTCCAGGAATCCCGGGAAATGCTAGACAAAAATCTGTAGCTTTTCAAAAAACTCATGAAAAATATTTTGCATCAGTTGGTGAGGCTAAAGGCGTACAAATATTAGCAAACTACACTCATGGTCCAGGTATGGTTAATACTGTAAAAAAAGTTACTTCTTATAAGGAGCTTAAAGGTGTTAAAATGCGTATTGGCGGCGGTGTTGCTAATGCAATTGGTAAGGCATTAGGTGTTGCAGGTATTGGTGCACCAGCGCCAAAGGTCTATGAATTAATTTCAGGCGGTGTTGCTGATGGTGTCTTCTTTCCATTTGAAACTATGCATGCATTTAAAATTGCAGAACTTGCTAAATACTCACTTGATAACCCGGATGGAATGTATACGACGGCATTTGGCATAGTTATGAATAATGACGCATATGAAGGTCTTGATGCAACTCAGCGAGGATGTATTGATTCTATGAGAGGCGTATCATTGTCACGCACTATAGGTTGGTTTTGGGACGATGCAGATAAAGCCGGTGCTTCTGCCGCTGCTGGTTACGGACATGAACTTACTGTAGCAAGCGATGAAGAAAGAGCTTACTTTACTGAGGCAACCTCTAGTGTTTCAACTGATATAGTTGCTAAAGTTTCCGCAACAGGAGTTGATGGGGCAGCCGCCTTAGCTTACTTCAAAGAGCAAGTTGCCATAGAGGCCGGAAAGTAAGAGTCTTTTTTGGATTAGATAATGACTTTATTTCTTAACATAATAGAACGGCTAGCTCTCGGAGTTAGCCGTTTTATCTCTAGCATGGCTGCTATAGTATTATTTTGGATTGTAGCAATTACATGTATTAATGTTATTGGAAGATACTTTTTTAATGCCCCCCTGTATGCCGGTGAAGAGTTAGTCAAAGTAAGCATGGCAGGTGTAATTTTTTTATCACTGCCTGCATTATTTTTTAGAAATGAGCATATTGTAGTGGATTTATTTCCAGTGTTTCAAAGGGGTTATTTAGGTTGGATACTAAGCCTAGTGTTTCTAGGAATAGCCGCTTACTGCCTATGGATCATTGCTGATAAAACGATGTTTTATGCTAATAGATCTTGGGAAGATAAGGATACTTACGAATATATTTTAGTACCATCGTTTTTGTCATCAGAAGAAAATCAGTTCGTACCCAAATATATTGTAGATTATTTTATAGCAATCTCTGTATTTTTTACCTCACTACTAGTCTGTTTGCGTCTAATAATCGTAGCCTCAAAGCCAGGGTCTAGCGCAGAAATTAACGAAGAGGCGTAATAATGGAAGCATTAACAATTTCTCTAATAGGTTTTGGAGCTATTTTAGTATTAGCTTTTTTAAGATTTCCACTTGCCCTCGCTATGGGTTTAGTCGGTGTAGTAGGGTTTGGAGAATTAACAGGATATAGGGCAGCGATTTCAAACTTGGGTAGGCTTGTTATGGATTTAGGTCAATCTTACTCTCTTTCGGTATTACCTTTATTTATATTAATGGGTTTGTTAGTAGAAAAAGGAGGTATGGCAAAGCAACTTTACCGAGCTGCATATGCCTTTCTCGGGCACAAAAAAGGTGGCCTGGCAATGTCAACTGTTGTTGCTTGTGGAATGTTCTCTGCAATCTCAGGTTCATCCATTGCCACTGCAGCCACAATGTCAAAAGTAGCTATGCCAGAGATGCGACGCTATAAATACGCTGATTCACTGGCTACTGCGTCAATCGCTGCAGGAGGAACTTTAGGAATTTTAATTCCACCTAGTGTAATTCTAGTAATTTATGGATTACTTACTGAACAGTCCATTGGAAAGTTATTTATGGCAGGGTTTATCCCAGGGTTTATTGGTATTTTATTTTACACCCTTGCAGTAAAGTTCGTTGTAACAAGAAATGCTTCTTTAGGTCCCGCCGGGGAAAGAACGAATTGGAAAGAGCGAGCAATTGCTCTAAAAAATGTATGGACAACATTAGCATTATTCATTTTTATAATTGGCGGAATTTATATAGGATTATTTTCAGCTACTGAGGCGGCTGGTATGGGGGCTGCAGGAGCTCTTTTAATCACCTTTTTTAAAGGGGCGTTAAACCGACAAGTTTTACTTGATGTTGGTCGAAATTCTTCATTATTGACTGCTAAATTATTTTCACTACTTTTTGGTGCATCGATGTTCTCCAATTTTCTCAATCGAGCAGGGTTACCTGATGCACTAATTGGTGTAATAGACTCATTTGAGTTATCAGGCATTGCTGTAATTTTTATTATTTTATTAATTTACCTTCTTTTGGGGTGTGTTTTTGAATCAATGTCAATGATACTTTTAACAGTCCCAATATTTGCGCCACTAGTACAAGGACTTGGCTTTGATTTAATATGGTTTGGTATCTTGGTTGTTGTCGTAACAGAAATTAGCTTAATTACTCCTCCAATTGGTTTAAATGTCTTTGTACTTAAGGGTGTTATAAAAGATGTTTCCGTTAGTACTATATTTAAAGGAGTAACACCTTTTTGGGTGGCAGATATAATTAGGTTACTAATACTAACATTAGTTCCCGGGTTAGCGTTATTTCTTCCTTCTGTAATGTTTTAAAAGCATACCATGCAGTATGAAAGTGGTATCAAGCTTTATGTGCATTCAGACGAAGTATTCAATTATAGCTTAGATTATTGAGCCAGTTATTTTGGATACTCTTATTGATACCAGTAGTCAGTGGTATCAAAATTAAATTAAAGGCTTACTAATAACCACTCGATATTAATTTTAGTGTTTTATTTATGTAATAATAAAAAATTAATTAACACAAAAATAGCCTCAAAAATTTAATCCTTCCAAGTTGGGTCTAATTTATCAACTAACCTAATCAAGGCTGGCCATTCTGGGTGTCGGACCAAAGCATTAGCGCTGGCACTACCACCCTCAAATTGCTCCCTAGTTCTCTCCATTACTTCTGGACTAATAAGATTCATGGAACCAGAAGCCATAGCCATCAATTGAACTTCTGTGTTCCTAATAAATGCAAGGTGTCTAACAAATGCCCACGCACAATTAGGTCCTGCTGTTATCATTCCGTGATTTCTCATTACCAAAGTATGATTTTTTTCTCCTAGAGCCTCAACAATTAAAGGCCCCTCAGTACCATCTAGCACGATACCCTTAAAATTATGGTAACCGACCCTTTCATAAAACTGACAACCCTCTTGCGTAAGTGGAATTGCTAGACTGTCAGTCGCACATAAACTTTGTGATATAGGTTCATGCGTATGAATTATACAATGTAAATCAGAGCGAGCTTTATGCACTGTAGAGTGGACATAATAACCTGCCTTATTAACTGGCCAGGGGCTATCAGACAGCTTATTTCCATCTATATCGATCGTAATTAAATTACTTGCAGAAATTTCATCATAACGTAATCCAAAAGGGTTAATTAAAAATTTATCCGTGCCAGGGATTCGAAGTGTAATATGATTATAAACAACGCTGGTCCAACCATAGTGTGCAACCATTCTATAACATGCTGCTAAATCTAGTCGTGCTTCCCACTCGTTTTCATCCATGCCAACCGGAGCTTGAGGCAAAGCTGTATCCATACCTATCTTTCCATTAAGGTTACCAATAGCATCATCCATGAAATTATTCTCCTAAAACAATTTATTTACTCTTAATTTCCATATAACAGGGTTTATATGCCAAGAATAGAATTATATCTTATAGAAGTTTGTTTATAGAGTTAAAAAAGATCTATTATCATTTAAAGGTAAACAGAAATTAAAGGGAAAAATAGTGAGTGAATGTAACTTAGACTATCTTATACTTGGTGGCGGTGCTGTTGGTTGTATTTATGGTGGACTGCTTTCTAACTCAGGGCATAACGTTCAGATCATAAACCGTTCACTCAAAACAGTAGAGAGCATCAAAAAAAATGGCTTACATTTAGATTTAAATGGCAAAAAAATAAATTGCTTTCCAAAAGCGGGACAACCTTGTGATGCTATGACTGCTCGTGTTGTCATGGTTTTCACTAAGACTTATCAAACCAAAAATGCTTTATTGGGAGTTCTCCCAAAAATGAACTCTAAAACTACCTATCTTAGTCTTCAAAATGGTCTAGGAAATGGTAAAATATTATCAGATATAACTCATAGCAATTCCATCCTTCATGGAGTAACTATGCTTCCTGCAACTCTTTTAAAAGCGGGTCATGTCAAATCCAAAGGCGTTAACACAACTTGGTTTGGCAGCTATAAGTCCTCCGAGCATAACATAGCCCACTCTATTTTACATGATCTTATAAAATGTGATTTTGATGTAAGTTTAGTTGAAAACCCCAATATTCACATATGGCAAAAAGCATGCTTTAACATTGCCTTAAATGCTATATCAGCACTTATAAATGGCTCTCCAGGGCTTATAGGAGATTTCCCTGGTGTTAAAAATATTGTTTACGAATTAGCGGCTGAAGCAATCGAAGTTGCAAAACACGATGGTATAAAGGTCGAAATTAAAAAGATTTATGAAATGATTGATTTTGTATGTACAAATCATCGATACCATAAACCCTCAATGCTACAAGATATCCAATTAGAGCGTGCAACGGAGATAGAATCTTTAAACGGGTTTATTGTCGAACGAGCAAAAGAACTTAATATTAAAACACCTATTAATCAGATGGTAACCGAACTTGTTAGGGCTCGAGAGAACGCAAGTAAGTTTTGGAAAAGCTCTGAATGAAAGTATACTAAAGTCAGACCCAAAATAAATTAAAAAGTTTTAAAAATAGTTTTTATCTAGGCAATGTTGTGCTATTCATTAATGACTTATCAACAGCTGAGGCACACTGTCTGCCTTCCCTTATTGCCCACACCACTAAAGATTGCCCTCTCCTCATATCCCCTGCTACCCAAACTTTTTCATGACTAGTTTTATAGTTATAATCATCAGCAAGAACATTTTGACGATTATCAAGTGCAACGCCAAGATCCTCAATCATACCGGGTCCAAGCGGCGAAGTGAAACCCATAGCCAAAAGAACTAAATCACATTTTAATACAAATTCCGTACCTAGAATAGGCTGAAATTTCTCGTCAACGCGAATACAATTTAAAGATTTTAATTTGCCATCCGCACCTTCAAAGCTCTGTGTCATTACAGAAAACTCTCTTTCTGCTCCCTCTTCTTGGCTTGAGGAGGTTCTCATTTTAAAAGGCCAGTTTGGCCAAGATAACAGCTTTTCTTCACTTTCTGGTGGTATTGGCATTATTTCGAGTTGAGTAACAGAAACCGCACCCTGTCTAATAGATGTTCCAATACAATCTGAACCAGTATCTCCTCCCCCAATTACAATAACATCTTTTTCAGTAGCCAGAATATCATTACAGTTGTTTAATAATTCCATCCCAACTCTACGGTTCTGCTGAGGTAAAAACTCCATAGCAAAATGAACACCCTCTAAATGCCTTCCTTCTATTGGTAAATCTCGTGCTTTCTCTGAACCTCCTGATAAAATAACAGCGTCATACTCGTCGATAATGCTAGAAATACTCTTATCTAAACCAACATTAATTCCAGTAAGAAATTTTACTCCTTCTTTTTCCATCTGGTTCACTCTACGATCAATATGAATTTTCTCCATTTTAAAATCTGGAATACCATATCGCAAAAGGCCACCAGCTTTCTTGTTTTTTTCAAAAATATTAACTTCGTGACCAACTCTAGCTAATTGTTGGGCAGCTGCCATTCCTGCTGGACCTGAACCAATAACTGCTATTCTTTTACCTGTTTTTACGTCTTGAATCTGAGGAACTATCCAGTCATTTTCCCACGCTTTATCAACAATTGCGCATTCTATTGACTTTATAGTAACAGGACTATCAATAAGATTTAAGGTACACGAGGCTTCACAAGGGGCTGGACAAATTCTACCAGTAAATTCTGGAAAATTATTTGTGGTATGTAAGTCTATTGCTGCCTGTTCCCATTCACCTTTATAAACTAAATCATTCCAATCTGGAATTTGATTATTTACAGGGCAACCTTTCGCACCTTTTAAATCGTGACAAAAAGGAACACCACACTCCATACACCGACTAGCTTGATCACGCAGAGTTTGTTCCGGCAATGGAATTACAAACTCCTTGTAGTTTCGAACACGATCTGAAGCAGGAGCGTACTTACGATCCTGACGATCTATCTCCAAAAAACCGGTTACTTTTCCCATTTAAATTACTCCAATTCTAGAAAACTAAATACTTACTCTGCAGCTATTCCAGATGCTTTTTGAGCCATCTCTATTTCAGCCAATGCTCGTCTGTATTCTGTTGGCATAACCTTAACAAATTTTGGCCTATAATCACTCCAGTTTTTAATAATTTCTAATGCTTTTCCTGATCCAGTATACTTTAAGTGTTTCTCTATAAGTTTAAATAAACGATCTTCATCATTCCTAGTCATGTCTTTTGACACGTCAACTCTACCGTGATGCTCCAAATCTCCACCATGATGATGCTCTGATTCCATTAAATCGTCTTCTTTTGGCACTGGCTCCAGCTCAACCATTGCAAGATTACATCTATTTTCAAAGCTTCCATCTTCGTCCAAGACATATGCTATTCCACCAGACATTCCTGCAGCAAAGTTACGACCGGTATAACCTAGGACTGCAACAACTCCTCCAGTCATATATTCGCAGCCATGGTCACCAACTCCTTCAACCACTGCGGTTGCACCTGAGTTTCGAACTGCAAAACGCTCTCCAGCTACACCTTGAAAATAACACTCACCATTAATCGCTCCATATAAGACTGTGTTTCCTACTATTATTGATTCTGCTGGATTTATTTGAGTCGCACTTTTTGGTGGGTAAATGATAATCTTGCCCCCCGAGAGACCTTTTCCTACATAATCATTTCCTTCACCCTCAACTTCTATCGTCACTCCATGGCTAAGCCAGGCAGCAAAAGATTGCCCAGTAGTTCCGTTGAATTTTATATTTATAGTATCTTCTGGTAAACCCGTATGCCCATACCTTTTTGAAATCTCGCCAGACAACATAGTCCCTGTTGATCTATTCACATTACTAATGTTCATTTTAATAGTTACAGGAACTTTATCAAACAGCGCGGGTTGAGCCAGTTTAATAAGCTCAACATCCATAACTTTCTCAAGACGATGGTTTTGAAGCTCACTATTATAAAGCATAGCGGGATCTCCCACCTTAGGAGAATAAAAAAGTTTTGAAAAATTTAAACCTTTTGCTTTCCAATGCTCAACAGCAGGATCTCTGTCTAAAGAATTAATCTTTCCTATCATTTCATCAAAAGTATGAAAACCTAGCTCGGCCATGATCTCTCTTACTTCTTCAGCAACAAAAAAGAAGTAATTAATTACGTGCTCAGGTTGTCCTGTAAAACGTTTTCGTAATACAGGATCTTGAGTAGCAACACCAACAGGGCAGGTGTTTAGATGACATTTACGCATCATTATACACCCAGAAGCAACTAAAGGTGCCGTAGCAAAACCAAACTCATCTGCTCCAAGCATTGCTCCAATCACTACGTCTCGCCCTGTTCTCAAACCTCCATCAACTTGCACAGAAATTCTAGATCTTAATTTATTTTTCACCAGGGTTTGATGAGTCTCAGCCAGACCTATTTCCCATGGAGATCCAGCATGCTTAATAGAAGTTAACGGGCTAGCCCCTGTGCCACCTTCCATACCAGATATTGTTACATGGTCAGCACGGGCCTTCGCCACCCCCGCTGCGACAGTCCCTACTCCAACTTCAGACACAAGCTTAACTGAAATATCCGCCCTAGGGTTAACATTTTTCAAGTCATAAATTAGCTGTGCTAAATCTTCTATTGAATATATATCATGATGTGGTGGTGGTGATATTAAGCCCACCCCCTTTGTTGAATGCCTAACTTTTGCAATCACTGCATCAACCTTATGCCCGGGAAGTTGACCACCTTCTCCAGGCTTTGCACCTTGAGCCATTTTTATTTGAATCATATCTGCATTAACAAGATACTCTGTAGTAACACCAAAGCGACCAGACGCGACCTGCTTTATGGCAGACCTTTTGTTGTCGCCATTTTTCATTGGCTGGAATCGTTCTACTTCTTCACCACCCTCTCCAGTATTAGATTTCGCACCTATTCTATTCATTGCAATTGCTAAATTTTCATGAGCCTCAGCTGAAATAGAGCCATAGGACATGGCTCCACTAGAAAATCTCTTAACAATTTTTGTCACTGGTTCGACATCAGAAATATCTATAGGTTTTCTTCCAACTTCACTCGCCTTCCTAAATTTAAAAAGCCCTCTTATTGTAAGTAAACGCTCTTGATTGTCATTTATAGATTTTGCAAACTTTCGGTAATTTTCTAAACTATTACCCCGTACCGCATGCTGAAGGTGCGTAATTTCATCAGAGGTCCAAGCATGTTTTTCACCCCTTTGACGTAATGCATAGTCTCCACCAATATCTAGCGCATGTCTAAGTATAGGAATATCACTATATGCGTCCCTATGGCGTTCAAAAGTTTCTTTTGAAATCTCATAAAGCCCAACACCCTCTATTTGTGTCGCCGTACCAGTAAAGTAACGTAAAATAAAGTCACTAGATAACCCTACTGTATCAAAAATCTGTGCACCACAATAGGACTGATATGTAGAAATTCCCATTTTTGACATGACTTTAAGTAAGCCCTTATTAATTGATTTTATATAACGCTGGATGGTTTCTTTCTCACCAACTTCTGACGGGAAACTTCCACTTTCATACATCTCAGCTATTGTTTCAAAAGCTAAGTATGGGTTTATTGCCTCTGCTCCATAACCTGCTAGTACTGCAAAATGATGTACTTCTCTAGGTTCAGCAGATTCAAGAACTAACCCAACAGACGTCCTTAGTCCTTTTCTAATCAAATGATGATGAACAGCAGCTGTTGCCAATAATGCAGGTACTGCAATTCGATCTCGACCAAATTGTCGATCAGAAAGAATTATAATATTACTTCCCCCAAGAACTGCTGTTTCCGCTTTATGACAAAACTTTAGAATACATTCTTCCATTCCACTTGGCCCATTGGAATCTCTGTAAGTTATGTCCAAAACTTGCGAGACAAACTGACTATCACCAATCTCACTTATATCTCGTATTTTTTGTAAATCTGAGTTTCGTAAAATTGGTTGCCTTACTTCCAACCTTTTCTTTGCAGATTTATGATCTCTATCAAACAAATTTGATCGGGGCCCGATAAACGAGACCAGGCTCATAACCGACTCCTCTCGAATTGGGTCTATCGGGGGGTTTGTTACCTGAGCAAAATTTTGTTTAAAGTATGTATATAGTAATTTAGCCTTACTAGAAATAGCTGAAATTGGCGTATCTGTGCCCATAGAGCCGAGAGCCTCTTGACCAGTTGTAGCCATCGGTAGCATTAAAAGTTTGATGTCTTCTTGAGTATATCCAAAAGCCTGTTGTGCGTCCAATAATTCTTGACCAAAATATCTCCTCGGAGAAGACTTAATCCCATTAAGATCTTCTAGAATAATCTGTGTTTCATCTAACCATTTCTGGTAAGGTTGAGAGCTCGAAAGCTCTGCTTTAATATCTTCATCTGAAATTATTTTACCTTTTTCTGTATCTATAAGTAGCATTTTTCCTGGTTGAAGACGCCACTTTTTAACAACTCGGCTTTGATCAAAAGGTAACGTTCCAGCTTCAGATGCAAGGACTACAGTATCATCGTCTAATACAAAATATCTAGCAGGTCTTAAGCCGTTTCGATCTAAGGTCGCACCAATTTTTTTTCCATCGCTAAATGCCATTGCTGCAGGTCCATCCCAAGGCTCCATCAAGGCTGCATGATACTCATAAAAAGCCTTCAAATCCTCACCCATCAATGTATTGCCTGCCCAAGCTTCTGGGATAAGCATAATCATTGCGTGTGCCAAAGAATAACCACCCTGATATAGCAGCTCTAAAGCATTATCAAAACACGCAGTATCTGATTGTCCCTCATAAGATACTGGCCAAATCTTTTCTATGTCACTACCAAAAAGGGGTGAAGATAAACTTTCCTGCCTTGCTGCCATCCAATTCACATTCCCACGTAAAGTGTTTATTTCTCCATTATGAGCCACCATCCTATATGGATGTGCCAACTTCCATGAAGGGAAAGTGTTCGTAGAAAAGCGTTGATGCACTAAGGAAATTGCAGAAATAAATCTATCGTCTGTTAAGTCTTGATAATAAGGGCCCAACTGATCTGCCAAAAACATACCCTTATAAACAATTGTCTGCGACGACATTGATACTGGGTAGAAACCGTCAGTAGAACCAAATTTATCAATAACAGTATTTGATATTTCACGCCTTATTATATATATTTTTCTCTCATAATGATCATCTAAAATTCCATTTGGTCTCTCAAAAAATCCCTGGAAATGTACTGGCTCACTTTTCATAATGTCAGGATCACTAGAAAGACAACTATTATCAGTGGGAACTAACCTCCAACCAATCAGCGGACACCCAAATTTTAAAGCTATGCTCTCAATAAGGTCCTTCATAGTATTTCTCAAACTTTGCGTCTGGGGCATAAAAAAGAACCCGACGCAGTAATGGTTAGCCGGAGGAAGAGTAAATCCCAACTTAACACATTCTTCATGGAAAAGTTCATGAGGGATTTGTGTCAACATCCCAGCCCCATCACCCATCAATGGATCAGCACCTGTCGCACCACGATGTTCAAGATTCTCTAAAATTCGAATTCCATCTTGAACAATTTTATGAGACTTGACCCCATTTATATTTGCAATAAAACCAAGTCCGCAAGCGTCATGCTCATTTTTAGGATCATAAAGCCCACCAGATTTATTACTATTAAGATACATAGCTTTTTTTGTAGGGGCTACTGCTGATTTGTGTATTTTTTTATTCTCAGCCATTTATCTCCTCACTAAAGCTAATAATTAATCTAGAGTAAAACCTAGTGCGCGTTTCCGGATCAGCGACTAATAGTCATCTGTTTCCTGTCTGAGTAAATTCAAAAATATGACAGCGAAATTATTTTAATATACCACAAGTTATAAAATAGCAACATTTAGGTAAGCTATCCTTACCCGTCTGTGTCTAATTGTCCTTAATAAACCATATAAACAGATTAGCATCAGTCATTGTAAATAGCCTGGCATTTTGTAAAATTGGTTTATCTTATCGAGTAAAGCTATACTTTTGATATCACAATTTCTGCAGATTCGAGCTTCCACTCCTCTAACTCTGCTTGATTAATCCAGTCTACTAAAGGCGGATAAGAACGGATTGCTTCACAATACTCTTGGATATCTTTAGGTAATTTTATATTATATGTAACAAACCGATTAACCAAATGGGCCGACATAGCATCTGCAATAGTAAAGTGACCAAACAGAAAAGGCCCTTCACTCCCAAATGCCTCACGTAACCTTCTCCAATGTAAAACTAAATAATCAACACTTTCTTGAACAGCCGCACTTAAGC
>Ga0209630_10001179_pt1 | contig 28651 bp, 32 predicted proteins | sample COG_01_FD_184745 | JGI IMG/M metagenome (GOLD analysis project Ga0209630, IMG submission 184745) | Pelagic Microbial community sample from North Sea - COGITO 998_met_01 (SPAdes) (version 2) | ecosystem: Environmental > Aquatic > Marine > Neritic zone/Coastal water | place: Helgoland, sampling... | reverse complement strand
GCGGCTGTGAGGGCGGCGGCGGCGATGGCGAGGCGGACGGCGGCGGCGATGGCGAGGCGGACGGCGGCGGAGATGGCGAGGCGGAGGGAGGCGGCGGCGAGGGTGAGGCGGATGGAGGCGGCGGCGGGGGCGAGGCGGACGGCGGCGATGGCGATGGCGATGGCGAGACGGGGGGAGGCGGCGGCGAGGGTGAGGCGGAAGGAGGCGGCGGCGAGGGCGAGGCGGACGGCGGCGGCGGCGAGGGCGAGGCGGAGGGCGGTGGCGGCAAGGGCGAGGCGGAGGGAGGCGGCGACGAGGGCGTGAGCTCGCTCAAAAACCCAGAAACAGACCAGGCTTTGTTATTAGCAAAGTTGTCAGGGTAACCGCCCTGTGGATTTGTAGTGTACGTTCTTTGATTGGTGGTTGATACTTGTGGATTAATGACATCCCCGCCGATAGGTGGATCAATCCATTTATCCGGCATGCCATTGTAGCATAATTGGCTTAGGACGTACTTTTTCCCCTTCATAATCTGTACCGTAAAATCGAGATTTATGTAACGATAATTTCCCAAGAGATAGGCGCCAGGTCCAACGTCGTACTCTTTTATCAAATTCTCCGTTTGGCCATCATATAATCGTACCTTCGCTTTCTCCGATAGCGCTGAATTGAGTGTGCTTGGCATTCGCCCAAACGCGTATATTGTGAGGTCGTTTGCCGCTACAAAGGATGTACCGACTTCGCCAGCATAGTTGTTACGGCTGCCTATTTTAAAATAATCGCTAAAAGCGATCGGATTGCCGGTCGCAAGCGTTAATATTGTCGTAAGCATTGCGCATTTCATGTGCCTCAAGTTCTTTTTGTATTAAGTTACACAAAAAATATTTTACCTATTTCAACAAGAAGCCCACCTCCGCCTCCGCCCTCGCCGCCTCCGCCTCTGGGACAATCTAAAAAATGTACATTGATGCCCTATCATCATGTATCTCTTCTTATGATTATTGACGATGCCCTATCAGCATGATCGCCTAATTCATTACGTTGACCAGGGCCAATCCACCAATTTTCCCCCCCGAAGTTATCGTTCTCGTACAGTCCCACTGCATACCCAGGATATACAAGCGCTGAACTAAACGAATCATTAAATCCTACTCTGCAATTAGCATCAATAATACGGAATTGTTCCCATTCACCTATGTGCGGTGATCCATTTACATGATGTCCACCTGCTCTCATATACGATGGTCCATCAATAGAATATGGGCATTTTATTGCATATTGTCCACCTCCTCTGGGTATAAATTGGAATCGTTCCCAGCCCATTTGATTGTCAGGTATACGAGAGTGCTTATTTTGTCGATCTGAACCATCCATATCTTTATTACGCCCCGGCATTCTAAGATAATTTTTATACTTATGGTTATATAATGCAAACTGACCGTCTTGCGCTGGTACAAGTTCAAATCTTTCTGAGGGCCACGAACCGGGCAATGATGGAACCCCAACTGTTGGAGACATTATCACACGACGTTCCTCTATTTTTACGAAACGTTTCCAGTGGTCATTATACAATGCTACAAATCGTCTCGCAGCAGGTGTCGTTTCACACTCGCGCGGATTACCTACCATTTTAGCATGATTCATGTTATATTTACCAGGAGTAGTGAAAGTCTGGCATTTTCCTTTCATTGATCTATGTTCGCATAGTTTGGCACCATCACCAAAGCGTCCGGATACCCAAACATCACCTTGACCGCTTGAATTTTTAGGTTGTTTTAAATCATTTTTACAATAGCATGTATTATTTTTCATATTCCATGAAAATACGTAATTACCCTTAGCATGACATTTTTTAGAGCATTCATCAGATGATCTTGTGTTTTGAAATAGATTAAATGTTCGGTCGTCGTAGTATTTATGATGTATTCTATGCCAACCAGACGAAACATTCATCTTTACGCAACATTGTGCAGTCGTAGTCCCAGCAATGCGTTCTGGATTTAGTTTACGAAGGTGATCAGATGGACATTTGGTATATTCATTACACATTCTATCGACACAACAATCTGCATCGTTTGTTCCATTTTTACTTGATGCTTGTGGGTGTAACTTTCTATGTGATGCACATTTGTGCTGTGAACATTGTTTTGGTAATACTTTTGGTGCTGGTGGAAGTGGCGCGTTAGCTTGAGTTACTTCTGATGGAGGAGTAAACGGAGGAATAACTGGCATTGTAGGAAACACTTCCACGTGGGGTACTGATGGTGGCGGCCCCGGACCAGGAGGAGGAGCAGGTGTAGGAGGATCCGGCATAGGGGAAGGTTCCGGTGTGGGGAGTGGGTCAATGGGTTGTGTTGTAGGTGAAGGTGGATTTGGTAACGAAGGCATTGTCGGGGATGTAATATTTTCGCTTGCATTTATTAACACATATCCATATATTTCAAGATTAATACCATTTTGATAATAATTGACGTAGTAATAATACCCTAAAATTGCCACAACAATTGCTCCTATAAAATAATAGGCAGAATCAATTTTCGGTTTGGACGTCTTTTTGCCCATTTATATAGTATAAATATTATTTAAAATGTACATCACAAAAAGAGTTTGATAGTATGAGTATAGATAGATACACGCAATTCATATGTAAACGACGATGTGGCGACGAACAAATTCACACACACTTAGATATGTTTGAAGGGAAATATTGCATAACAACGAAAAATAATGACCATTCGACTTTCCTGCGGCTACGTGCTGCTGCGATTGACGCCGGGTACAAAGATTGCATTACTGAAATTGCCACACCAGAACATATATTTCATGCTGATATAGATGCTCATGTCCCGACAGACATCGAATTTGATTACATCGGGTTTGCACGTGCACTACAACTAACGCTACAACAGCAGCCTGAAGTTCATGTATCAAATACAACATTAATTATACTAACTGCGCCGGTGGCAAATGAAGAAGAAGGAGTGAAACATGGCATGCACATAATTGCACCATATATTAAGTGTTCATTTGACTATGAAAAAGGCATACGCGAAGCATCATTTGAACGCTTTCAGGAAATTCTCGATCGCATTTCACCAAACAAAAAACTATATGCTGCAGACATATATGATCCGGCACCTTACACTGGAAAAACCGGTTCCGGATTACGTATGGCATATTCATACAAAACAAAGAAACTTGATGAGGGTACAAAAGAATTAGTTAATCGACGATACACTGTACATGCAGTACTTAACCCAAATGGGACAATTCATGAAAAACAAACAGCATCGTTCAAAAGTTCTACATTATTAACAATTCAACGTTGTACAATCCGTTCATATGCAAAAAGCATCAATTATGTTAAAAAGAGAAAGAGGGACGTGCCTACAATTGGGTCAATCTCAACCGAAAAAGGTAAAAAAATATTTGAATATGCCGCACAAATCGATACAATTTTCTCGCATCCCGTAGTTAAAGATACAATGCAATATGATCACCCAAATCCAAAATATGCGGGACATATCCTCAAATTAGACGAAACTTATTGTCCACATATGCAAAAAAAGCACAAACAATCGACGATTTACATCAAGTATAATCTATTTGCATGTGTTACTGCAGGATGTTATTGCAAGAAGTATACTTGTCATAAATGGAAACCAGAATGCATTCCAACTGATATGGAAACTGCGAAGGAATATAATCTGTTAGGGAAGGATAACATTCCCCTGGGGTTTTTCTGAGTCATGCTATATAAATCCAATACGTATGTTTCTGCTCGTAAGCGCAAGTATGGTAATATCGAGAATATCGATAATGTAGAAAATGCAGACAAGAAAACAAATGACGATAACAATTCCAAGTCAAAGAAAAAGTCAGGTGATGATGACGATGATGACGACGACGACGAAGAGTCTGATACTGAAGTATATGTGATGGGTACATCTGTATATTATTCCACAAGTGTTTCGACGAAAAATACCGGAAAACTTCGCAAGGCACTACACAAGGCAACGCAAACTGCAATCAATAGCAATTATGGTCTTCATGCTCCATATGTTTCTCTATACATTCATTCATGTGGCGGCGACCTGTTTGCTGGATTTTCGGCGTTTAGTCTAATCCGTCGGAATGTAATTCCGGTTGTAACTATTGCAGACGGATATGTCGCAAGTGCTGCAACATTTCTGTTACTTGCAGGGTCATATCGTTATATTGTACCATCAAGTCACGTTCTTATTCACCAACTTTCCACTGGTGGATATGGAAAGTTTCAAGAAATTGAAGACGATTACAAGAACTGTAAGCGTATCATGGAACGCATGCATGCTCTTTATAAAGAGGAAACGTGGCTTCCATCAGCCATCTTAAAAAAGCTCCTAAAATCTGAGCTAGATCTAACGGATGATAAGTGTGTCAAGTACGGCATTGTTAACGAACTACTCCCCACCGAACTCCTTTAGTATCGATATGTTTAACGTAACGGATATCACAAAAAAGTACAATATCCCCGTATCGCATTTTGCCAATTATGTATGTAGCACCAATATTAGACTATCTTCTTCGTATAAACAAGATTCTCAGTACGCGGTAGATTTGTTTGAGTCACGTATCCGTGACAATCTCGAAGAACTTCATGCATCTGCATATTATTCAGATGAACTTTTATTTTCAATCGTAACTAGTGTTTGTGCACATGAATTAGCATATGTGTTTACACCATATAATGGTGAAGATTTGTCTCCTAAATGGTAATATTATAATATATTTATTAATATCCCGATGTTAGGTTAAATGTACTATCCATAGTAGCCTGTTTCTCCTTTGGTGGTGGTGGGCTTCCAAATATTAGGGTCGGACCACTTGTAATTGTAGCCCATACGCCATATTTTCGAAACGAAGCGAATAAACCAATTCCAATAAACAATGCAAGTACGCCTGCGCCAATTCCAATATCTCTCATATTACCTGTCATTGCAGATAAGAATATAACAATAATTGCAGTTATTATAAACCCCTGTGAATATTGAATCCACCATCTCTTAGATGTTACGTTTACTGTCTGTTTTAACTGCGTCGAAGGAGGCATTATACATTTAACTAGTGTTTACAAAAAATGTCAACTTTAGATTATGTTATTGATATGTCTCAGTCGCATCTTCCTGGTTATGTTCACTTAACAAATCTCAATAAGGAAACATTCCCACCTACCGCAACGGTATCTGCATTTGGTGAAAGTTCCACGGTGGTACTATTGCCATATACTGCCGATCGCGTTGAAAATCACACAAATGTGGTTATCACGTCGGCAATCCATAACAAGTTGGAAAATAAATCGGTACTTGTAGTGCTAGGTGCACGCAAAGCTACGTTAATGGACACGCAACTTCAAAAGATAAACATTACTCACACACCGGGTGGTGTGCTTAAGAAACGAACAAATGAGTCTATTATTACTCAAATCGCGGATATTGGTACCACCCCAGGAAACGTTAAAATCCAGGGTGTTATTACATTCAAGAATTGTCGCTCGTATAAAAATGGGTTCATGTGCAAATTTAGGATCCAGGATGATACAGGAAACATTGGAATGACTGCATGGAATGATACATACGAAAAGTTTGATCAACTACTCGAACCAAATCAAACATATGTCATCTCGGGAATGACGGTTAAAAAAGCAAATCCTGCGTATGAAACGCAACACACACACGAAATTACACTTAAGAATACAACAACGGTTAGTCTGTGATTTGTGATTTTATTTTTATTATTAAATAATGAATTTTTTATAACTGTTAATATAAAGTGAAACTACGTTTATTCACGCGAATATGAATATATTCATGATATTTGTAGTAATATTGTGTGGTGGTGTATATGCAACGCCACCGAGTCCACCACCACCAAGTCCTCCGCCATTACCACCACCAAGTCCACCATCGCCACCTCCACCAAGTCCACCATTAGATTGTGTTAGTTTAAATGGACGTACCGAAGTGGCAGATCTACCTGATCACAATAACTGTAACTCACTTGAGATTGTAGACCATACGTGTTCGGACTATTATCACTACAACAGCAATGCATGGCAACTATGTGAATATATTAGTGGAACAAAGTGTACACATTCTGCGAGTTTCACAGATTGTCACCCAAACCCTCCACCACCACCATCACCGCCTCCACCAAGTCCACCACCACCAAGTCCGCCACCGCCGCCACCGCCGCCGTTACGTTCACCACCGCCGCCACCGCCACCATCTCTACCATCCCCACCGCCAATACCACCGCCAATGCCATTTCCACCCCCAAATATGCCACCAAACCCATCGAACCCACCGAATCAACCGCCACCGCCACCGCCGGGTTTTCCACCAGAAATATGTGAAACTATGTGTATAAACCAAGATTTTCAATCGGAAAATAATACATTAGTGTCATTATCATGTTGCAAAATACCAGAAATCCAAGGGGCATCATATGTTGGATTGGTTGGACTTGGTACGTCGTATCAACGAACGCCGTATGATTATACTGTCATTGTATATGCAGTATTGATCCCGTCAAAACCAATTTCAGATACTCATTATCTCACAATTACGATTGGGGATGCTTTTAATGAGGGTGAATATATTTCTGCATATGGGCTAACATTTATGACAAATAGTAACCTAGAACAGTTTTATGAAGATTTAATACCAAATAATGCATACTATATCGGAGATGGACAGAATGACACAATTACAATTTCATCGAATTTCATTCTACAAAATTCGAAACCAGGTGACACTGTTGATCTAGATATAACTTCGTATCTAACACATATGCAATCGCTTGGTTATAATATATATACAGCAGTTCGTTTATCAGGAGATGGTCAGTTTGGGTCATGCACCGATGATATCTGTCTAACACAAGGCTATTCATTCCGTACAATTGAACATCATACCACAACCAATGGCATAAGTACAGGGGCAATTGTAGGTATTGTGATTGCTGGAGTTTGTCTGTTGTTACTACTCATATTCTCCGCGATGAGTATATATAAATATCTACAACAGCCGGCACAAATACAACCATCGGATAACAGATCCGTATTTAATATACCTCCAAATAGACGTGTGTGATCACATCAAACAAGTCTATCAAATGAAATCGCATGATATGGAACAAACACAGGTTGATGAAACCCCCGGATAAACAAACTACAATATAAATTAGATGCAGTTCCTGGCTGAATTACATTTGCGGTAGTGCAACCATATGCACGTTGCTCGTAATCATATTTCAAAAAAACAGTAGAACCACGAACGATTCTTCCATCATAAACACTAACAAATTCACTGGCAGGTTCCGTCTGGGTTGAAGACATATGCTTTGTCACTACACGATCGGTGCTTAAACGGATTCCGTTCAGGATAGTCATAACCAGAAATATCAACATTAAACTTCTGGCTACAGTGTATAATAAAACTCGTAGGGTTTGTTGTAATTAAACCAAGTGTTGTGTTACATCGATTACAACACCACGATCTAGCATTTCCAGTTACATGATCGTGTTCGAGCACTATTACTTTAGACTTGCGATTGCATATATCACACACATCGGTTTTTAAATGTCCAAATACTTTTTTTAGATTATAACGTTCAACGTTTAAATTTTTTTCACATCCTTTACAGTAACTTTTATTTATTTGTGCATTGAATTTGTGACAGCTCATACAAGACAATGCACACGGTCGTTCCACATTAGAACGTGCGTTAATCATATCCCGAGCGGATGCTGCTTTTTGGACATTTTTCTCAGATAATCCTTCCATTGGTGCGATTTTACCGCTTTTAAGGTATTCTAATAATTTTACTGCATGATTTGCATTGTATATGTGTGTATTAAACGTTGCTGCATTGTAACGCATTTATTACAATTATATAAAATACATAACACTGTAATATCTACATGTTCATGATATAATCCATCGTAACCGGTGTGTATGTTAGTTCATCGCTATTAAATTTAAAGATTTGTGGAACGGTCTTAAAATTTAGTTCAGTCTTTGCGACTTCCTTTTGTTCAGTTGTCATAAAGAAATGATTAATATTCTTTACATCTAGTTCATCAATTAGTTCCATTGTAAGATCCATTGCCTGAAATGAATTTGAAAAATTCCCCGGGGTTTCAAGTACAACGCCAATAGCAGTAAACTTTTTAATCTTGCATAGATTGTTTAGTTGCGCGAGCTTAGCTGGGCAATGTGGGCATTTCGTATGCCAAATGTATACAATAACAGATGAAGTACGTGTCTTACCGTGGCGATATACGCACTCATATGCAAGTGATGTCTCTGTTGCCTTACCAAACATATCAATTCCATACATATTCATTGCCGTCGTTGTCTGTCTTACTCGTATACAGTTATTTTCGGCTATATATTATTCATATGTCTCTTCCACAAATCAATGAGCATCTCGATAGTATGAGAAACGAATGGATATCAAATAAAGACAAACGTATCCAATCGATCAACGCGTCAAATTCGTTACTTGAGACTGCACTTACTCGAAATACATCTGTGATTGATAAAATTGTCAATGTGGTATATACCGATATTAATTATAACAATGGACCACTCATCGATCTCGACATTCACGATATTAAACATCTGAGCAAAATGTTTCCAATTCAAACAATTGCAAAATGTTCTAAATTTATTTATACACACGAAGCGTATGAATCGTTTCATACAAACATGCCTTCAAGATCTAAACGTAAGCTATGTGGTTCGTTCGGTACGCTTAAATATGGATTACAAAAGTATGATTATTCATGCGAACGTCCACGAGGTTATGCATATTTATCAAATCGTCACGAACCGATTACGAAACATGAATATGGAAAAACTTATATTTTATCTAAAGTTATTGTATCTTATATGGACGGCGATGGATACATCGCATTACATGCACAACCACTTTATACAATCACGTTTAACAAGGCACCGTTCTAATGTCGCTAACCGTATGTCAGCAGGATGTCTTAAATAAAACTCTTAACGGTAAAAATGTACTAATCAGTGGGTCAGCTGGAACAGGCAAGTCTTTTTTGACGCGTCATATTATTCATCAACTTAAATTACAAAAAGGTCCAAATAATGTCGGGGTAGTTTCACCAACTGGCATTGCTGCGGCAAATATTAATGGCACGACTATTCACGCATGGGGTGGTATCGGCATCGGCGACGGTGATGCTACTGCATTAATCAAAAAAGCAAGGGGAAATCGACTCGCATTTACTCGATGGAAAACCGCAAGAGTTCTTATTATCGATGAAGTTTCTATGCTTGATGGAGAATTATTTAATAAACTTGAAAAAATCGCACAGAGTATTCGATCAAATTCTAGACCATTTGGTGGAATTCAACTAATTCTCGTTGGGGATTTTTATCAGCTACCACCTGTCACTGTTACAGACGCCGGGTTTTGTTTTGAGTCGGATGCATGGAATGCAGCTAACATTGAAAAATGCGAATTAACTGAAGTAATTCGTCAACAGAATGATACTGAATTCATTTCAATCCTAAATTCAATTCGCATTGGTCATTGTACAACTGAGACTGAAAACGCACTTGCAAAGTGTCACGTAAGTGTCAAACCACCGCCAAGTGATGGAATCGTACCAACAAAGCTATATTGTATCAATCGAGACGTTGATCGTGAAAACGAACTCTTTCTTGAACGCTTGCCTGGGGAACGCGTTTTATTTAAGGCAATTGATGTCTTTAATGCATCTACTCCCGCAAGTGCCGAATCCAAACTAGTTGATATGCTAAACAAAAAGACACATCAAGTTCTGCCAATTAAGATCGGCGCGCAGGTAATGCTTACAAAAAATATGGCAGACTTTAGCCTTGTTAATGGTAGCCGTGGGATTGTCACTGACTTTGCAGAAAAGGGTGCACCAATTGTTCGTTTTGCAAATGGAGTTGTTATGCAAATGGAACGGGCGGAAACAGAGCAAAAGTTCATGAACTCAAAGTGCACTCGTTCGCAATATCCACTTAAGCTCGCATGGGCAATTACGATTCACAAGAGTCAAGGAGCTACGTTGGAGCGAGTCGAAGTCCAAGTAAGCGGCGCATTTGCCGCTGGCCAGACGTACGTAGCATTGTCCAGATGTACAAAGCTAGATGGTCTATGGATTTCCGGTGATAAAATTAGCCAGCGCCATATTTTTACTGATCCAAAAGTTGTCAACTTTTATTGTGTGTAATGTTGTCAGCTGTATAGTAATATATATATATATATATATCAATTCTTCATACACTTTCCCCTAACACATAAACCAGATCTTATCCGTATGTCTGACACAAATGTTAAGCCATTATCAATCATCATAAAAAAGCGCACCAAAAAGATGAAACTTTCCGACGAATATATGGCCAAAATGAAGACATTAGCATCCAATGTGACCTATGTTTCCGTTATTTCGGACATGCAGAGGTTCAGGGCAATCACCGGTAAAAAGGAAAATGGAGTATATGATCGTGAGTTTTTCCCACTCACAGAATCCGGTTTCGAAGCAGCCTTCAAAGCTTCGAAGGATTACCGCGAAAAACAAGACGAAGAAAGAAAACGTAAAGCAAACCGAACACCAAACGAAAGACGGGCGGAGAATCTAAAAACGTATGGAGACAGCTGTGCGCTCGAACGAGATTTTCTCATTTCTCTGAAGCCAGTATTTGAAGGGTCGGATATCAATTACTTAATTCTAAATGATGGTACAAATGCAGACAATGCATTCAAGTTTGTAAAAGACAGCAAGTTGCTACCAATTCAAACAAAGACAACAAAGACATATGTTCAAGGAAATTCTATGCAATTCCATTGTTGTAGTAATTATACATGCATCATGTTATGCTGGAACGTTGACGCACAAAGAGGCGTTTTTTTGGATGGGGCAAAGGTCAACTCAAACGAGCTATGGTTCACGTTCGATAATGTTGAGAAGCAAGACTACTTTATCTCACACGTTAACATTGAAAATATTAAAGACGTTGTACGAATTCTTCTTCAAGACATCAAACCTCGTTTTTCAGAAATATTTCTAAGGTGGCAACTTGACTCAGCTGATAATGTTAAGGAGATGGTCGATATACAATACCTGATAAAAACGGAAAATTGCACGTTTCCGAATGAGCAGAATTCACATGTTGATTTATTTTCCGGGCCAGTTCGTCGTCAACTAAAAACATGCCGCGTTCTGCCAAACCATACCGGTCTGAAGTTCAACACCACAACAAGTATCGGTATGACGAATGGAAAGTGCACCAGAGGTCCATATCCACTACTTGAAGACGGATCGCCTCCTTTCGATATACTGGATGTGTTTTTTATTGAAAACGGCACTCTTCATCATTGGTCATTTCCAGTTGATTGTCTTCTTGGTGGCTCGGAAAATGTTGAGTATGAAACAAAGACGTCTAGCTTCACTAAGAATTTTCCGTCTATTTTTTCTCATAAAGAAGATGGAAGAATGGTCGGTGGGTGTACAGGTGGGATGGTTTATCTACCGGAGAAACCAGGCATTGCACTTAAATTCAAAGAAGGGTCAAGGACCCAGCGATCATGGGCATTCAAGCAGTCATTCTACAAAACAAGCGTAAAGCTCTCTTCGTTTTTGGATGACACACTTCTTTCTGAAATGCCCGAAAACACCCAGAAAATTGTCAGAGATCTAATAAAGACCGAATAGTTTTTATTAATAGTATAGTAAATATATAATGGCAATTATATACAATGTCCTTGCTGGATGTCTCACTGCAATTGTTATTGGTCTAATTGTATATCTTTACACAGAAGAACTAAGATTGTTACAAGCACACAATGGTACAGTTAATAATATCACCGCAATTGCTCATATGATCGCTGATTTGTTAGATTCGGATTCGGGAGCGGACAATACAAAGGTTATACAAACCGTTGCAAAGACTGCATTCTCGAATTCTTGGATTACCATTTACGATACCGCAGAAAATGGGAAAGTGTTAATGGATGGCAGTATGGCATCAGATCGCGGCGGTGGATGGCAGGGTCAAGCGGGGACGGCCCCAGATGCAGATCAGAGAGAAGCATTGGATGCAATCTTGGCGGCCGAAAAGGAATCAAATATAAAGGGGATTGCAACCGCACGGCGCACCGGGCGCGCTCCAAACGGTTCATTGCGTACAATCACAATGTCCGCGGCGCGTCCATCTGAAACATCCAGCTTAGTTATAATCGTTCAAGCACTATAATATGTGTCAGATTTCAAATATTGAACGCATATAGTTATACTGACTATGAAAGTGTATACTATTAATGGAGATGCGCATACATTGGCCAATATCGTATCGTCCGAACTAGTGTTCAACAACAAGGATGCGTCGTACCGAGTTCCTCATCCAAATTCGAGGACATCACAATTAGTATTGCATGATGGATGTAGTAACAAAGATCTTGAAAGCACATGTACAAATTTACAAGGAATTTTATCGGAAATGCGTCACGAACTTGCTGTGAAATTTGCAGATGATCTCATTCACACGGATGAAAAAATCTTTGATACATTGGATATTTCATATCAAACAGCAAACTCATCAATTGTTACAGACGGTGATATTTGTTAATTTTTTATAATTGTTATAGTATAAGAGTTTTTGTATTATAAAATATGGCTGTTGTATCATCAGTTCCAGGTTCCCGTGCGGAAGGCATGAAAGTTAGAAAGGCGTCCGATCCACCGCCACCGGCGGTCAAGACCGCCAAGGAGCTAAAGGCAGAGAAGAAGACAGAGAAGAAGGCTGCCAAGGCACTAAAGAAGGAGCAGAAGAAGAAGAATGCGGAGAGCAGAAAGGCGGCGAAGAAGGCGGCAAAGAAGCCAGTTGAGTCGAGAGGCACCAAGAAGACTGAACGCGAGCCACCAAAGCGCTTCACCACAAAAAACACGACCAACCTACCAAAGGAGACACGCACTGCAAATCCTAACGTCAAGCTTGGTCAGCGGAAGGAGAGCAAATCCAAGAGCCCACTTCGTATTCTTGGAATGTAGATAGATCACATATAAAAAGTACATATATTATTTTTTATAATACCTTAATTAAAACACAAGCATGCAGCAAATTGTAAAAAAAATTATTGTCCTACTTATTAGTGCTACAATCAGCGCGATTGTTTATCTACTCAGCCCGAAAGACATGTTTGCACCAGTTCTTGGTCTTGTTGCATCCACTGCAATGGTTGGTCTATGTACAAATAATATTCTCATAAAGATTTTTGGCCGTGAGAATCAGATTGACAATGAGCAAGTACGTATGGATGACATACCTTCAGAGTATTATGCCCAGCAGGCCATCGAGGAGGAACTCCTCCGTCAGGGGGAAAAATCATTTGAAGGTGAAGGATCTACCGAAACTGGAGACGATAAGCCATACGCAGTGGACGACGCCACCACAGAGCCCGAGCCCGTCAAAATTCAAGATAAGTCCGTCAGCTTCGCTGATAACATCGCAGAATACAAAGAATATGTGCCAGACGAAGACCCACCAAAACGACGTCGGCGCAGGAAGCAGGCAATCCAAGAGTTTGTCGAAGTCATCGGTACCGACGGCGGAGAATCTGGAAGCACATCTGAGAGACATGAGGATCGAATTGTCGAGCTCAACGAGTCGGGCCTCGAGCACACACAGCCAGAGTCCGCCATTATCGAATCACCGACCACGGAGCCCATCGCTGAGCTCGAGCACGACAAGCAGCACGACATCCCACTCATTGACGATGGGCCACCTCACGTCGAGGACGTACCAGAAGGAGCGGCTGAATCGCCGCCGACGTCACCAAAGAAACACAGACGTCGATCGCGAAAGTAAACGAAATGACCCAAATATCTATATCATTGATGAAGATGATAAAGAACAAATTTTTTTAATTAAGCAAGAGGCGCTCATTGAACTTAAACTAATATCAGAATCACTTGGACTGGATGTGCATACAAAATATACAATGAAGGATGACTTATCGGACGTACAATTTGAAATTAGAAGATTACTCATCTTGGACGAAAAAAGGCAAGCAGTTGAATCGATGAGAGGTACAATTAGTATGGTGGCATCAGGTATTGAGGTTGTGAATTATCAACTGGGGAATAATTTCGAATTAAATGGGTTTAGTCGAGCAGTTGCAAAAGAAGCAAAAGATGGACGATATGATTTACCGTTACAAAAACTGTATAAAAAACATTGGAAAACTGGGGTAGGTACGGGTAACCCAGAATATGATCTAGCAAGGGCATTAGTTACTAGTGCGGGTATGTATCATGTGAAAAAGTCAGGAATGGCATCTGAAGTGATGTCCAAAGTGACTGGTATGAAACAGTAGAACCAGTATTAAAATTGCTTATTAATATGTTTATTGAAGTTATTTACTGTGATAATACAAATGTTGCAAATTATAATGCACTTACAACACATAAAACGGACACATTCATATACGTAGATGACCCACATTACCCAGATCAATGGCAAAACTACAATGGACAAACATGTCTTATTATTTTATCGTTTGATGGCGGTATCCCACACCAGACACTACTGTCCATATTCAACAACGACACCATACCTCAATACGATGCAAATGCAATAAAATTAAATCTGAAGACACTATGCATTGCAACAAATGTAAAAATGACACATTGGTATACAAGTGAACGCGATTACAAAAAAATTATGATGGATAAAATCAATTCTTACAAGTATCTCGAGCCACAGTAAATATTTTATATTGTATATAAAGTAAAGAATATGTCGACTCTAGTTAATGTACTAGTTGGATTAATTGTGATTGGTCTCGCAGTTGGTCTTACTATTTCTCTTGTAAAACTCAATAATGTTAGTACTGGTGCAAAAAAGTATGATTGCGCACCCGGTACAAAGGTTGGACCACTTGGTGAGAAGTGTATCCCAGATCTTGCAACTATATGTACAGGTAAGCTAGAACCGGGCGCGGATAACAACTGTGTAATTAAAGCAGGCGAATGTGCTACCGTGGATGGCACGCAAGCAGTTTGCTCCGAGGCATGCTGTATCAATAGCGGGGAAGGGAAATTGATGTGGGAAGATGGTAAATGCAAACCAAAAGCCAATCACGCAATTTGTCCAAATGATATGATGTCTTTTGAAGGAGGATGCATACCGGTACCATCTACCGACGGCACAGGCGGCAATGTGATTTCGTGTGGTGAGTGTACCACATTAAACGACGCTGGTGATGCATGTATCATGTCAACTGACCCTGCGTGTGTGGGTACTGATGCAAATCCACAATCTGTCGACTCTACCTCAAACAAGACCGCGCGTGATGCAGCCATTGCTCTTGCGGTCATTGCAGTACTTGCGGCTGCTATCTTATACTTTGTCAAACTTGCGCCACAGCGAAGTGAAGCAATTGGACAGCGCGCTGCCGCTGCATGGGCCGCCACTCGTGGCATGGCTGGTTCTGCGGCGGGTGCCACTAGTAGTGCAGCTAAGTCATTTGGAAGTGCTGCTGCGAGAGCCTCGCTAAGAATACCAGGAGTCAGTCAGGCGGTTCTTTATGACGGCCAGCGGCGAGACAGAGCAAATTCTGTAGCAAGATATGGCACAGGGCAACGCACTTTTGCTGGAACAATTGATGACGTTATTGAACAATCAAGGAGGCGTTTCCCACCCACAAGCGAGCGCGAGTGAACGCCCAGGGAACCGATATGCCACACGCACACACCACTCCATACGCGAGCCCGCTCTCGCTCCGCCGCTCGTGCGCCCCGGTCCGGACGCAACTATGTCCGTATATTAAAAATAATTATAACCACATTTTTTTAAAAAACAAGAATAAAGGATGGACGAATTTCATACTACAGTAGACCAGTTTGTAATGTTACGGACACCGAGTAGTCGAAGGTTACTTATCAATAAAATTGACGAATTTTTACCAGACACCCTCACGGAATTTCCAAATCATAACGGTATGCTGTTCACACTGGTGGATCGTTTATCGTTTAAACAACCCGAAGACGAAAACATATTACTATCAGCATACAACAAAGCTCCAAATAGTGTATTTCAGGGAAAGGATCAACATAAACGGACAATGTTACAGCGAGTTATACACGCCGGATGCAGTTCCGGAATTGTACAGTTGACATTTGAACGATCCCCGGAATCTCATCAAATTGAACATGACAAAGGAGGAAATACAGTGATGCATTATGCTGCACGAAGAGCAGATAATGGCATTATAACGTTTTTAATCAACAATATGAACCAACGAAATCTTGTACAATGCATGTCCAAGCGAAATAAAGGTGGTCGCACACCATTATTTGAAATCATAGACTCGTCTTCTACACATACGATGCCAATTCACCGAATTCTGAATGTCTCGGATACAAAAACCATATGGGAAACCAAGGACAAAACTGGTAGGTTTCCAATTGAACGGGTTACAACTGGGACGTTTGAATTGTATGCAGATTTTGTCACCCGTATGACATCTCCAACGACACAGTTTTACAACAATAATACTTCGATCCTTCAGTGTATAATACGCGACCAAAATACAATATCCATTTCTAACATTGTAAATTTGTCCGCCGCGCTTATCGTATACAATCCGACTTTTCTGCACACTTTACTCACCGATACACGCAGTATAAGAGGCATCTGTGATGATATATTTACTCAAATTATCCAAAAAAGTCAATACCCTTCACTTGCATTTAAATTGCTCAATGCGTTGGCAATGTCGGAACTTCGTCCAATTATGTTACAAAAACGTGATATATGGGAACAAAGCATTTTCCACATTGCTGCACATAGTTTCCATGAATTACTGCACTGCATTCGGTGCGTTTCACCGACTGGACTCAGTGTGAAGGATTGCTTAACAATGTATTCTCTACGGGGTACGCCGATGCACATTATCATAAAGGATGGTTCTACATACGATTTCGAAACAAAAATAGATATGATACGCCAGGAATGTACCGAACAATTTATGGATCCAATACTCGTATTAAACACAGCACTAACGACAAAGGATATTCACGGGAAATATGCGTTTGAATATGCAAAAAGTACAAAAATTATTGAAGTTTTATTCACATACATAAAACCATGTATTCACCAGGTTGCAAAAGAAGTATTGTATACAGCAGCGTCTGTACATTCATATCCAGTATTTATAGAAACAATAGAAATGACAAATATTAATCCAGTAAAAGACGACAAGTTATTGAGTGAGGCGGCACGAAAGCAAGAAATTGTTGTAACTATACGTCCACGCAGAGTCTTTGAATATATGATTAATGCGATACATCCAATTACACTAACGAAATCAACCCTACATCACATTGTATCAATTGCAGCAGCATTAGCACCATCTACTCGCGATGCAGATATACAACTAGTTCAGTCGATCGTGGAACTTAAAAATAAGTGGAACGTATGGAAAAACTGGAAACGCATACAAGAAAAAATAAAAATAAGAGCCATTTATCATTATTGGCAGGAAAATAGCCTTAAAAAATACTATTTGCCAGATAGTGGAGAGGAATTTTTAGCGTCTATTGATGAAATATATGGAAACAATTCATTCATGTGTCTAAATTACGATTCCGCCGCCGAACACAATACCCAACAATAAAACTAAGTATTGCTCCAAGTACAATAACACCGACGATTGTTCCAATAATAATAACCTGTGGGACTGGTTCTGTATTTTTTGGCGGGGGATCTGTACAATTTCCGTTTGTATATTGAACACTGCTATCAGTATTGCTGCAGATAAAGTCAATGAAATAATCAATTCGAGCAAAACCACTTGGGTGATAATGCGAACAGTTATCAAATAGATTATAACCAAATGAAGTTACTCCAATTAACGCGTCATCGTCGTTGTATAATCCGGTACCGGAATCACCATTACAAGTAGTACTATTTTCCCGTGGATCCATGCATACAATACCTGGACGATCCTCGTGAATTTGACAGTTTAAAGGTGACGTAACTACGCCATTTGTATATTGCAATTTGGCGGAAAGATAGCCATTGTTGTCTCCGTCATATGCAATCACCCCCCATCCAACTGTATGAACATCAATACCAACCGTGGGTTGGGTAGTCGACAAAATTGCTTTTTTGGCAAGCGATGTAACATCTCGATCAAGTTCCAAGATCGCAATGTCACTTGTTATCTTTGTTTCATCGTATTCTGGGTGAATAACATATTGCTTCACTGTATAATCAACAAGTGCGTCGTCTCCAATAAACGTAGAATTTAGATTAATAGAGTAAAAGTCTGGACTATTCTCTGGATTGATACAATGAGCCGCAGTTACTACCCAACGTGATCCGATAAGCGTACCACCGCAAATATGAGCTGTTTGATATACATTTAGAGATACCGTTGCGGGATATTCCGAAATATGAATATCATCACCTCCGATAATACGGGTGTCAATAATCGGCATTGCATACATACACTTAACAAGTAACAACAACATCTCCCGTAGTTGTCCTTCTGTATACTAAAATTTATATGTCATCTTGTACTACAAACTACGTGATTTAGGCATAGTCATATTTTTTACACAAATAATTATTTTGGTAAACTATATTAAAATGGAATCACTAAACGTTGTAAAATTTCTGTACCGCGCATTCGCACTGCAGGACTTTCGCGAAGCAAATCCAGAGATTACTCAGAAATACATTGAACAATTAGATACTACATTGGATGTTATTAAATATTCAGATTTTAGTGCCATGTATAAAAAATGGAGTGAACTAAACGGTACAAATCCACGTGTTCCATCAACGCATAATATTATTAAAATATGCCACCAGATGTGTGCAGATGTTAAAATGAATAGCAAAACAATTATGTTTGATTGCAAAGTTAATACATATGAAACTGGCTCTGGGTATTACTTTACATTTGACAGGAATACAATCACTGCTCATATGGAGCACATGACCAATACAAAAATTTTATCCGAACGGAATATTGCGCGTATCAAGTCAATGCAAACAAACCGCGAAAAATTTATTGAATATTTTAAATATGATCCATATACAGCAGGTATACTAATCTCCAATGCATTTATTAAGCATAATCTAAAAGAATATATTGCCAACATGAAGCATATGGATATGACACAGTTTTCGAATGATGAGTTATCATTAAAACGATACGAACCACTGCATCGTCAAATGAAGAAACTTAACCTATGGCAAGGTATTATTAAAAGTAAATCAAATGCAGTCAAAATGGTTACAATCGAAAGTGTTAGTAAATATGCAGGTGTCAATGTTGTCACCGCAAATGTACTCATCAATGATGGTAGAACAATCATACTTGAAGCGCTTCCGGTTCATTATGCAAAATCCAATGACATGTGGATGCATGTCATTAAAACTGCACAAGAAGAAGAAGAAGCAAGGGAAGAATTGAAAAAATCAAAACGACAAAAGGTTTCAGCGTAAACGTTTAGTTAGTTTTATAAACTCATCTGGGGATGTTGTCACAATTGACTCAATGCATTGTTGCATTTCATCCCGAAACCACTGCTGATTTTCATATGCCATTAGATCAGTTATACCAGAGATTGGATCATTGTTGTTATTGTGAGTAACTGACAGATTTCTAAAATTATATGATTTCCCGGATGTTGTTTTTCCATCCTCGGTCCAAATATTATTACGCATCACTTGGTCAATTTCAACATTTGATTTCTCACATAGATAAATCAGTGATTTTTTTACAAAGGAGTATAACTTGTGTGTTGTCATAAACGTCTCATGTGCAATTCCATTATCATTACAATAACGTGAATATAGATTCGTAATATCTCCTGATGTAACACGTTCAATATTACGAACGTTTGTATGAAGATTTCTCACAATGTATAAACCAAAATCTTCAGACATATCGATTATTTATATGTATATATATAAAGTATAGAAGGATGTACTTGCCAACTTCTCGTGACAATGTCACTCAAATTCCACAAACGATTAACAGGACAATTACTCAACAGCCAGTTGTCAATAAAGTGCGTGACGGTGCATCAAATGGGCTAGGAGTATCCGATTTAAAACCAGGGGACATTATACTAATGCTTGGGAACTACCCAAGCTCATGTATTACATGTGCTGCGTCGCTATCACCGGTATCATCACATGTTGGTGTAATTCTTGAATTAGATGGCAAACTATGGTTGATAGAAGCGGTTAGTTTTTCTGAAAACGATTTAACACAGTGGATTGTACCAGACAGTGCTCCAAAACCGGCAGGCGTTATCGCAAGTGATATACAAGACGATATCGAATATTATTCTGCAATGGATGTATATAGGCCAGATCCACCTCTTGCTCCATCAGAATTACAAGCACTTCAGCGTACATTTTATGATCTTAAAGGCAAACCATATGAAAAATCAATTTTACAACTATTTAATGTTGCATGTGGGTGTCCAGTGATACCAACTAGAAATTCTATCTTTTGTTCTGAATTAGTTGCTAGAATGTTTGACAATGCAGGACGTCTTAAAACCGATCCATATTGTGGCATTATTCCAAGTTATAGGGCATGGTCATATAACTACCGTCCGTCTGATATACCAAATGTAATTAACTGCAAACGGATTGGACACATGACAGGTACACGTAACATATGGGATATTCGAGGATGGACATTCGGTATATGTTAATTGGCATGCTTGGCATAATTTTCAATTGCTTGCTTGTTGAAATATAGAGCATTAAATGGAGCAAGTGCAAGTTGAATTAACACTGACCACACTGGTGCCTTTACATTTCCGGTCATGTATGCTTGATACAGCAACGTGCTGGTAAACAACATACCCGGAACACGTAACCATGTATTTAGGCGCACATTGATACGCTTTTCGGTATTTTTTGCAATAACTCCAGTTTTCACAAGTCCGAGTAAAAAGTAATCAATGCCACCAGGAAGTCCGGTGACAAATAATGCCTGACTGTTTGAAAGACTACCCCATTTGTAATATTGACCCGGAAAACTTAGCGTTGGAATAAACACCAGATGATGAAAGTAATCGGAAGAAGATAGTGAAAATCCACCGTACATGTGATACAAGTGAATTCCATTACTGATCGTCAATGGCCATACGCTCGATACGCCAAACATGGAACGATCCGTAAATACATCACCATTTGCACATACATCAGGAAAAAATAGTGTATTCACAAATGAATTTACACTACATACACAAATGCATGCGTTTGCGAGAGCATGTAGAAAAAACCATGTTGTCTGACGTAAATTAATGACTTTTGTGCAAAATGATAATAGTACAAATTCAATTGCAGAATCAGCAACAGTTAAGTATCCAATTACAGATGACACGTTATATAAATGTTCATACCATGAAATAAACATATGATTAATATATAGAATTAGTATTAACTAATAAAATCAAATTCTTTCACAGACTCTTCGATATACCCATTTGATGGATGATATCTTCGCATCATAACCCGTTCATAAATAGGCAGATGAGCAATGTGTTTCGAAATTATACACATGGCATTCGTTTTTAGTTGTTTACGTACTTCATTCATAGAGTCAATGACAATCGGGTCATTATATGGCAATGATACTCCTCGAATAATTTGAGCAAGATAGTTTTCATACCTACATTGTGGTTTCTCGTAAATGTTGCCGTACTTACAAAAGTTAGACATATTGCTTAGCAATGTGAGTTTAAGAATCTTATGTTGAATAATTCGACGTCGTTTACTGCAAATATCCTCACATTTTTGTGAAGCAATAAATTCAATTGGTAAGCGCAAAATATTTGCACACGAGTAGTTATATGAAACATCATATTCTATAATTTTCATAATCGTTTCCGGGCGATAATGCAATAATGTAGTATCGTCATACATTCCAACAAATTGACCCTGGGATTGGTATCCAGTGTAAACCAAAATTCCAAAAAAATGAATTTGTTTCATTACATCATTCAATTTTTCCAAATTATATATGTATGCGCGAGTTGAACCATATATCATAGATCGATATGGTTCAATGAACTCCATTAACCTTTTATGTTTCCATGAAAGTTGAATATCCCGTGTCATAAAATATTCATTGATACGGGTTATGCGTTGATATACATCCATCTCTTGAAATTCCCTTACACTTGTAAACATATCGATACCAATCTTCCGATATATCTGGAGTTTACACAGGGAAAAAGTGCCGTTATTAGCACAATAAATAACTCTGGTAAAACGTACTTAGCAATTTTCGAGTTATTTATTTTCATTCGTGAAATTATGAACTTAAAATATTTTTTTTCATTTTTGGGAATATGAAATTAAAGGGCTTTCAAAATCGTAACCAAAAATAATAAAGGACTTGAAAATCCACAAGGGGTCAAATAAATAACTTTTTTTGGCTGTATACTTTTTACAGAGTTATTTATTCCGGTAATAATCAAGTTATTTATTCTAAGTGTTTTGTGAATTTGTAAACAAATCAAAATACGTTTAAAAATTTCTAGATATACACAGGGAAAAAGTGCCGTTATTAGCACAATAAATAACTCTGGTAAAACGTACTTAGCGATTTTCGAGTTATTTATTTTCATTCGTGAAATTATGAACTTAAAATATTTTTTTTCATTTTTGGGAAAATGAAATTAAAGTGCTTTCCAAATCGCAACCAAAAATAATAAAGGACTTGAAATTCATCGGGGGGTCAAATAAATAACTTTTTTTGGCTATATACTTTTTACAGAGTTATTTATTCTGGTAACAATCAAGTTATTTATTCTAAGTGTTTTGTGAATTTATGAACAATTCAAAATACATTCAAATATTTCTAGCTACACACAGGGAAAAAGTGCCGTTATTAGCACAATAAATAACTCTGGTAAAACGTACTTAGCGATTTTCGAGTTATTTATTTTCATTCGTGAAATTATGAACTTAAAATATTTTTTTTCATTTTTGGGAAAATGAAATTAAAGGGCTTTCCAAATCGTAACCAAAAATAATAAAGGACTTGGAAATCTACGATGGGTCAAATAAATAACTTTGTTTGGCTGTATACTTTTTACAGAGTTATTTATTGTGGTAATAATCAAGTTATTTATTCTAAGTAATCAATACATTAGACAATACATCAGAAAACTAAACGATGGACATCCAATAATTACAGTTCCAGTTGCGGTAACTAAAAAGTCAACCCGTTGCTTAAGCTTGGTCTGATTGACAATAACTGTATGCAACATTTCATGCACACACTTGAGTTCGTCTTCAATTTCGGAAAAGTTATATTTACATGGTGATGCAACGCGTGGTGATTCAACGGATGGCACCTGGAGTCGTAACATTGGATAATTGTACATATTCTTAGCCGCAGTAGCCATACTGCGACGAAGCATCATTAGTTAACCGACGCTTGTGATTGATACATGTCTACAATGCTTAGATTTGTAGTCGCGTCGGTTATATTTTTATCGGTTCGCACTTTGATAAAACGAGGAAAACGAAGAGCAATACCCTTATTTGGGTCAACGATTCCATGTCCTGCCATGTGAACCGGAGAAATTGACAAATCTGCCGACAATACTTCCCATACTTGAGTTGGACTAAACCAAACATCTGGTTTAAGCGATGGTACATCTGCGACATAGTAATCAGACGGTTTCTGTGGTACAATATGTGGCGTAAGACTGTCGGACAATTGAATTAAATCTTCATCTGAAAATCCAGTTCCGATCTTGCATACACTTTGGAATACTTCTTCGTCTGGATCATACACCGCAAGAAGGTATGCACCATATACACCAGTACGTTTTCCGCGACCGGTATACCCCGCAATTGGTACAAGATCACAACTATCACCCATTCCGGCAAGATAATCCTTTTTAAGTTTTAGCCAATTGAGAGAACGTTTCGATGGTTCATAGCTAGAGTTATCGTCCAATGATTTTACCATTAGCCCCTCTGTTTTGGACAGGACCGCATGATTTAGCATTTCAGCGATTTCTTCTTCGGTAGATGGATTCATACTTGTGGCAAACTTGAATGAATTGCCAACTTGTGAAAATGCAGTGTATAAAATATCACGTCGCTGAGCAAGTGTCTTTTTTAATGTCGATTCCCCGTTGTAATACAGAATATCAAATGCATAAATGCACACCTTTACTTTAATCTCGTCGGTACTGGCATCCTTTCGTTTACGTGTACTTAGTACTTGAAATGGTAGAATGTTCCCGTCTCCGTCAACTGCCACTGCTTCGGTGTCAATAATAAACGACTTGGTATTGTTTGATAATGTTGATGGGATGCTATTAACAACATCTGGATATGAAGATGTCATAGATTCCATGTTGCGCGAAAATACCGAGACCGTACCATCTTCTTTCATATGAATTTGGGCACGCATACCATCATACTTAAAATCACATGTAAATCTTCCAGATTTGAGCATGCGGTCCATAACTTCAGTCACACCATTTGTTGGTTTCGCGAGCATTGGTTTCACTGGCACGCCCGGTTTAATAAAGGAACGATTAAGATCTCCAGTTTCCATGAGTGTTTTTACAAGTTCTCCATAATCGGGAAGTTCGCAAAATGCTTGCTTTACTTGCTCAACTGCTGTTGATAGTTTACCTGTCATTTTTGTGTCAAAAATATTGTCTGGATTCGACATAACATGTGCATATGCGATCGCAGTTAAAATCGATTGTTCTGCCATACCAATTCTCATTTTCCCCTGTAGTGCTCGCACCAAATATAACGTTTCTAATTTTGATGCAGAAAGGAGTAGTTTCTTAATAAGCACGCGTTTTGTAAACATGGAATCCTTCCCGGATGTTGTTGCAATCTGACGAAATGTATTATATACATGGGTTGCCGTAAGTGGAGACGGTTTCACAAACGTAGCCTGGGCGCCTGCATATGATTCGGCAACCTTTCCGAGATCACCAAGAGACTTTAAATCCTTGCGAACCGTTTCAGTTGATTTCATATATGTCTCGGTCAGCGTCTTTACAATAATAGCATCGCCAATACCAAGTTCAAACCCTTCGTGAACGGCAGCAATTGTATTTGTCATAAGGCTAATTGTGTGAAATAGTGAAGATGGATCATTGTGAATCACTGCACGAAATGCATTCGTTGCATGTTCAATAATGACCAAACGTTTTGTTTCTTTTTCAATGTCGTTAAAACTAGATGCTAAAAAAATATATGGAACGTCATTCTTCCACTCCTTATCAACTTGATAAGAACGATACCCCGAAAACATATGAATAAGATTATGTAGTTTGGTCACGTGCAACTGTACCTAGAATGTTATAATATCCGCTACTATATCTATTAGTCACATATGGATTTGACGCGTTGCCATGGACGCTATATTTTGGTGCGGCATTCGATGCCACTGACGAACGACGTGACGGGTATGGAATTGTTCCAGCAAAACCCGTGCTCATTGCTATATCAGGCATGCGACTACGACGCTCTTTAATACGGTCTCTTATTATCCATACCCATACCCCAGCCGCTAGAATGGCTAATATTACGGCGACGACTATAATTACTATCGCAGTTGGTGAAAACTCTGCCATTTTATTTCATGACAATAAAATAATTGAATAAAATTATATTGAATTATCTAACTTGATAAAATCTGTGCGGTGATTTACGCCGCAATACGAACGTGCCACGTGTGGCAACTGCAACGCATACAGCCATTGCGACCACATATGGTATAAAGTATATAGCGTACTCGTGTGTAAGTCGATGCAATATGCCATTTGCGCTGAGTTGTAGCGATACAACGCCGTCATTGCTATCATAATCGTCTTCTTCTTTCGCATTCGGGTTTTTTACATTACCATCTAACGTTGAGTGATCTACTCGATTCAATATTGCATCTTCAGTTATATCATGTATCCAACTAAGATCTTGTTGGGTAACTTTCTGAAATCGTACTTGTGGCGGAAAACCACTTGATAAAATACCAACAACAACATTCTTATTGTTGTCAGCCGTTGTCAAAAACAACGGTGAACCAGAATCACCCTTGTTCGTACCTTTGTTCGTACCTTTGTTTTCTTCAAAATTAACAATATACTTTGTATTTTCATACTCATTGATTGAGTTATATTGTTTTTGTGATGTAACGGGCGCTTCATTTGATCGAAGTATTCTGCGATACGTGTTTAATCCCGAAGTAATTGAAAACATATTATGCTGTGCGTCTATATCTTTTGAACCCCACCCTGCCTGCTTTAATGTCGTTCCAACAACATAACCTGACTGATCGTCAAGAAAAGACATTGGACTAATTGTTGTTATGCGTTTATCAAGTTTTAACAACGCCAAATCAATTCCACCTTTTGTAATCCCCATATATCCTGGGTGCGTATATACTTTTTTAACAACTGCGGTTGTCGTTGGTGTCTTTTTTGACAAACTGTCCTGCGTGCCGTATCTTATCACATCACCGGGACTAGCTGGGTTTGCTCCACTACAATGTGCTGCAGTCAATACCCATTGATCAGATACAAGTACACCAGTGCAATATGGTGTATTATTCAATATGGAAAATGCATATATTAATAAAATTAATCCGATTATTACAACCACTGTACATATTATTACAAATAACTTTAACTTTAACATATAACGAATATGATGTTTATATATAGCTATATAATAAACACGCATCTTATGAAATTTACATCTATACTCACATACACATTTGCAGTGTTTGTGGCCCTATATCTACCAGTTACGCCGACGTATTTAATCGCGCGAAATCTTATATCGCCTAATAATCCAACACTAATCCCGGGGAAATATGCATGTACGCCTAGTATATTAAAAGATATTACAGTGATCGTGTCCGTAAAGGACACGTGTAGTCAATCACCTATTTTCATCGAAAGTCTCAAGAAAATTACAACAAAAGATACGCCACTTATCTATACATATCCTGCATATAAAGGATGCGAGGCGATGAAACCACCTTTGAAATACTGGAGAAATGTTAGGACAATACCAGTGGATCTCAGAGACTCTCCAATGAGTGGATGGGTAAAGGGATCAAAATATGTGAAAACGAAATACACTTATCTCGTGCATAATGATGGGTATGCGTTGCGATGTGATTTTCTATGTGAATTATACGGCGCACTGTCATCACGGGGCGAAGATTACGTCGTTGCCGCGCCTATGTTATATGAAAACAAGGAAGGCGGGGGACTAGGTGCACATGCTACTCAAGCAAACCTGCAGATAGCACCTGGAGACAATAAATATGGGATAAACGCATTTCACGAACATTCTTTCATAAAATCTTTAAATCGCGGCGAAGATTTATCGGAGGACGAACAGACGGAGTTTCTCGAGGACCATGGGTTCCTAATAAAGTCAAGCTACATATTAGATGTGATCGATGATAAAGCGTCATTTACTCTCGAATATCTCGATATGATTCTCAATCTCCGCAATATTAACAAAAAAGTCGTATTCGTACCTAGTGCCGCATTGGAGTTTAGAGTAACTCAATTTATGTTGCAGGATATCCCATATTTTGCATATAAGCGTTCCGAGGAGATTGCACATAAAACCAGAGACTATATCTCGACAAAATGGCAAGTTGGTGTACCAAATACGGGGTTTTGGACATACATAAAGTATACCATACTTGAACAGCATGTGTATTGTGGCAATGCATTGGCCAGTTTGTCATGGCGTGAACAACTGATGACGGTGTTTGGATTTTTCGAACTCTCGGGATACAATCGATACAAGTGGTCATCTCCAAGATACATCCCCCTTACCAAAGTTGTGTACTTACTTGACGGAACGAGAATGCCGCCGGCGAAGCGGTATGTTGCTTATCGTAACATACACCGTCCTATACTAAAACCGAAACATATCAATAATATTTCAAAGTTAGTTGGGCGTGGAGATGGCAGGGTTATGGAGATGACATATGAATACAATGCATTTATTGTGTTTAATGCACAGTACAAGTGTATAAATAAGGCATCTATTATGCATATCTGTAATGTCATTATCGAGTCGGATTCAGACATATGCATATGCTGGGGGCACGTGCCTATATTCAAACGAGGGAATGTCGTTAGTGCATATGGCAAAATTATTGCATCCCTCTTAAAGATACCATCGCGTATAGCCACCTATCTAGAAATGCTCACATATAAATCACAAGACATCTCTCATATGATAGGACATATACCGTCAAACATATCGTCTACTGGTATAGAATCCCAGGAGTTAAATCTGACACTTTATGCGTGTGGCGCTGATCAACATAATTGTTATGTACCATTTGAATTTGGTAAACATATGAGATTATCACAATTTTATGGAGGTCCAATCTCACTTTATGAATTTGCAAGATACATTTCCAAAATCATATAGGAAAAAAGTGCCGTTATTAGCACAATAAATAACTCTGGTAAAACGTACTTAGCAATTTTCGAGTTATTTATTTTCATTCGTGAAATTATGAACTTAAAATATTTTTTTTCATTTTTGGGAATATGAAATTAAAGGGCTTT
>Ga0209630_10001177_pt1 | contig 28715 bp, 30 predicted proteins | sample COG_01_FD_184745 | JGI IMG/M metagenome (GOLD analysis project Ga0209630, IMG submission 184745) | Pelagic Microbial community sample from North Sea - COGITO 998_met_01 (SPAdes) (version 2) | ecosystem: Environmental > Aquatic > Marine > Neritic zone/Coastal water | place: Helgoland, sampling... | reverse complement strand
TAAACTCAATCAAATAAAGATTATAGTTTCTAATGTTAAATTTAAAAATTTGCAGTTCTGGTTAGAACAGTTTAAAAGCTAATAATGATAATAAGTGAAATTGGCTGGAACTTTCTTGGAGATATCAATCTTGCAAAAAAAATGATAGATGCAGCTGTCAGAGCTGGTTGCAGATATATTAAATTCCAGCTTTGGAATCCAAAAAACCTAAAACGTGGGGCTTGGGATGAAGATGGTAGAAGAGAAATTTATAATAAATCATATTTAGATGAAAAAAAATATCATGAATTATATAGTTATTGTGAATCACTAAATGTTAATTGTTTCGCATCTATATTTAACGATGAAGGTTTTAACATTCTTTCTAAATACCAAAAAAAATTTATTAAGATTCCATCGCTAGAAGCATATGATTTAGATTTAATTCAAAAATCTCTTGATACTTTTGAAAATGTGTTGGTCTCGACAGGTGCATTAATGCACAATGATTTAAAAAAATTAGAAAAATTTAAAGATTATGATAATTTAACAGTTCTTCATTGTGTCAGCTCTTATCCTTTAGAATATGAAAATTGTAATTTTTCGAAATTTTTTTATTTAAAAAATAAATTTAAAAAAGTTGGGTATTCAGGTCACTGTGCAGGTTTTGAAGATGCAATTTTTGCTTTATCTAATGGTGCTGTTGCAATTGAAAAACACTTTACCATAGATAATAATTTACCAGGCAGAGATAACAAGTTTGCGATTTTAGAATCTGATCTAAAATTTATTTGTGATTATCAATTAAAAATTGAAAAAATGCTAATCAATAGAGGGTTAGAGTTGCAAGAATCTGAAATCGATGCTTATGAAAACTATCGTGGTAGGTGGAAAGCCTAATCTTTAATTGAGTTATAATCAACTCCTGTATAAGGTATTTTCATTGAGGCTTTTTCATCCTGTAAAAAAGGTAATTTTTTAAGTGGGTTAAATCTTTCTGTTACAACAATTCTTACAGTTTTTTTAGATTTATTTGGGTACCCACAATGTAATAAAGCAGAATGTGCGATTACTGCAGACCCAGCTTTTATTGATAAATTTTTTCTTTTAAATCTTTTATAAATTTTACTGTCGACATGAGTATATTTTTTTGTCCACACCTTTTTCTTTAATTTAGGATGTTGAAGTGTATGTTCAAAATAACCATATTTATGAGATTTTTCATAAACAGTTAGCCCTCCTGTTTTAACATTAGTATCCCAAAGTGGTAGCCAAAATAATAATATATTTACAGAATATTGATTTGTTTCCTGATGAGGTAATAGTAATTTATCGTTTTGATCATCATGAATATGAATTGCTGGTCTACCAGATAAAACAACATTAGTTTTAAAATATTTTTTAACTAATTTTATCATATCATGTGAGTGAATTGATTGAAGCATATCTATATTGTGAGGTGCTAAATCATAAAAATTAGATTTCAGTTTAGGTTTATTTTTTTTTATCTCATAGTATTTTTTTTGAAGATCTTTTTCTTTTGAATTTTCTATATAGTTTAGCATTTCAAGTAATGAATTTTTAATTTTAGTTAATTTAGATTTATTGAAAAAGTTTTCAATTATAGTGTAACCATTTTCATCAATTTCTTTACAGTGTTTTTTTATGTTCATAGTAAAATTATGGTAAAATTATTATAATTCATTTAGTCTTATATGATTATTAGTAAAATTTTAAACCTTTTTTTAAAATATTTAATAAGCACTTTTTTCTAATTAATCATATAAGATTAATAATTCTTTCAATAATAATGTATATAATGTAAGTAAAATTTATTAACCAAGAATTCAAATTATGAAAAACATTGTTAGTATAGTGGGGGCCAGACCTCAATTTATAAAAGCTTTCATTACGATACATAGCATAAATAAAGTAAAAAATTTTAAAAATATTTTAATTCATACTGGTCAACATTTTGATTATTCAATGTCAGATATTTTTTTTAAAGAATTAAAATTTTCTCAAGATTTGATTAAGATTAATCTAAAATATAAAAGTGATAGAATTTTGAGATTATCAGAAATGATTTCTAAACTATATTTAAAATTAAAAAAAATTAAACCTGACTTAATAATAGTTTATGGGGATACAGATTCGACTCTAGCTGCTTCAATTGTCTCTAAAAGATTAGATATAAAATTAATGCACATCGAAGCTGGTTTAAGATCAAATGTTATAGATATGCCAGAAGAACAAAATAGATTTATTACAGATTATTTATCAGACTATTTAATAGCACCTACAAAAGATGCGTTAGAAAATCTTAAATCATATAAAGATACAAAAAAAATTTATAATTTTGGTGATGTAATGTTTGATTCAATAAATTTTTATAAAAAAATTATAAATAGTTTGTATTTAAAAAATTTTAAAAAAAAAAATAATTTAAATAATAAATATGTATTTTTTTCAATTCATCGAGACTCAAATACAGAAGTTAAAAAAATAAAAAAAATTTTAAGTCAAATTTCTAAGATTAGTCAAAATTTTTTTTGGCCAATACATCCAAAAATTTATAAAATTATAAAAAAAAATAAAATAAAGATTCCTAAAAATATAATATGTGCAAATCCTTTATCTTATCTTGACACTATTGCTAGCATAAAGGCTTCACAATATGTCGTAACAGATAGTGGAGGAATTCAAAAAGAGTCATATTTTATGAAAAAAAAATGTTTCGTCCTTAGAAATGAGACAGAATGGAATGAATTAATAAGATTAAACTCCTTAAAAATAATTGGTAACAACCTTTCAATTATCAATAAAAGTAAAAGTTTTTTAAAATCAGAAATAAAAAAAAGTCGAGTATTTGGAAGTGGCAGTTCAACAAAAAAAATTACACTACTAATCAAAAAATTATTAAAAAAAAAATGAAAAAAAAAATGAAAAAAAAATATTACTAAATAACAAATTTATAGGTTTTATTGATTTTTCACATTCACAATATTTTTTAAATACAGTTTATGATTGTATAGGTAAAGGTGATATTAATAATAATTATTTGCAAAAATTAAAGTTAGGCAGAATTGCTATCTTAAAAAATTCAAATTATACAAAACAGACATAAATAAAAAAAATTGATTAATACTGCTATAATTTATTCTAGAATCAACTCTAAAAGGCTTAAAAGTAAAGCTTTGCTAAAAGTATATAAAAAAAAATGTTTAATTGAAAAAGTTGTAGAAAATACTTTAAAGATAAAATCAATTAAAAGAATAATTATAGCTACAACAAAATCTAAGGAGGATAAAATATTTGAGAAAATATTAAAAAAATATGAAATTGATTTTTTTTATGGCTCCACAAATAATTTGATTGAAAGGACGATAGAATGTTCACAGAAATATAATTTTGACTATTTTTTAAGAATTTGTGGTGATAGACCTTTTTTTAGTTTTTCACACATCGATAGTATAATTTCAAATTTTAATTTAAAAAATCAAATAAAATTTGATTTAATTTCTAATAATAAAAAAAAAAAATTAGTAGACCAAGGATTAACAATTGAGATTATTTCATCAAATTCATTAAAAAAATTAAAATTAAAAAAAGATTTAACAAAATATAACTTAGAAAATATTACATCTTATTATTATCAAAATTATAAAAAATTTAATATAAATCATTTAAAGTCACCTAAAAATTGGTTTTTAAAGAATAAATACACTATTGACGATAAAAATGATTTAAAGAAAATGAGAAGTATAATCTCAAAAGTTGGATACAACAATTTTGATATTGGAATGGCAAATAAGATTATAAGGAAATTTTAGTTATGAAATATAAAAAAATTTGTTTTGATATAGATGGTGTTATTTGCAAAGTTAGAAGTGACAATGATTATAAAAAAAGTAAACCAATAAAAAAAAATATTCAATTAATAAATTCTTTGTATAAAAAAAAATTTAAAATCATTTTGTTTACAAGTAGGTTTATGGGCCGGAATAATGATGATACAATTAAAGCTAAAAAAATGGGATATGAGTTCACAAAAAATCAGCTAAGAAAATGGGGATTAGATTATCATAAACTAGTTATGGGTAAGCCAAGTTATGATTTATTTATTGACGATAAATGTCTTTTTTTTAAAAATGAGTGGGTTAAAATTCTAAAAAAAAAATTAATTTAAAATAAATTGAATAAAAGAAAAATTCTTATCATAACAGGTGAATTTTTGCCACATACTCCATCAATTGGAGGTGTCATAAGGTTAGTATCATTTTTAAAAAGTTTAAAAGGTAATAAAATTAAATTAATTTCAGCAAAGAAGAAGTATTATGGCTATTTTGGTTTTAAAAAATATGTAAACCACGTCGAAAAAATTTATATTAACACAGATCTTTCTTATAAAGATAATTGGCACAGATATATATTTTATTTAATGAAAATATTTTTATCTAATTTATTTTATATTTTAGGAATTGATCATAATTATTTTAATCATAAAAAGTTTTCTCAACAAACTTATAAAATAATAAAATCATTTAAACCAAACTACATCTTAATTACCGCACCACCATTTTCTCTATTTAGATTGGTCAATTTAGTAAGGAAAATAGACACTAAAGTCAAAATTATTTTAGATTATAGAGATGGTTGGACGCTCAGAGTTAAATCATACTCATTATTTTTGATAAAAAAAATCATGAATTTATATGAAAAAAGGATTATTCAAAAATCAGACTTTATACTTTGTGCCACAGAAAATATTTTTAAAGATATCAAAACCATTGCAGATGATAAGAAAATTATTTTATTAAAAAATGGATATTTAAATAAAAAAAATAAAAAAAAAATAAAAAGATATGGAAAAAAAAATAAAGAGATAAAAATTGGTTATTTTGGAATTATATCTGATTCATCATTTGGATACAGAGATATAAAGATTATTCATAATTCACTTACAAAAAACAATATTTTAAATTTTACATTTTATGGAAATTCATCAATTAAAAATAAAACAATTTTAAATAATAAAAAGTTTAATTTTAAAAAAAATATTTCTTATTCAAAAACAATGTCAAAAATGATAAATTTTGATTATCTATTAATATTACATACTGAAAAATCTACTGCTAAAGAAGTTGTTACAGGTAAATTTTATGACTATTTAAATTCAGATACTCCAATAATAATGATATCAAATGGAGAAACAGAAGCTGGAAAATTAATAAAAAAATATAATCTTGGTTATGCTGTTGATTATAGTAAAGTTTCTTTATCAAATTTTTTTTCTAATTTAAAAATTAAAAAATTTAAAAGAAAAAATTTAAAAGACTTAAAAAAATATTCAAGATTTGAACAAAATAAAAAATTATTAAAAATCATAAAATAAATTTACATGGATAGTTTCATCTCAGTAATAATACCCGTTTACAAAAACATTGATTTATTGAATGATTCTCTAAAAAGTTTATCAGATCAAACATATAAATTTTTTGAAGTTATTGTAGTTAATGATGGTTCCTCTGAAAAAAAAGAAATTTTTGAAATAATAAAAAAGTTCAAAAAAAAAAAATTAGATATTAAATTAATAAATATAAAAAAAAATAAGGGTGTTAGTTGTGCATTAAATAAAGGTATAAATAAATCAAAGGGAAAATATATTTCTTGGTTAAGTCATGATGATTTTTTTCATCCAAAAAAATTTGAAAAACAAATTAATTTTATGAAAAAAAAAAAAATTGATGTTTGTTTTACAAATTTTTATTTAGTTAATAATCAAAAAAAAATTTTAAAAAAAATAAATTATAAAAATATATTTTTTGAATCAAAAGAGCATATTTTGATAAGAGATAATATTAATTTTTGTACTGCAATAATAAATAAAAAAATATATAAAAAAATAGGTTGTTTTGATCTTCAAAAAAAACATACGCAAGACTATGACCTATTGATTAAAATTTTTCGTAGTTATAAAATCTATTTTATAAATGATAATCTTTTTTATAGTCGTGTGCATAAAAAACAAAGTTCAATAATTGGGAAGGAAGAAGCTAACAAGGAAAAAGAAAAATTATTTTTAGAAAATTTTATATTTATAAAAAAAATTTATTTTAATTCAAATTTATTAAAAAAAATTTATATTGTATTTTTTTTAAGAATTCGAAATTTAAATTTAATTAATATTAAACTTGAACAATTTATTAAAAGTCACAATATATTCTTTACATTGATTTTAAAAACTATATTTAAAGCTGGAGGGTTCTACGTATCAATTAAAAATAATTAACTTTGAAATCCTATTCATATCAATTTTATTATCTTTTCATATTTTTTTTTGGGACGTTAAATTTTATGGAGTTTATGGATTACGAGAATTAATTATATTAGCTGATTTTTATTTATTCTATGATTTTTATAAAAAAAGTTTTCTTCCAATAAAAAGAAATATTAAAGATTTATCTGTTATTTTAACTTTATTTTTTTTATTTTCTGTTCATTTAATTTTTAACATACTTTATGAAGGTTTATTAATTGATTTTAATAATCTTAAATCTATATCAGGAATTTTTTGTCTAATAATTTTTGTTTATTTTTATTATGATTTAATTCTTAAAAATCTTTCTTTAGTAGTAAATTTTTTTATTTTTATTTTTTTATTCTCAATTTTATTTTCTAGTTTTTCTGAAAGTACTATTTCTGAAATTAATAGTATATGCGCTTCTAAAATTAAGATGACAAACAAGTTCATTTTTCAAGAAAACTCACATTTAGGTATGATGATAGGTTCAGTTTTTTGTTACTTAATTTATGATAATAAATCTAAGAAAATTTATTTTCATACTTTTTTGTTTTTAATTTTAACTTTAATTTTTTTCTTTAGTGGATCCGTTACACAGTATGTTTCTATTGCTATTGGTTTAATCATTGTTGCAATTCTAGATATAAAGTTTTTTTTCAGAAAAATATTTCTTAATTTATTGTTATTAATTTCAATTCTATATACTATTAATTATTTTGTAACCCAAGATGATAAAGATTATAAAAATAATTGTTTAAATAAATTTTCTCAATCATCATTAAGTATAGGTTCAGCTATTGCCAATAACATATCAAATAATTCAAAAGTCAATGCTCCCAAAATGGGGGGACTTACAAAAGATAATTTTAGTTTACTTCCTTTAGAAGAACAAAAAGTGATTAACTTAAATGACAAAGTGCTAAAAAATCAACGATTACTTAAATTAGCTTTAAAATACAAAATTATAGACTTTGATTTTTTAAAGAAAGAATATGATAATTTAATCTCAGATTTTCCTAAAGAAGATTTTTCTAAAGAAGATTCTCAAATTCCATTACAGTTACTTTTAAATTTTGAGTTTAATTCAATCTATCAAATTTTTAAAAAATCTAGAAAATCTAATGAGAAAAAAAAATTTTTAGTTAACATCTATAACTTTGAAAATGAAAAAATTTCTAAAAACATTAAATATGAGGATCTTAAGAGAAAATATCCCAAAGATATTTTTAACCTCAGTGTTTCTGTTTTTTTAAATGCTTTAAATATATCTTTTGCAACATTACTTCATAAACCTTTTGGATGGGGGTTAAATATGTATGAATATGCATTTGATCTATATATGTTTGATCAGAGAGTTTACCCTTATCATTATCATGAGGTTTTTACTTTAAACTATAATGATGGTTCTGCAAATATTCCTAAATTAATTACTGAATTTGGTTTAATTAGTTTTATTTTAATTCCAATTTTTTTTATTTTTTTATTTTCTAAAAAAATAAGCCCACAAAACAAAATTTTTTTTAGTACATTAATTTTAACTCAATTATTAAGAGGTGCCGGTTATTTTAATGGTGGTTTTGGATTTTCAATTATTTTTATGTGTTTTACTGTATTCAACTTCTATAATAAAAAAGGTTAAGATAATTTAAGACTTTTTAAAAAATTTGAAATTTTCATGAAAAATATTAAAAGTAGTGTCAATGTAATAAAATCTGGTGTGGGTAATATTGGATCAGAATTAAGAGTGATTGATGATATATATTATTCATCCAACATAGTAAATGAAACTGAAGATTTTAATAATTATAAAAAAATAATTCTTCGAGGAGTTGGAAGTTATGATTCCTTCATATCATTAATTAAAAACAAGAAATTATTTGAAAAATTTAAATATATCTCTAATCTAATTATTACAATAAATAGTAAAAATGAACAAAAGAAAATACTTAAAAAAATATGAAAACAAAAAAAATTTTAGTAACTGGAGCAGCTGGTTTTATTGGATTTTCTCTTACAAGATCACTTTTAGAGAGTGGTTTTTATGTAATAGGTTTAGATAATCTTAATAATTATTATTCTAAAAAGTTAAAAGTAGATAGAATCGAAATTTTAAAAAAAAACAAAAAATTTAAATTTTGTAAATTAGATATCAGACAGAAAAAAAAATTAGATACTTTTCTTAAAAATGAAAAAATTGAGACCGTTTACCATCTTGCTGCACAGGCTGGTGTGAGACATTCTATAATAAAACCTGAAGATTATTTAACAAATAATTTAGTAGGATTTTTTAATATATTAGAAATTTCAAAAAAATTAAAGGTAAAGCATTTTATATTTGCAAGCACAAGTAGTGTGTATGGTTTAAATAAAAAATTACCATTTTCAGAAAAAGATCCTGTTAATCATCCTTCACAATTTTATGCAGCAACAAAAAGGTCAAATGAGTTAATGGCACATTCATATAGTTGTATATATGGTATGAATTGTACAGGGGTAAGATTTTTTACAGTCTATGGCCCGTGGGGACGTCCAGACATGGCATTATTTAAATTTGTAAAAAATATCATAAATAAAAAACCAATAGATATATTTAATTATGGAAATCATGTTAGAGATTTTTCATATATAGATGATGTGGTTGCATGCTTAAAAAAAATTAAAAACAAATTGCCGAAAAAACTAAATTCTATAAATCAAAATGATCCTTCATCTAGCACTGTGAATTTTCAAATTTTAAACATAGGAAATCAAAATAAGGTAAAATTAATGGATTACATTAAAGAAATTGAAAAAAACTTAAAGCAAAAAGCAAAAAAAAATTATATTAAACTTCAACAGGGGGATATTAAGGAATCATACTCTAAATTAGTAAATACTAATAAAATAATAAATTATAAATTTAGAACTAACTATCAAAAAGGTGTAAAAAAATTTATTCACTGGTTTATAAAATATCATAAACAAAAAAATTGATTGATACAGCAGTAATATATTCTAGGAAAAATTCAAAAAGACTTAGAAATAAGGCTTTTAAAAAAAATTTATAAGCAAGAAAGTTTAATTAAGAGAGTTATCGAAAATACTCAAAAATGAGGGGCTGGATATTTTAATGGAGGTTTTGTATTCACAATAATATTTATGATATTAACTATTCTTAAATTTTATAGAAAACAATATGATTAATATAATTAAATCTGGAGTAGGAAATATTGGGTCGATAGTTAGAGTTTTAGAAGATTTAGATTATGAGTATAAAATTGTAAACAAACCTCAAGATTTCTCAGATACAAAAAAAATAATTCTTCCAGGTGTAGGCAGTTATGATTCTTTTATTAATTCTCTAGTTCAAAATAAATTACTTGAAGAAATAAAATATTTAGTCTTAAAGGAGAAATATTCTATATTGGGCATATGTGTAGGTATGCAATCCTTTTTTTTAAATAGCGAAGAAGGTTCATCAAAAGGCTTTGGATTTATAGATGATAAATGTAAAAAATTTAAAAATAATAATAAAAAAGTACCTCATATAGGATGGAATAAAGTCAATATAAAAAAAAAAAATAATTTATTTAGTGATATTAAAAATAACTATTTTTATTTTGCTCATAGTTATGCTGTATTTGAAACTAATAAAGAATTTACAACTTCAACTACAAATTATATTGAAGATTTTGCTTCAGCAATTTCACAAAATAATATCTATGGAGTGCAGTTTCATCCAGAGAAAAGTTTTGACCAAGGTAAGCAAATAATTCAAAATTTTATTGAAAAATGTTAAAAAAAAGAGTTATTCCAATCTTACAACTTAATAATGATGAGTTGGTAAAATCAATTAAATATAAAAATCACAAATATGTTGGTGACCCAATTAATGCAGTAAGAATATTTAATGAAATCCAGGTAGATGAAATAATTTTATTAGATGTGTTTCAATCTAAAAAGAGTCTTGACTTAAATTATGAGACTATTAAAGACATTGCAGATGAATGTAGAATGCCATTTACCTATGGGGGTGGGATAAAAAATATTGATCAAGTTGAAAAATTATTTTCCTTAGGAGTGGAGAAAATATCTATTAATACCTCAGCTTTGGAAAATCATGAATTTATTAAAACTTTATCCAAAGTATTTGGAAGTCAAAGCATTGTTGTTTCACTAGATATAAAAAAGGATTTTTTTGGAAAAAGAAAATTATATAATTGGAAAAAAAATAAAATGTTAAGTGAAGATATTGTAGATCAAATTAAAAAATATACTGAATATGGTGCAGGTGAAATTTTAATAAATGATGTATCAAATGAAGGTACTTTGTCTGGATTTGATTTTTCAATGCTAGAAGTAATAGAAAAAAAAATTAATATCCCGATCATAGTAAATGGTGGCATTAATTCATATGAACAAATAAATCAAATATTACAAAATGATAATATTGATGCTGTAGGCGTAGGTGCTTTTTTTATATACTACGGTCCACATAGAGCAGTATTAATATCTTACATTCCAGAAGATAAAAGAAAAATTATTAAATGATAAAACATCAAGTCTGCTCTAGATGCTTAATGGATACAACAGCAGAAGATATTTATTTTGACAAAGATGGAATTTGCAATTACTGCACAAACTTTTTAAAAAGACAAAATAAAACAGTTAAAGATAAAAAAAACTTAGATGAATTAATTTCAAAAATCAAAAATGACGGAAAAAATAAAGAATATGATTGTATTGTTGGAGTATCAGGAGGAGTGGACAGTTCTTTTTCATTAATTAAGGCATGTGAATTTGGACTTAGGCCTTTAGCAGTACATATGGATAATGGATGGAATAGTGAATTGGCTCAAAATAACATATCAAATTTAGTAAGAACTTGTGGAGTAGATCTATATACTCATGTTATAAACTGGAAAGAATATAGAAATCTTCAAAAAGCATTTTTTATGTCCAATGTTTTGGATGTTGAACTTTTGATGGACAATGCAATGTTGGCAGTAAATTATCAACAAGCAAATAAATACGGCCTTAAATACATTCTTTCAGGCACAAATACATCGACTGAAGGATTTAAAATTCCTGGAAATTGGTCATGGTTTAAGAATGATGCAAAAAATATTAAAAGTATTGGAAAAAAATTTCAATCTCAAAAATTAGATACTTTCCCATCTTTTGGTACATTTGATTTTATATATTATGAATTCATTAAAAAAATTGAATGGGTGCTATTTCCAGATTATTTAAATTTTGTAAAAAAAAATGCAATTGAGGAATTAAAAAATAAAACTTTTTATAAACCTTATCCCTACAAACATTATGAATCAATTTTTACAAGATTTTACCAAGCTTATATTTTACCAAAAAAATTTGGTATAGATAAAAGAAAATTGCATTTGAGCAATTTAATTGTATCGGATCAAATGAATAGAAGTGAAGCTATACGTATTCTTCAACAACCAACTTATCCATCAGCAGAAGATGAAAAAAAAGATAAAAAGTATTTTTTAAAAAAAATGAAATGGAGTAATCAAGATTTGTTGAATTATATATCTGCACCAGAAATAAGTCATTTAAAATATGGATCTGAAAAAAAACTTTGGGAATATTTAAAAAAAATTTATCAATCTTCAAATATTTTAAAGTTTATGATTAAGAATATAAATAAATGAAAAATCAATTTTTTGTTGAAGAAACATTTAGAAAAATAAAAAAAAAAAATTTTTCAAATTATCAAAAAATTCATAAAAAAAAATTTTTTTCTATTAAAAAAAATTTTTTATTTAAAATTTCTAAGACATTAAATACTTTACATGAGAAAAAATACTCAACAAATGAATGGAGACTTTTAATTGGTGCTTGGTTAAATATAGCCTTAAATGTTTATTTTTATTATGATTACTTTAAAAAATTTTTTCCAAAAAGATTAGAAAAAATAATTTTATCAGAAAGTCCTAAAAAACATTTCCCACCATCTGATTTTAGAGAGTTTTTTAAGTTGATTAACGCAAAAAAATATCAACTATATTTATTCAAGAAATTAATCTTAAAAGATAGCTTTAATTACAAAGTTAGAAATAAGAATACTTTTAAAATTAAAAGTAGTTTTAAAAGAATTTTATATTTAAAAATAATAAGATTAATATCATCCAAAAAAACTTTGTTTTTGATTAGATCAAGATTCAAATTAAGTCAAATTTTGCAATTAATTTTAAAATCAAAATTTAAAATTCTACCATTGATTGATCCGACAAAAATTTATAATATTAGTGGCGTAAATTATAATAAGGAAAAAAGACTAAAATTCCTTAATTTATTTGATAAAGATAATTCTGGTATTGCAGAATTTATTACAGAAATCATACCGTCAAGTTATATAGAAAATTTCCACACTTATGAGAAATTAGGAGAAAAAATATTAAAAAATCCAAGCAAATTTTATACTGACACCGCACACCTTGATGACGATTTATTTAAAAATATAATTACTCATGCGCGATTGAATAAAAATTTTAAATTACTTATTGGACAACATGGAGGTAATCATAGAATACATGATCAATATGTAACAAATTATAATGATGATTATGAGATTTGCTCAAAATATTTGGTTTGGGGAAAGCCGATAAAGACTAAAGAAGTTAAATTATCATCAGTAAGATTATTTAATTTTAACCAAAAAAATAAGATAAAAGATAATATTAAATATAGCGTTTGCTATGTTTTTGAAGCTTTAAGAAAAAATCAATTTCAAGGAGATTTTAAAAGAAATGATGATTATATCAGATCACTAGAAACAAAAAAATTTTTTTTAAAAAAATTAAAAAAAAAATTTGTCGTAAGATCATATTATGAAAAAAATAGATATGAAAATCAAATTGATGATAAAGAATTAAGCAAATATTTAGATATTAAGTTAGAATTATTTAAACATAAAAAAGAAGTTCTTTTTGAAAGCAATGTTATTGTTTTAGATTACATAAGCACAATGATATTTGAATTGATAAGTCTGAATATTCCATTTGTGTTAATATTAGATGGAAGTAATGAATATTTATCAAATTTTGGAAAAAAATTTATTAAAGATCTTAAAAAATTAAATTTATTTTTTAACAATACAGCCAGAGCTGTTGAATTTATTAACAATTTGCCCAATGATAAAAATTGGTGGTTTGAAGAAAAAAAACAAAAAGGAATTTTGAATTTAAAAAAAAATTATGCTTATTTATCCAAATCTCATATTAATGACTGGTACAAAAAATTAAAAATATAGTCTTAAAATGAAAAAAATAATTTTATTAGATAGAGATGGTATTACTAATAAAAAAAACAGGAATCTATGTTAAAAAATGGAAAGAATTTAAATTTATTAAAAGAAATATTGATGCTTTAATAAGTTTAAAAGATTTAGGATAAAAATTTATTACAATTATAAATCAAGCAGGTATTGCAAAAGAGAAAATGACTTTAAAAAAAATTGCATTTTATTCATGAAAAAATGACTAAATGCTTGGATAAGTTAGGTATTAAAGTTTTAAAAATATACATGTGTCCCCATGAATCAATAAATGATTGTAACTGAAGAAAACCTAAACCTGGGTTAGTTTATAAGGCAGTTTAAAAGTATAATATAAATTTAAAAAAAACTTTATATATTGGTGATGATCCCAGAGATTGTGTGGCTGCTAAAAATTCAGGATGCAAATCTATTTCAATTAATAAAAATAAATTTTTTTCTTTATTAAATAAGATGAATAAACCACTTACGATTAAAAATAATGTTTATGCTCGTATTAATTTTATTAATAAATTTTATTTAAAATAATTTTAGTAAATTTTATTTATTAGTTACCTATTTTAATTAATTGCTTCTATACAAAAAAATTTATTAATATATAAATAGCAATATGCAGTTTCCAATTTTAACAAGTATTAGACATAAGTTTAAAAAAAAATCTTTTAATGTAGGCAATGTAAACCTTAGGTTAATTAGAAGACATAATTTTATATTTAACAATTCGTTCGATGAAAAGAAAATTAAATATAATAAGAAATATAATAATGATCAAAGTAAATCTAAAGTTTTTATAAATCATTTACTTGATGTAAAAAGATTCATTGAGAAAAAATTTGATAAAAATACAAGTATTTGTGAAATTGGTTGTGGTAAAGGATATTTTTTGAAACTCTTACAAGAAAACTATAAAAATATAATTGGATACGATACGTCGTACGAAGGTAATAAAAAAAATGTTTTTAAAAAATACCTATCATCCAAAGACAAAATTTCTTCAGATTTGATAATACTTAGGCAAACATTGGAGCATATACCAAAACATTTTCAATTTTTAAAAATGTTAAAAAAAATTTCATTAGGAGATCCTTATATTTTAATAGAGGTACCAGATTTGGATTGGATAAAAAAAAAACAAGCATTCTGGGATATTACATATGAACACGTTAATTATTTTACAAAAAAAACATTTCAAAATTTGTTTAGTAAACCGATCGAAATAAAAAATTTTTTTAATGGTCAGTATTTATTGGTACTTGCCAAACTATCGAGTCTAAATTTAAATTATAATAAAAAAATAGGGCAAGAAAAAATTAAAATTGACAAAATTTTTCCAAATATAAACAAAAGGATTGATCAAATTGAAAAAGCAAGTAGTGGCGATATTTATTTGTGGGGAGGATCTACAAAAACACTTATGTTTTTATGTCATTGCAAAAATAAAAAAAAATTATTAGAAAAAGTTAAATATGTAATTGATATTGATCCAAAAAAACAAAATATGTATTTACAAATAGTGAATATTAAAGTTATATCTCCAAAATTTTTATGTAAAAACTTGAATAATAAAGATCTTGTAGTTGTTTCAAATTCAATTTATTTGAAAGAAGTTAAATCTTTTTTAGACAAAAATATTACGCATAAGGTAAAATGTATTTCATTAGATTGATAAAATTAGTTAATTAAAAAAAGTTATAATCAAAAAAAAATATTATGTCAAAACTCAAATACTTAAAAAAAATAAAAAATCCAAAAATTTTTAAGTTAAATAATTTTGAAGATTTTAGAGGAAAATTAAAAAGAATTTTTTGTATAAATGAATTATCTAAAAAAAATTTAAATTTTACTGTTAAGCAAATTAATCATGTAATTGTAAAAAAAAAAGGCACAATCAAAGGTATGCATATTCAGCTACCGCCTTATAGTGAAATCAAATTAGTTAAAATAATTAAAGGAAAAATTTTTGATGTTATTATTGATTTGAGAAAAAATTCGAAGAGCTTTTTAAAATATAAAAGTTTTATTTTAGATTCTTCAAAAGACAATTTATTATTTATTCCAAAAGGTTTTGCACATGGCTTTCAAACTTTAACAAGTAATTCTGAAATAATTTATTGCCATTCAGAGGTCTATAATCCAAAAAAAGAATTTTCAATCAATCCATTAGATAAAAAGATTAATATTAAATGGCCAAAAAAAATGTCATCAATTTCACTAAAAGATTTAAATACAAAATTTATTTATGATGACTTTGATGGAATTGTAATCTAAAAATTTAAAAACTATGAATTGTAGAAATTGTAAAAAAAATCTTGAACATTGTTTTATTGATCTTGGTAGTGCACCTCCATCAAATTCATATTTAACTAAAACTCAGTTAAATATAACTGAAAAATATTACCCACTTAAAGTTTATATTTGTGATAAATGCTGGTTAGCTCAGGTAATTGATTATGCGGGGCGCGATGTTTTTTTTAATGAATTTTACCCATACTTTAGCTCAATATCAAAATCATTTTTAGAACATTCAAAAAAATATGTAGATTATATTATTGATAGATTTAAAATAAAAAATAATTCAAGAGTTTACGAATTAGCTAGTAATGACGGATACTTGTTACAGTATTTTCAAAAAAAGAATTACAATTGTATTGGTATTGAGCCTTCAAAAAGTTGTGCCGAGTATGCTAGAGCCAAAAAAATAAGTGTTATCGAGGATTTTTTTGACTCTAATTTAGCCAAAGAACAAGCAAAAAAAAAATTAACGGCAGATCTAGTTATAGCAAATAATGTATTAGCTCATGTTCCAAATATTACTGATTTTATTAAAGGAATTTCAATATTACTTAAACCTAAGGGATTAGTTACTTTTGAGTTTCCTCATTTTCTTAATTTGATTAAGAATAATCAGTACGATACAATTTACCATGAGCATTATAGCTATTTGTCATTAATTTCTGTAAAAAATATTTTTAAAAGAAATGGCCTTAAAATATTTGATGTTCAGGAAATTGAAACACATGGTGGTAGCTTAAGAGTATTTGCTCAAAAAAAAAATTCTAAATTCTATAAATTAGGTAAAAATGTATCAAAAATAATTAAAGCAGAAAAAAAATTTAAATTAAATTCACTAAACACATATAAAAATTTCCAAAATTCAGCTGAAAAGAATAAAGATGATCTGATTAGATTTCTTTTAGATTGCAAAAAAAAAGGCTTAAAAGTAGCCGCTTATGGAGCAGCTGCAAAGGGTAATACATTATTAAATTTTGCAGGTATTAGAAAAGATTTAATATCTTTTGTTTGCGACTCTGCACCAACAAAACAAAACAAATTTCTTCCAGGCTCGAGAATACCAATTTATCATCCAGATTATTTAAAAAAAAATCAACCTGATTATCTACTTATTCTTCCCTGGAATATTGCTGATGAGATTAAATCACAATTATCTTCTTTAAATAAAAAGAAAACAAAGTTTTTAGTTGCTATACCAAAACTGAAGATTTTATAATGTGTATGTTAATAACTGGAATTTCAGGCCATCTTGGTAAAATTATTTTTGAAAAAGTAATTAAATCTAAAGAAAATATAGGCCTAATTTATAACAAAAAAAAATTTAAAACAAAAAAAAAAAATATTTTTTGGATTAAAAAAAATATACTTAATAAAAAAATTATAAATCATAAAAAAATTAACCATCCAAAAACTCTGTTACACCTTGCGTGGGAAGGCTTAGAAATTAAAGATTACAATTCTGATATTCACAGTAAGCAAGTAGATTTTCATTTAGATTTCATTGAAAAATTAGTTAAATCTGGAACTAAGAATATTGTCGTAGCTGGTACTTGTTTTGAATATGGTAATTATTCAGGAGAATTACTAGAAAATTTAAAGACAAAACCAATTACAAAATATGGTAGAGCAAAAGACAAACTAAGAAAAAAAATTGAGAAATTAAAAGAAAAATATCAATTTAATTTAACTTGGCTAAGGATCTTCTATTTTTATGGAGGACCTAATTTTAAGAATGATTTATGGGGTAATTTTAATTTAGCTGTAAGGAAGCGAGAAAAATTTTTTCAAATAAATAATGGAAATATACAAAGAGATTATTTGCACATTGATGATGTTGCCAAAATAATATGGAAACTAGCATTACTAAGCAAAAATACAGGTATAGTTAATGTTTGTTCAAATAAACCAATTTCAGTAAACAGTTTAGTTAATAAATGGATTAAAAAATCAAAGTTTAATATTAAGATTAAACATGGAAAAAAAAAAGTAATACACCATGAAAAAAAAAGCTATTGGGGATCAAATAAAAAATTAAAGTTATTTATAAAATAAAATTTATGTTGAGCAAAATTTTAAAAAATCAAGAACCTTTGGTTACGGTAGGAGTACCTTCTTACAAAAGACCTGATTTGTTAAAAGATGCTCTCAATAGTCTAAAAGATCAAACTTATAAACAAATAAAAATACTTGTTGGTATTAATGGAGACAAAAATGATACTGAAAAATACAAAACTATAAGAGATAATTTTAAAGATGATTTAAATATTGAATTTCATTTTCATAATAAAAATATTGGATCAATAAATAACTTTTTATATCTTCTTAATATTTGTAATTCAAAATATTTTATGTGGTTGGCAGATGATGATAGAATTTCACCAAATTTAATTGAAAGCTCTTTAAGTATATTGGATAAGAATTATGATACTGTTACAGTTATGCCATTGTGGGAACTTGTTCATTCAGAAAATAAAAAAAAAATAATTCCATCTTTTTTTGATCAAAAGAGTGCATTAAAAAGAATTATTAATTACTGCGATGTAACAGATGATGCCTTTTTTTATGGCTTGCACAGAACATCAAATCTAAAAAAATGCAGTTTTAGTAAATTTTGGAAACCAAACTCTGATTTAATATCAGAGTGGGCATACGTCTTTCTATTTGATTTAGTACTTCAGGGAAAAATTCTTTTTAATCCTGATAGTGACGCAAAATGGATAGATAATGATTTTGGTATAAAGTTTTATAAAAAAGAGAATGGAAATAAATATAAAATTGGTTTACAAAATATTATCAAGAAAATTAATATTAAGTATCTCTATATAGAAAAACTAATTAAATGGAAAAAGTATCATTATCTAACAATAATGCTTCCTTTGTTAATTTTTTTTTTTCTTAGAGATCTTATTTTAGGAGAAAAAATTTACAAAAAAATTAAATTTTAAAATGAAAACTTATTTTTACTCTATTGGTTTACATAAAGAAGGTGGGTTAAATATTTTGAAGAAGTTTAAAAAAAAAACATGAAAAAATATATATATTGTGTTGGCCTTCATCAAGATGGAGGGCTAAATATACTAAATAAATTTTTGCGTTATAAAAAAAATGATCACATATTGATAATTGACTCTAGAATAAGAAGTAAAATTAATGAAAAAAAAAATATCTTTTTTGTTAAAGAAAATTTAATTATAAGACTTTTAAATTTAATTTACCTAAGTTTTAAAATTAAAAAAGAAGATCATATAATATTTTTGAGTGGAATTCCCCCAATAATAAAATTTAAAGCAACAACTTCTATTGTTTTTCAGAATGCAAATTTATTTAGAGATTTTTATAAAGTAAATTTTTACAAATGGTTTTTTTCGAAAGATTCTTTAAGATTTCTTGCATTTATGTATGGTAAAAAAAATATTGAAAACTGGTATATATTATCTCCAATAGGTAAAAAAATTATATCTAAAAAATTAAAAAAATACGTAAACATTAAGATATTAGATATTTTTGAGGATTATAAAAAAAATGAATCCAATAATTTTAGAAAAATAAAATATGATTTTATATATCCTGCTTCTCTCATGGAGCACAAAAACCATAAAATATTAATTGATAGTATGATTTTACTATCTAAGGAAAACATTTTTCCTAGTCTTTTACTTACTCTGGATGATAATTCTTATAGACAGATAAATATAGATAAAATTATAGAAAAATACAATCTTAAGATATTTAATTATTTTGAGCCAATTCAAATTAAATTTCAAAAAATTTATAATGAATGTGAGTCGCTAATCTATATGTCGTCAAGTGAAACAATAGGTTTGCCAATTCTTGAAGCTTATCAAAATGGATTAAAAATTATTGCACCAAAACTAGATTATAGCCAACAGTTTATTAAACCACATTTTTTATTTGATTTAAATGATAAACAGGATTTATGTAATAAAATTAAATCTTGTTTAAAAAAAAGACACGATTTTTTAGATCATGATAATAAAAATTTTATTACAAATTCAAATACTATTTCTTTATATGAATTTTTTTCTAAAATTATATGAAAAATTTAACAATATTTTCCAAACACTTTTGGCCAGAAAATTTTAAAATTAATGATATTGCATTTAAATTAAGAAAAAGAATAGCTGTGTATGTTTTCACATCTGAACCAAATTATAATAACTTTAATTACAAACATAAGAAAAAAGAAGTAATTTATAAAGGTGTTAAAATTAGATACTTTAATACTTTTAAAAAGACAAAAGATAATTTTATCAATATATTTTTAGACTATTTTTCATACATTTTTAATCTTACTTTAAGAATAAATTTTTTTTTAAAAGAAAAATCAGACATCACATTAACATTTGCAACATCTCCTATTTTTCAAGCAATACCTGCAATTTATTTTTCAAAATTAAAAAATATTCCTAGTATAATATGGGTTCAAGATCTTTGGCCAGAAGTATTGGAAGATACAGGTTATGTTAAAAATAAATTAATTTTAAAACTTATAAATAGATTAGTTAATATAATTTATAATAGTTCAGATTTTATATTAGTTCAATCTGATAGTTTTAAAAAACATCTTTTAAAAAATTATGATTTAAAAAATAAAATTTTGACTCTTCATCAGCCTTCAGAATTTAAATTTCAAAAATTTGATAAAAAAAAGAAAAAAATATTTTATATTACTTATGCTGGAAATTTTGGACAAGCTCAAAATTTTGACACAATAATTAATGCCTTCAAATCAGAAAAACTAAACAAACAAGTGAAATTGATTTTGATTGGTTCTGGAAAAAAATTTGAATATATAAAAAACGAAATAAAGTTGAATAATCTTAAAGATAAAATTATTCTTCAAAATTATGTAAATAAAAAAAAACTTTTACAAATATATAAATTATCTTCGGCTTTCTTTTTATCTCTAAATGATGGAAAATCTTTAAATAAGACAATTCCTGGAAAATTTCAGACCTATCTAGCTTTTGGAAAACCTATAATAGTTAATTCAAACAGTGATCTAAATAAGTTTATCATAAAAAATATGCTTGGTTTTGCTTCAAAAAATAAAGACTTAAAAAAACTAATTAGTGATATTAACAAAGTAAGCAAATTAAGTGAAAAAAATAAAATAAAAATTTATTTATCTTCCAAAAAAGTATATGAAGAAAATTTTAATATCAATGATATAAGTGATAAACTAATTAAAATTTTAGAAAATGTTAAAAACAGATATGCTGAAAAAACTATATTATAAATTACCATCTATATATCAAAATTACTTAAATAAAGCTGCTTCAAAATTAGCAAATAATGCAGAGGAAGAATTTATTCACAATGATATTGGTAAAAATTACAATCTATCATCTAAAGATAAAGCTAATATTGTAAAAAGAATTAGAAATTCATTAAGTAAAATAGATAGTGCCACAAGCATTGATGTTCATTTGGAGCTTGGAAAAAGATTGCTTGATTTACCAAACAATCAAGGATCAATAGTTGAATGTGGCTGCTATCAAGGTGCGTCGACTGTATCTCTTTCAATCTTTTCAAAAATTATAGAAAGAAATTTAATTATATATGACTCATTTGAAGGTTTGCCAGAAGACAAAGATAATGTTGGTAAAAGAAATTATCCGTTTTTAAATCTTACTGGCGAATATAAAAAAGGTATGTACAAAAGTAGTTTAGAAAATGTAAAAAATAATTTAAAATTTTATGGAGAATATGATGTCTGCGAATTAAGAAAAGGTTATTTTGATAAAAGTTTAATACAGCATAAAGAAAAAATAGATTTTTTATTTTTAGATGTAGACTTAGTACAATCTACTACTGATTGTATTAAATATCTCTGGAAATTTGTAAGTAATGGATCTTATATTTATACAGATGATGCCTGTGATATGGATGTTGTAAAATTTTGGTTTGACAAAGAATGGTGGAATAAAAATTTTGATTGTGATCCTCCAAATTATATTGGTTCTGGCTGTGGAATAAATTTGGGTAATAGCTATTCTTCATTAGGTTTTACTATAAAAAATCCAGATAAATCAAAGTTTAATAAGGCTTTATTTTTATATTAATTATGGATGCGGTAATTTTAGCTGGTGGTAGAGGCTCAAGACTTGGATCACTAACTAAGTCAACTCCAAAACCAATGATCAAAATTGGAGGTAAACCAATTTTATGGCATATTTTAAAAATTTTAGATGCACATGGTATTAAGAATTTTATAATTTGCCTTGGGTATAAAGGAAATGTAATTAAAAAATATTTAAAAACTATTAAGAGAAAAGATTGGAAAATTGAGTGTGTTAATACTGGTAAGGATACTTTAACTGGACGAAGAATATATCTGGTAAAAAATAAGATTAAATCGGAAAATTTTCTAATGACTTATGGAGACGGATTAGCAAATATTGATATTAAGCAATTAATTAAAACTCATTACAGAAAAAAAAAATTAGCTACAGTTACTGCTGTAAACCCAATACCTAGATTTGGGTCATTGCATGTAAAAAATGAAACAGTGACAAAATTTGATGAAAAAATTATAGAACCAAACAACCTAATAAATGGAGGGTTTTTTATAATTAACAAAAAAATATTTAGATCTATTAACTTGAGTAAAAATGTTATGTGGGAACAGTACCCAATGATCGAATTAACAAAAAAAAAACAATTATCAGCCTATTACCATAAAAGTTTTTGGCATCCAATGGATACGGAAAGAGATTTTAAATTTTTAAATAAATTGTTTAGCAAAGGAGCACCTTGGAAAATCTGGTAAAACTTAACTTACCCAAAAAAAATTTTTGGAATAATAAAAAAATATTTATAACAGGCCACACCAGTTTCAAAGGCTCATGGTTAAAATTATGGCTAGAGTACCTTGGTGCAAAAGTTTATGGATATTCAATTGATTATCCATCTAATCCAAAAAATTTAAATAAAATACTATTTAAAGAAAAATTTATCAGTCAATCAATCTTAGATTTTAAAAAATTAAAAAAAAAGATTGAAAAAGAGAAACCTGATATAGTTTTTCATTTAGCCGCTCAGTCAATTGTATCTGAAGCAGCTAAAAATCCTCTAGATAATTATAAAACTAATATAATTGGTACAGCTTCAGTGTTGGAAGCTAGTGCTAATTGTAAAAATACTAAACTGGTTGCTATAATAACTACTGATAAATGTTACAAAGAAAACAAAAAGGTTAAATACTATAAGGAACAATCAGAACTTGGAGGTTCCGAACCATATAGTGCCAGCAAAGCATGTGCAGAATTAATATCTGAGTCGTATTATTTAAAGTATGAAAAATTAAAAAAAAAAATCATTACACTTAGAGCAGGAAATGTAATTGGTGGAGGTGATTGGAAAAAAAATAGAATAATACCAGATATATTAAAATCTATAATTCAAAACAAAACGCTTTATCTTAGGCACCCAAACTCTGTGAGACCATGGTTGCATGTATTGGATTGTTTAAATGGTTATTTAATAGCAGCCGAATATTCATTTAAAGGAATTATCACTTTTAATTCATGGAATTTTGCTCCAAATTTAAATAATCAAATTACCGTTCAAGAATTAGTAAAAATATTTTTATTAAGATTTAAAAAAAAAAATAAAATTAAAATTTTAAAAAAAAATAAATTTTATGAGTCAAATAAATTAAATCTAGGGGCAAAAAAAGCTAAATTAGAATTGAAATGGAAAACAATCCTTAATCAAAAAAAAACAGTTGATTTTATTTTTGAATGGTACAATAACTATTTGAATAGAGTAAATATGAAAAATTTTTCTATTCAACAGATAAAAAAATTTTATAGAATGGCAAAAATTAAAAATATATGAGAATAACTTATGGAAAAAATGTATATGGTAAAGCTGAAATAGACTCAGTTGTAGCTCAATTAAAAAAATCAACACAAATGGGAAAATCAGTTAGTGATTTTGAAAAAGGAATTGCAAAAAAATTTTCAAAAAAATATGGTTTAATGGTTAATTCAGGATCTTCAGCTCTGACCTTAGCAATGAATGTGCTAAACTTTAGTAAAGGAGATGAAATTATTGCCCCATGTCTTAACTTCGGAACAGCAATTTCATCAATAATATTATGTGGTGCAGTACCAATTTTAGTTGATGTAGAAATTGATACACTTCAAATTGATCCTGATAAAATTGAAGAAAAAATAACTAAAAAAACTAAAGCAATAATGGTTCCAAATTTAATTGGAAATATTCCTGATTTTAAAAAAATAAGAAAAATTGCAAATAGATACAAACTAATAGTAATAGAAGATTCAGCAGATACGTTGGGGGCTAAAATAGACAATAAAACCACTGGCCATTTTAGTGATGTTTCTATTACTAGCTTTTATGGTTCTCATGTAATTAGTTGTGCTGGAAATGGTGGAATGCTTTTAACAGATAATAAAAAAGTTTACGAAAAAGCCAAAATTCTAAGAAGCTGGGGAAGGATGTCATCATTAATAAAAGATTCAGAAAATATTAAAAAAAGATTGGATATCAAATTAAAAGGGTTTAAGTTTGATAAAAAGTTTGTATTCTCTGAGGTTGGTTATAATTTTGAGCCATCTGAAATTGGTGCAGCTTTTGGACTTGTTCAATTGAAAAAATTTGATAGTTTTAGTAAAATTAGAGTAAAAAATTTTAATGCTCATAAATCTTTTTTTGAAAACTATAAAGATTTATTTATCACGCCAAGAGTATTAGCAAAAGTTAAAACAAATTTTTTAGCTTATCCAGTAATTATTAAACAAAATAGTTATTTTAATAGGAAAGATCTTCAGATATATCTTGAAAATAATAATATTCAAACAAGACCAATTTTTTCAGGAAATATTTTAAGACACCCTGCGTTTACTAAGTTAATATCTTCAAGAAATAAATTAAATTTATATAAAAACTCTGATTATATAATGTCAAATGGCATATTGATAGGTTGCCATCAAGGTCTTAGTGTAAAACAGATGAAATATTTACATCAAAAATTAGAGTTTTTTCTTAGAAAAAGTATTAATTAAATGAAGAAAAAAGTATCTATTATAATACCTTTTTTTAATGAAAAAGAGAATATTCCAATAATACTTTCAGAGTTAGAGCTAGTAATAATAAAATTAAAAGAAAGCTATGACTTTGAAATTTTATTAATGGACAATGGTTCTAATGATGGATCCTCCGATATTGCAAAAAAAGAGTTGAATAAATTTCCAAATTCAAAATATTTTAAGATGAGTAGAAACTTTGGATATCAAGCAAATATAAAGGCAGGCTATGACTTATGTACTGGTGATGCAGCTGTAGTTTTAGACTCGGATGGTGAAGATGACCCAAATTTAATTATAAATTTTTTACAGTCATGGAAAGAAGGATTTGATGTTGTTTATGGAATAAGAAAGAAAAGACAAGAGTCTAAAGCAATGTCTTTTATTAGAAATATTTTTTATTCTTTCTTAGAAAAATTTTCTGAGTTAAAATTACCTAGAGGTGCAGGTGATTTTAGACTGATTGATAGAAAAGTTATAAATCAAATAAAACAAGTTGAGGAAAAAAATTTATATTTAAGAGGCCTTATTTCTTTTATTGGTTATAAACAAAAAGGTATTGAATATGATAGAAGAAAAAGATTTAAGGGAAATTCAAAAATTTCAATTTTAAAATATTTTGATATTTCTTTTTCTGCAATTACTTCTTTTACTAAAACACCACTAATATTAATATTTATAATTGGAATTATAATCTTGTTATTTAGTGTATTTTTAATGATATTTTACTTAATATTGTTTTTGACTGGTAAAGTTGGCTCACCAGGTTTTACAACAATTATTTTAGTTCAATTATTCTTTTTTGGGTTATTTACTTTAATGTTAGGTATAATTTCAATTTATGTTGGATATGTTTTAGATGAAGTTAAAAAAAGACCAACATATATTATCGAAAATGAAAAAAAGGATAATTGAAAAGGTTTTTATATCTGGATCAAGTGGTTTTATAGGCAGAAATTTATATAATTTTTTAAAAAAAGAATACTTAATTTTAAAGCCTTCGAGAAATATAATTGATTTAAGAAACAAAAAAAAGCTTAATTCTTATCTAAAACAAAATAAACCTAATTTCATAATACACTTAGCATCTTCAACAAATTTTAAAGATAAACCTGATGAAGAAAAAAAAAATCAGTATGATAATACATATAAAACAACATTAAATATTGCAAAAACTATTAATAAAGAATGCTCTTTGGTAATTTTTTTTGGGTCTATTGAAGAATATGGAAATATTAAATATCCATTTAAGGAAAATTATAAACCACAACCAATATCAGAATATGGAAAATATAAATTAAAAGCCTTAAAAGAGGTACAAAAAATTTTGAATAAAAAAAATATAAATTATTTATGGGTAAGGCCATCTCTTACTTTTGGAAAATATGATAATAAAGAAAGATTTTTAGGACACATAATACATTCAATAAAAAATAAAAATAAAATTGAGATTAGTCCTGGAACAAAAAAAAGAGATTATTTGTATATTGAGGATTTATGTAAAATTATCAGACTAATAATTAAACGTAAAAATGAAAAATTTAATTACGTATTAAATATTTCATCTCAAAATTACGTACCTTTAAGTCGTATTCCAAGCATAATAGAAAGAATATTGAAAAAAAAAATAGATTATAAATTGATAAAAAGAAAAGATGTTCAGACGAATTTACTTAATTCTAATTCTAAACTAAAAAAATTATTTCCAAAAATTAAGTTTAGTAATTTTTATAAATGTTTAAAAAAAACTTTAAAATATGAAAAATTAATATGAAATTAATTAACTATTTTAAAGTAAATCAAATTAACTTCATCAATATTCTCACAATTTTGTTAATAGGTTTTTTTTTAAGATTATATTATTTATTCACAAAAACTGGTAATATATTTCAAGCAAATCTTGGTGGCGATAGTTGCTATCACTATAATGTGGCTCTGAATATTTCTCAAGGTATAGGTCCTAAAACAAGTTATATTTTTTCCTACTGGTTCCCACACGAAAGTATTCCTGCAGTAACTGATTTATATGGACCAGGATATCATTATTTTTTAAGTTTATTTTTACTAGTTAAAGATGAATTTATATCTTTAAGGATATCAAGTTTAGTTGTTGGGATGTGCTCTATCTTATTGGCATATATAATCGGAAAAAAAATTCATTCTACATTACTTGGTTATCTTAGTGCCTTAATAATTTGTTTTAATTTTTTTCATATAGAAAACTCAGCTGTTGTAATGAGGGAAAACTTTAATTTATTACTTGTTCAGTTATTTTTTTTAAATTTATTTTATTTAAACAAAAATAGATTATTTTTTGCTTTTATAGGCTTTATTATTGGATATTCAGCTATGACATCAGGTATCTGGATAATATTATCTATAATTTTAGTTTTTTACATCATAGTAAATTTTGAAATCAAAAAAATTGATATATTTTTTAATATTTTTATTACATTAATATTTTTTTTGATAACAATTTTTCCATGGGCTAAAATTAGTTTAGATTATTTTGGAAAAATACTTTTTAGTTATACGTCCTACTATCCCTACATAACTGATTGGGGCTTAATGATGTCTGAAAGAGGACTTCCAGATATAAGTAACTTTTGGATTGAAATAGATATTGTCCAATATCTTAAAACACATTTTTATTGGGGTATTAATAACATGTATAAATTTTGTCTCATGCTGTTTCCAACCTTCATTTTTCCTATGTCCTTTATGTTAATTCCACTTATTTTAATTGGTTCTTATAAATTAAAATCTAATGGTTATTTATTGTTATTATTTACAATATTATATTTTCTTGCACTTTTATTTGGGTCTTATGGAATGAAAGGAGTTTTATGGCCAAGACATTTTATGCCATTTTTAGCTACGACTTCTATATTAATGGCTTATGGATTTATTTTTATTTATCATCAACTAATTAAATTTAATATTATCAATAAATATTTAACTTTATTTACTGGGTATAAGTTTTACAAACTAGTATTTTTGATACCAATTATAATAACACTGGTAGGTATTGAGGTAAAAGATTCCTTCTGGGAAAGAGATAGTTCACAATTTTATAAATTTGGAAACAAAATTAAAGAATATACAAACATTAATGATGTAATTATGTATGCAAATTCTGTACCAGATGCATGGTGTGTAACTAAAAGAAAAATTGTGCAAGACCCAGCTTTTTATAAAAAAAATACATCTAATAGAATTTTAGAGGAAGTAAGAAGATTTGATGTAGATTATTTGTTGGTAGATGTTTCAGATCAAATTTATCAAAGAGGCAAAGATATTGTTGGTGCTATTAAATTTTATAATCAGCTTGAATTAGAAGAAATTTTTAGTGATGAAAAGAATGGTTATCATTTTTATAAGATTGCAAATAAGCGCTGATTAATCAAATGGATACATTTTTATTAAATATTTGTGTTTTTTTAGACACTACCAGAAAAGATAAATGTAGAGAATTCATATTTGAAATTATAGATATAACTCAATTTATTGTTAATTCTAATTTATTTTTATTTATAGCTTTAATTTTTTTATTAATTTTAATTAAAATCTTTTTTTTAAATAAATATGATAATTATAGTAGTTTATTATTACAATTTTTTTTATTTTCATTATTTGTTTTAATATTGGTAAATTTTAAGACCAATATACCTTGGGTTGATGATTGGGAATGGATTGAAAATCTTCAAGTACAAAAAATTAGTACAGTTGAATGGTTATTACAGCCAACAAATATTCATAACATTTTTTTTATAAAAATTAT
>Ga0209630_10001176_pt1 | contig 28733 bp, 26 predicted proteins | sample COG_01_FD_184745 | JGI IMG/M metagenome (GOLD analysis project Ga0209630, IMG submission 184745) | Pelagic Microbial community sample from North Sea - COGITO 998_met_01 (SPAdes) (version 2) | ecosystem: Environmental > Aquatic > Marine > Neritic zone/Coastal water | place: Helgoland, sampling... | reverse complement strand
ACTGGATCGACAATCCCGAGCTCGGCACGATCGCCTTCCAATATGGCACGCGGCCGCTGCTGACGCAGGAGAGCCCGATCCCGCAGGACTGGAAGGACCGGCTGACGCAGATCGAGGAAGGCGAGGTGCTGCTCCACCGCTTTTCGCCGACCGGTTTCTATTCGTCTGCGGTGCGCAATCCGTTCCTGCGCAACCTCGAGGCGCGTTCGGAACGCCAGATCGCCTTTTCGACGCAGGAGGCGGGGGACCACGTCTTCCAGCTCGACGTCGGCGTGAAGGGCAAGAATTTCTGGGTCACGCGCAACGACCTGCTACGCGCGCGCCAGTGGTTCGGCGAGGGCTATACCGACGCGCTGAAGACGCCGGACAATACGCTGGTGTTCGTCTCGCCGACCGAGAAGGGCATCATCCGCAAGGATCAGGCGGATTGCATGGGCTGTCTGTCGCAATGCTCCTTCTCGAGCTGGGCGGATACCGAAACCAATTCGACCGGGCGGCTCGCCGATCCGCGCAGCTTCTGTATCCAGAAGACGCTGCAGGACATCGCGCATGGTGGCGACGTCGACCAGAATTTGATGTTCGCCGGCCATGCTGCGTACAACTTCAAGCGCGACCCCTTCTATTCCAACGGCTTCGTGCCGAGCGTGAAGCAACTGGTCGATCGCATCCTGACGGGGGACTGAGTGTGGCGGCGGTCGCACCGCCGGCATACCGGCGTGACGCCGGTGATTGAGACGGGTGTCGCGACAGCGCTGACGGCGGTCGCTGCCGCGATGCGCGACGCCCGTGGTCCGTGGTGGGTGATCGGCAGTGCGGCGGTCGCGCTGCATGGCGTTGTGACCGATGTCGCGGATATTGATCTGCTGGTCGGCGAAGAGGATGCAGCGGATCTGGTGTCGCGATTGGGACTGAGTGCGGAGCGGCTGGATCCTCATCCGCTGTTCCGGTCCGGGATTTTCGCGCGCTGGCCTAGGCTAGACCGCACGGTCGAGATCATGGGGGGCTTTGCGATCTGCGAAGGCGGCGCGTGGCGACCGCTGGTTCCTGTCACTCGCATTGCTCTGGATGGCGTGTACGTGCCGGATCGCGAGGAACTGATGACGATCCTGTCCCGGTTCGGCCGGGCCAAGGATATCGAGCGCAGGCAGTTGCTCGCCGCGCTGTAGATGTACGGGAGCGCCGGGTTGAGGCGCTCGACGCTCCCGAACCTGGTCAGTCGGCGACGGTGCCGACCACCGCGCCACCGGTGCCGCCGATCGCGGCGCCCTTTTCGACGCTGCCACCGGTCGCTGCGGCGACGCCCGCACCACCCGCGGCACCGATCCCTGCGCCCTTCAGCGTCGAGCAGGCCGACAGGCTGACGGCAGAGGCGAGCAGAAGGGCGGTGGCGGCGATGGGCTTGATGGACATGGCTGAAATCCTTCGTTGCGGGGATGCGGAGGTAATGTCGCGGCGCAGCAAAGGTTTCCGTTCAGCAATCATTTATCACGAACAATGCGCGCGTTACGCCCAGCCTTCGAGCACCTGATCGGGCGGGCGGTGGCCGTCCGCCCACATGCGGATGTTCTGGATCACGCGCTCACCCGACGCCTGCCGCCCCTCCAGCGTCGCGCTTCCCATGTGCGGGGTCATCACGACGTTGTGCAGTGCGAGCAGCCGCGGATCGATGCGCGGTTCGTGCTCCCATACGTCGAGGCCCGCGCCGGCGAGGCGGCCGGCCTCCAGCGCGTCGACCAGCGCGCCCTCGTCGACAATGCCGCCGCGCGAGGTGTTGATGAGATAGACGTGGGGCCGCATCAGGCCGATGCGGCGGCGGTCGATCAGGTCGCGGCTGTCGGCGTTGAGCGGGGTATGGATGCTGACGATGTCCGCCGCCGCCAGCATCGCGTCGAGATCGGCGTGGAAGGTCGCGCCGAGCTCCGTCTCGACCACGGCGGGCAGGCGGTGGCGATTGTGATAATGGATCGACAGGCCGAACGCGCGGGCGCGGCGTGCCACCGCCTGGCCGATGCGGCCCATGCCCACGATGCCCAGTGCCTTGCCGCCGATACGATGGCCGAGCATGCCGCCCGGGCTCCAGCCGTGCCATTCGCCCGATCGCACCAGCTTCTCGCCCTCCGCCAGCCGGCGCGGGACGGAGACGATCAGCGCCATCGCCATGTCGGCGGTATCCTCGGTCAGCACGCCCGGCGTGTTGGTGACGATGATGCCACGCGCGCGTGCCGCCTTTAGCGCGATATGGTTCACGCCCGCGCCATAATTGGCGATCAGGCGTAGCCGCTCGCCGGCGCCGGCGATCAGCGCGGCGTCGATCTCGTCGGTGACGGTCGGCACCAGAACGTCGCAATCCGCCATCGCCGCGGCGAGCTGCGCGCGGGTCATCGGGGCGTCGCCCCGGTTGTTGGTGGTGTCGAACAGCGCCTCCAGCCTGTCCATCACCGTATCGGCGAGTTCGCGGGTCACGACGACCTTGGGGGTGCGGCGGGAATCTGACATGGCGCCACCGGCTTGGCGAAGCGCGCGGCGGGCGTCAACGGATCGTTGCCGTTCATCCGCGCCACGCTAGAGAGGACGAAGAGGAAAAGGACAGGAACGATGCGGTTTTGGGCTTTGGGCGCGATGGCCATCGCCGGGCTGGCGATGGTGACGGCGGATGACGCAGCGCGTGCCGCGGACGGCAAGAAGACGCTGCCCTATTACGCGTCGATCAACGCTGGCCGCGCGCGGATGCGCACCGGTCCCGACAAGACCTATCCCGCAAGCTGGCTGTACCAGCGTGCCGATCTGCCCGTGCGCGTGATCGCGACGTTCAAGCAGTGGCGCAAGGTGGAGGACCCCGACGGCACGCAGGGCTGGATGCTCGCCGCCTTGCTCAGCGAGCGGCGGACCGGGATCGTGCGGAGCGCGCAGCCGGTCGAGATGTATGCGCGCCCGTCGGCGGGGGCGAAGCTGTTGTGGCGGGCCGCGCCGGGCGTGGTCGGGCGCCTGTCGGAATGCGGCGGCGGCTGGTGCCGGCTCGACGTGAAGGGGCAGGCGGGCTTCGTCGAGGTTGCCGATTTGTGGGGCGTCGAAGGCGGCGAGCGGCTGCCGTAACATCGCGCGCCGCCTAACGGGATGTTAGGACCGCACCGCTACCGATCCGGCTCCCCATGCGAAGGCCGCCATCGTGACGCCGACCGAACCGCTGCAACTGCATCATAGCTGGCCCATGGTCGAGGTCGACCAGCGGTTCGATCTCGGCCGGCTGTCCGACGATCCGCGCGGCGCCGATGGCGAGGCCGCCCCACCGAACGCGACCCTGGGGCTGTGGGCGTGCGACCTTGCCGACAATCGTCTCAGCTGGTCGCGTGAGGTCTATCGGTTGTTCGGCCTGCCCGAGCATGTCGCGCCCGCACGCTGTACGACCGTCGCGCTCTATGCCGAGGCGTCGCGGGTGGCGATGGAGCGGCTGCGCGCGCATGCGATCCGCCATCGCCGCGGCTTCACGCTGGATGTCGCAGTCTTTCCGCATGATGCCGGCCAGCGCTGGCTGCGGTTGGTCGCCGCGCCGGTGTGCGAGGGCGGGCAGGTCGTCCGCCTGCCTGGCAGCAAGTCGGATGTCTCGCACCTCTATCGCCGCTGATTTACTGCATCAGCTCCACCGCCATCGCGGTCGCCTCGCCGCCGCCGATGCACAGCGACGCAAGGCCGCGCCTTTGTCCGGTCGTCTGCAGGGCCGACAGCAACGTCGCGAGGATGCGCGCACCGCTCGCGCCGATCGGGTGACCCAGCGCGCAGGCGCCGCCATGGACGTTGAGCCGTGCAGGGTCGATTCCGAGGTCGTGGATCGCGATCATCGACACTGCGGCGAACGCCTCGTTGACCTCGAACAGGTCGATGTCGTCGCGATCCCAGCCGGCGCGCTCCATCGCCTTGCGCATCGCGAACACCGGCGCGGTGGTGAACTTCGCCGGATCGTGCGCATGCCCGGCATGCGCGACGACGCGGGCGATCGGCGTCAAGCCCAGCCGTTCGGCGACGCTGGCACGCGTCATCACCAGCGCCGCGGCACCGTCGGAGATCGACGAGGCGTTGGCGGCGGTGATCGTGCCGTCGCGCGAAAAGGCGGGCTTCAGCGTCGGGATCTTGGCGACGTCGCCTTTGGCGGGCTGTTCGTCGAGTGAGACCGTGGTGCTGCCCTTGCGGCCCTTCACCTCGACCGCGACGATCTCGCGATCGAACGCGCCCGCTAGTTGCGCCTTTTGCGCGCGGTTGAGCGATTCGATCGCATAATCGTCCATCGCGGCGCGGGTGAACTGATAGTCGGCCGCGGTTTCCTCGGCGAAATTGCCCATCAGCTTGCCGGGTTCGTAGGCGTCCTCCAGCCCGTCGAGGTACATATGGTCGTACAGCGTGTCATGGCCGATGCGCGCGCCGGCGCGATGCTTCTTCGATAGATAGGGCGCGTTCGTCATGCTCTCCATGCCGCCGGCGACCAGCATCTCGACCGATCCGGCGGCGAGCGCGTCCGCGGCGAGGATCGCCGCCTGCATACCCGATCCGCACATCTTGTTGACCGTCGTCGCCTCGACATGCGTGCCGAGGCCCGCGCCGATCGCCGCCTGCCGCGCCGGCGCCTGGCCGAGGCCGGCAGGCAGGACGCAGCCCATGTAGATGCGCTCGATCGCTTCTGCCGAGGCGCCCGCGCGTTCGACCGCCGCCTTCACCGCGGCCGCGCCGAGTTCGGTCGCCGATGCGCCGGCGAGCGCGCCCTGAAACGAGCCCATCGGCGTGCGGGCATAGCCGAGGATGACGACGGGATCGGTGGACATGGGCTCTCCGGTATTTTGTGTTGCCAGCTATCTAGGATGCGGGGCAGGGCGGGGCAATGAGCGTGCCGGCCCGCATCTGTCCAGCATATGGCGAGCCCGGACGGATCGATCCGCGACCCCGCGCGCTGGGCGGTGATGGAAGAATTTATCGAGCCAGTACGGTGGTTTGCATCGATCAGCGGGATGATTGCCGCCGGCGTGGTCGCACTGGACTGGGGGCGTCGGGACACCGGCTGGGCGATGGTGCTGTTTTGCCTGTCGGCGGTGGCGTGGATTACCGGCGCGGTGCTGATGCGCGACTGGGCGCTGGGGTCGCAGAACATCGTGCTGCTCGGCATCGATCTGCTCGGCGTCTATCGCTATCTGATCCGCGAGCCCGACCCCGGCGAAGCCTGACATGAGCGCGGCCATCGTCTGGCCGCTCGCACTGGCCGTGCTGGGGACGATCTTCGGCAGTTTCATTGCCGCGCTGGTGATCCGCTGGCCGCAGGGGCGATCGGTGATGCGCGGGCGTTCCGCCTGCGACGGGTGCGGGCGGCCGCTGTGCGCGGGGGAGCTGGTGCCGTTGCTGAGCTTCGCCGTGCAGCACGGGCGCTGCCGGGGTTGCGGTGCCCGAATCGATCCGTGGCATGCGGGGATCGAGCTTGCCGCTTCGGCGATCGGCCTGGCCGCCGGCATCGTCGCACCCGATGCGGGCGGGATCGCCGGTGCTGTATTCGGCTGGCTGCTGCTCGCGCTGGCTGCGCTCGACGTCATCGCCTTCTGGCTGCCCGACCGGCTGACCGGCCTGCTCGCCGCGACCGGTCTGGCGGCGGGGGTGGCGGGGCTCGACCCGTCGCTCGTCGACCGGCTGATCGGCGGCATCGCCGGTTATGCGAGCCTCGCGCTGATCGCATGGGGCTACAAAGCAGCGCGCGGGCACGACGGCATGGGTGGCGGCGACCCCAAATTGTTCGGTGCGATCGGGCTCTGGCTCGGCTGGCGGATGTTGCCGGCGGTGCTGGTGATCGCCAGCCTGATCGGACTCGGCGTGGCGCTGTTCGCGCATCTGACCGGCCGGGGCGTCGCCCGCGATACCGCCCTGCCGTTCGGCGCGCTGCTGGCGGTGGCGGCTTACCCTGCGTGGCTCGCCATGATATCCCTCGCGCCATGATCGCGCTGTTGCTCGCCGTCGCGGCCCAGGCCGCCCCTGCCGCCCCGGTGTTGGGGGCGATCGGCCGCCAGCAGCTGCCCGACAAGGGCTGCGCCGCCTATCTGTGGAGCGCGACCGACCGTCAGCTGGTCGCGATGGCGACCGCCGACCCCGCGACGATCCGCATCGCGATCGGCGGCCGGACGATCGATCTTGCGCGCAGCGCCGGCGACGGGCCGGGCAAGCTCGGCTTTGCCGACGCCGCGGAATATCGCCGCGACGACATCACCGCGCGGTTGACGATGGATATCGTTCAGCAGGAGGGGCTGACCGCGGGCGCGAAGGTGCCGACCGGGTCGTTGCAGATCGACCGGCCCGGGCAGGACGGCATCGTCGTTCCCGTCGCCGGGCTGATCGGCTGCCGAGCATGACGATGGACGCGCTGCTGGCGGCGCAGCGCGCCGCCTTCATCGCCGAACTGCCGGTGACGCTTGCGGTACGCAAGGACCGCCTCAGGCGGGCGGCGGCGATGATCCGCGACCATGCCGTCCGCTTCTGCGACGCGCTGAGCGACGATTTCGGCCATCGCAGCCGCGACCAGTCGATGCTGACCGACATCGGCGGATCGATCGCGCCGATCGCGCATGCGCTGAAGAAGCTCGACGGCTGGGCGAAGCCGGAGAAGCGCGCGGTCCAGTTCCCGCTCGGCCTGCTCGGTGCGCGGGCCTGGGTCGAATATCAGCCCAAGGGGGTCGTCGGCGTGATCGCGCCGTGGAACTTCCCAGTCAACCTCGTGATGGGGCCGGTCGCGGGCGCCTTTGCGGCGGGGAATCGGGTGATGGTGAAGGCGAGCGAGTTTACTCCTGCGACCGCGGCTTTGTTCGAGGAGGTGGTCGGCAGCTATTTCGCGCCCGACGAACTCGCTTTCGTGTCCGGCGGGCCGGAGGTCGGCAAGGCGTTCGCCGCGCTGCCGTTCGACCATCTGCTGTTCACCGGCGCGACCGGGATCGGCCGCCACATCCTGCACGCCGCGGCGGACAATCTGACGCCGGTGACGCTCGAACTCGGCGGCAAGAGCCCGGCGATCATCGGCGCCGACGTCGACCTCGCCCGCGCCACCGAGCGAATCGCGCTCGGCAAGATGCTGAATGCCGGGCAGATCTGCCTCGCCCCCGATTACGTCCTCGTCCCCGCCGCACAGGAACGCGCGCTGGTCGACGGGCTGACGGCGGCGGCGAGCGCCATGTATCCGACGCTGCTCGCCAACCCCGATTACACCGCGATCATCAACGATCGCCATTACCAGCGGCTGACCGACTGGCTCGACGATGCCCGCGACAAGGGCGCGCGGATCGAGACGGTCAATCCCGCCAACGAGGATTTCGCCGGTTCCAACAGCCGCAAGATGCCGCTCCACATCGTTACCGATGTCACCGACGACATGGTGCTGATGCAGGAGGAGATTTTCGGGCCGATCCTGCCGGTCGTCCGCTACGACGGGATCGACGCGGTGATCGCACGCATCAACCGCGGTCCGCGCCCGCTCGGCCTCTATCATTTCGGCCGCGATGCCGACGAGCGCCGCCGCGTGCTCGACCGGACGATCTCGGGTGGGGTGACGCTGGACGACGTCCTCTTTCACGTCTCGATGGAGGACCTGCCGTTCGGCGGCGTCGGGCCATCGGGCATGGGCAGTTATCACGGCGTCGACGGGTTCCGGACCTTCAGCCACGCCAAGGCGGTCTTCAAACAGGCGCGGCTCGACGTCGCGAAGATCGCCGGGCTGAAACCGCCGTACGGCAAGGCGCTGGCGGCATCGGTAAAGCGGCAGATGAAGGCCTGATTCTGCCGACGACAGCATGTCGTACAAATAGGCCGCCTCCCATCCCGTTGATCGCCCACCGGAAATTCCGGCGGTTCCGACAAAAGTCCTCGCTGCGATGCAACCAAGATGCGGGCGGCGGCGTTATCGGCGTGCTTGGGGGTGGATTCGAACGCGAACGCTCTCGCAAAGGGGAACGAACACGCGTGCGAGTATCGACCGGACGACATTACTGGCTTGCCATGGCTCTGGTCGCCGCGGCCCCGGCTCATGGCCAATTCAACCAGCAGCAGGGCGTTGCACCTGCCCGCGGTCCTGACGCGCCCAAGGTCGAACGCGACAATGATGGCGTCCAGACGGGCGTCACCGACCCGAACGGCAACGCGCCGATCGTGCCCGACAGCGAATTCAATGCCGCTCTGCCGCCGCTGAGCGGTGATATCAACGCGCCGCTCGAACCGATGCCGGCAGAAGCCCCCGTCGTCCGGACGCCGCCGGCCCAGACGTCGACCCCAGGCGCGACCGTGGCGCAACAGCCGCTGGTCAACCCCGACGGGACGCTGCCGCCCGCCGCGGCGGAGAATCCGGAACTGGCGCAGCCGCTCCAGCCGCTCGGCACCTTCGATTCCGCGCCGCTGCAGACGGTGGCCGACGTCAAGGACGCCGACGCGCCGCAGATCCGCTACGACACCGAGCTCAAGGGGCTGGAGAAGCTCGACCTTGCCGCGCAGTTCAAATCGCTGTCGGCCCTGCAGGAAGGCGGCGGCAAGGCGGCCAATGCGACGCAGGTCGCCGCGCGGGCGCGCGAGGACGAGGCGCTGGCGGTGCGGCTGATGAAGTCGCTGGGCTATTATGACGGCACCGCGATTTCGATGGTCGAGACGGTGCCGAACGCCGATGCGACGAAGGCCGGTCGTCTGCGCGCGACGGTGACCGCGACGCCGGGCCGGCTCTACACGCTGTCGTCGGTCGCGATCGAGGCGCAGCCGGTGACCCCGCCGGACCTGCTCAGCCGCAACCTGCCGCTGCGCGTCGGCGATCCGATCGAGGCGGCGCGCATCCAGGGGGCGGAGGCGAACGTCAGCCTCGTCCTGCCGCAGCAGGGCTATCCCTTCGTCAAGCTCGGCGATCGCGATATCCTGCTCGACGACCAGTCGGAAAAGGCGACCGGCGCCTATACGCTGCCGGTCGATACCGGTCCGCGGTCCAGTTTCGGCAATCTCGTCACCACCGGCGACCCGGTGTTCGACCTGAAACATCTCAACGTCTTCCCGCGGTTCGACGCGGGCGACCTCTATGACAGCCGCAAGCGCGACGATTTGCGCGACGCGCTGGTCGCGACCGGTCTGTTCTCCAGCGTCTCGGTCGAGCCGCAGCGGACCGGCCGCACCAATGCCGACGGCACCGAGGCGGTCGACCTGCTCGTCCGCCAGAGCAAGGGGCCGGCGCGGACGCTGGCGGGCAGCGCCGGCTATTCGACCGGGCAGGGCTTCAAGGCCGAGGGCAGCTGGACGCACCGCAACCTGTTCCCGCCGGAGGGCGCGCTGATCGGCACGATCGTCGCCGGTACGCAGGAACAGGGCGCGTCCGGCACCTTCCGCCGCTCCAACGCCGGCCGGCGCGACAAGACGTTCACGGCGATCGCCAGCGCGGTCCACCAGAATTATGACGCCTTCGACGCCTTCACCGGCACGCTGTCGGCGCGCTGGAGCTATGTCTCGACACCGATCTGGCAGAAGCGATTCACCTATTATTACGGCGGCGAACTCGTCGGTACGAACGAGAGCGTCTACGATTTCACGGAAGGGCGGAACGTCCGCCGGACCTATGGCATCGTCGCGCTGCCGGGGCAGGTCGAATGGGACACGTCCGACAGCCTGCTCAACCCGACGCGCGGCTATCGCCTGCGCCTGAACGTCAGCCCGGAAGGTGCAGTGAGCGGCGGGTTCAAACCCTATGTCCGTACGCAGATCGAAGGCACGCTTTATTATCCCGTCTCGAACAGCCTGGTGATCGCGGGACGCGCGCGTGCCGCGTCGATCCAGGGCATCGCGCGCGACGACCTTGCGCCCTCGCGCCGCTATTATGGCGGCGGCGGCGGATCGGTGCGCGGCTATGGCTATCAGCGGCTCGGGCCGTTCGACCCCAACGGCGATCCCGTCGGCGGTCGCAGCCTCAACGAATTCGCGCTGGAGGCGCGCTACCGGTTCGGCAATTTCGGCATCGTGCCGTTCGTCGACGCCGGCAACAGCTATGAATCGAGCCTGCCCAAGGGGTCCGAACTGAAGTTCGGCGCCGGCATCGGCGGCCGCTTCTATACCAATTTCGGGCCGATGCGCATCGACGTGGCGACCCCGCTCAACCCGCGGCCCGGCGACGGCAAGGTCGCGCTTTACATTTCGATCGGGCAGGCATTCTGATGGCGCAGGATATGCCCGTGACCGAACCGACCGATGCCGCCGTCGTCGTCAGACGGCCGCTCTGGCAGCGTATCCTCAAATGGGTGCTGTTCCTCATCCTCGGCCTCGCGGTGCTGGTCGGCGTGGTGGTGCTGGGGATCAACACCGATCCCGGCCGCCGCTTCGTCGCCAACCGGATCGGCGGCTATACGACCGCATCCGGCCTCAACATCAAGGTCGGGCGGATCGATGGATCGCTCTATGGCCGGATGGTCCTGTCCGACGTGCGCGTCGCCGATCCCAAGGGCGTGTTCCTCACCAGCCCCCGGTTGAGCGTCGACTGGCGCCCGTTCGCGTTCGTGGACAATCACGTCGACGTGCGCGCGCTGTCGACCGAACTGGTCACGCTGGCGCGCCGGCCGGAACTGAAGCAGACGCCGAGCGATCCCAACGCGCCGCTGCTGCCCGATCTCGACATCGACGTGAACCGCCTGCACGTCGGCCGGCTGGTGCTGGCCAAGCCGGTGACCGGCGAGACGCATATCGTCCGCATCGACGGCGCGGTGCATATCGCCGATCGCCGCGCGCAGCTCGTCACCGATGCCGCCGCGCTGCGCGGTGCCGGTGTCGCCGGGGGCGATACGCTGCACCTGAAGCTCGACGCGGTGCCGGAGCGCAACCAGCTCGACATCGACATGAAGCTGAACGCGCCGGTCGGCGGCGTCGTCGCCACCATGGGGGCGCTCAAGGCACCGCTGACCGCGACCGTCGACGGGCGCGGCAGCTGGCAGGCTTGGCAGGGCAAGGCACGCGCCACGCTGGGCGGCCGGCAACTCGCCGACCTCGACGTGACCGCACGCAACGGGCGCATCGCCGTGCGCGGCTTCGCGACGCCCGGCCTGTATCTGCAGGGGCCGGTCGAGCGTCTGACCGCGCCGCGCCTCGACCTCGCGCTCGATACCACGCTCAACGACCGCAAGGCGGATACGCGGCTGACGCTGAAGTCCGATGCGCTGGCGGTGGATGCGGGCGGGCTGATCGACCTTGCCAACAACACGTTCGGCAATTTCGCAGTCAACGCGCGCCTGCTCACCCCCGGGGCGATCGCGCCCAACCTGCGCGGCCGCGACGTGATGGCGCGCGTCGTGCTCGACGGGGCGTTCGCGACGCCGACGGTCGATTACAAGATCAACGCCGCGGCGATCGGCTTCGGCACGACGACGGTCGAAAATGTCTATGCCGAGGGCCTCGCCCGCGTGAACGCCGACCGCATCCTGGTGCCGGTCAAGGCCCGCGCGCGTCGCATCACCGGCCTCAACGCCGCGGTCGGCGGGCTGGCGAACAACGTCCGGATCGAGGGCGACTTCGCCATTTCGATGCCTAACATCCTGTCGGACAACCTCCGCATCCGCTCGGACAATATCGACGCGACTGCGATCGTCGTCGCGAACACGCAGACCGGCCGCTACACCGGTGCGCTGAAGGGGCGGGTCAACAACTACCGGCTGGAGAGCATCGGCATCCTCGACCTGTCGACCGACGCCAAGCTGGTGCCGGGCGCCAATGGCGGCTTCGGCATCACCGGCCGCGTCGTCGCGCAGACGAAGCAGCTGTTCAACAGCGGCGTGCGCGATTTCCTGGGCGGGAATGCGATCGTCCGCAGCGACATCGGCTACAGCCCCGAGGGCATCGTCACCTTCCGCAACCTGCGGATGAACGCGCCGCAGTTCCGCATCACGCGCGGCGAAGGGCGCTTCAACCCGGCGAACGGCGGCGTGCTGGTCAATGCCGACGCCTATTCGACGCAATACGGGCCCCTATCCGCACGCGTCACCGGCAGCGCGGATGCGCCGGTCGTCGTGCTGCGGGCGGCGCGTCCCGGCGTCGGCATCGGCCTCGTCGATCTCAACGCGCGCGTCGTCGGGCGGGGCGGGGCCTATGCCGTCACCGCAACCGGCGGCACCGATTACGGGCCATTCACCGCGGACGTGCTCGTGCGTCCGAGCCCGCAGCTGACCGTCGACGTCAATCGCGTCGTGCTCGCCGGCATCACCGCGCGCGGTCGCGTCGCGGCGACCGCCGCGGGACCGTTCGCCGGGTCGCTGCAATTCGCCGGTCGCGGCGTCAGCGGCAACGTCCGCCTCGGCAATCAGGGCGGCTACCAGCGCGCGGACGTCGCGGCGCGGGCCTATAACGCCAGCATCCCGGGCATCGCCGATTTCACCATCGGCCGGGCGATCGTGAATGCGAACGTCGTCATGTTCCCCAAGGCGCCGCAGGTGATCGCCGACGTGCAGGTCGCCGACACGCGCTACAATGCGTTCGTCATCCAGGCGATGCGCGCCAAGGTGAACTATGTCGGCGGTCGCGGCACCGCGCAGGCGCTGCTGACCGGATCGAGCGGCGTGCCGCTGCGGATCGCGCTCAATGCGCAGCTGTCGCCGGGCAATTACCTCGTCGCGGCGCAGGGGCAGGCGAACAACATCCCGTTCCGCACCGTCAATCCGGCCCGCATCACCGCGTCGGGCAATGCCTATCGCCTCGCCGCGACGCGGATCGATTTCGGGCAGGGACCGACCGCCGGTTCGACTCGCATCGCCGGATCGTTCGGCGGCGGCGTCACCGCGGCGCAGGCCCGGCTCGATCGGCTCAACCTGTCGATGCTGTCGGCGTTCGTGCCGAACCTCGGCCTGTCGGGCGCGGTCACCGGCAGCCTCGACTATCGCCAGCAGGGCAGCGCCATTCCCGCCGCCGATGCGCGGATGACGATCGCCGGTTTCCAGCGCACCGGCCTTGCCGCGGTGTCGGAGCCGGTCGACGTGCAGTTCGTCGGTCGCCTGGTGCCCGATGGCGGCGAGGCGCGGGCGCTGGTCAAGCGTGGGCCGAACACGATCGGCCGCATGCTCGCGACACTGCGGCCGCTGCCGCCGGGCGCCGGATCGTGGACGACGCGTCTGATGCAGGCGCCGCTGTCCGGTGGCATCCGCTACAACGGTCCGTCGGGGGTGCTGTTCAGCCTCGCCGCGCTGCCCGAGCAGCAGCTGACCGGGGCGATCGCGGTCGCGGCGGACTTTTCCGGCCGGGTCGCGGCACCGCGGCTCAACGGGCTGATCCGGGCGGACAACCTCACCTATGACAACGAGACCTTCGGGACGCGCCTGTCGCAGATGAAGATCGCGGCCCGTTTCACCAACGACCGGCTCGACCTGACCAGCCTGACCGCACGTGCGGGCAAGGGCAGCGTACAGGCGCAGGGCAGCGTCGGGCTGGCGGCGGACAGCGGCTTCCCGATCGACCTGCGCGCCAAGTTCGACAATGCGCAGCTCGCCAAGAGCGACGCGCTGGCGGCGACGACCTCGGGCGACATCCGCTTCACCTACGGACGCGACGGCGGGCTGCTGCAGGGCAACCTCAACGTGCCCGAGGCGCGCTACCAGATCATCCGCCAGGGTTCGGCGGAGGTTCCGGAACTGACCGGTATCCGGCGCAGGAGCCAGCTGGTCACCCCGCGCCCGACCGACCGGGCGAAGCCGGCACCGGTTAGCGTGATCCGGCTCGACCTGACGGTGCGTGCGGAAAACCAGCTGTTCGTGTCCGGCATGGGCCTCGAATCGGAATGGGAGATGAACCTGAAGGTCGGCGGCACTTCGGCGGCGCCGGTCATCACCGGCGGGCTGGACCTGGTGCGCGGCACCTATTCCTTCGCCGGCAAGCGCTTCGAGGTGACGCGCGGCACGATCCGCTTCCGCGGCGGCCAGCTGACCGACCCGGATATCAACATCCAGGCATCGACCACGGTCAACGGCATCACCGCCCTGATCGCGGTCACCGGCACCGGCCAGCGCCCGCAGATCGCCTTCACCTCGACGCCGGCGCTGCCGCAGGACGAGGTGCTCAGCCGCCTGCTGTTCGGGACCAATCCGGAAAATCTGTCGGCGACCGAGGCGATCCAGCTGGCGAGCGCGCTCAATTCGCTGCGCGGGTCCGGCGGCGGCGGGTTGAACCCGCTCGGCAAGCTGCGCTCGGCGACCGGGTTCGACCGCCTGCGGGTGCTGGGCGCCGACGAGGCGAGCGGGCGCGGCACCAGTCTGGCGGCGGGCAAGTACCTGACCGACGACATCTATGTCGAGATCGTCACCGACGCCCGCGGCTTTACCGCGACGCAGCTGGAGATCGCGCTGACGCGGGCGCTGAGCCTGCTCACCTCGACCGGTTCGGCGGGCGGGTCCGATGCGCGATTGAAATATTCGAAAGACTATTGAGGGCGATTAGGGTAGGCCTCTCCACCAAACCGAATAACGGGTATGGTGGAGGGGCCGATGGCCGAGCATGTCGACGTGGTCGTGGTGGGCGCCGGTATTTCGGGCGTGGGGCAGGGCTATCACCTGCAGACACGGTGCCCGGACCGCAGCTATGTGATCCTCGAGGGGCGGGCGGCGCTGGGAGGCACTTGGGACCTGTTTCGGTATCCGGGTATCCGATCCGACAGCGACATGCACACGCTCGGCTTCTCCTTCCATCCCTGGACGGCGGCCCGATCGATCGCGGACGGCCCGTCGATCCGCGCCTATGTCGAGGAGACGGCACGGACCTACGGCATCGACCGTCACATCCGCTTCCGCCACCACGTCACCAGTGCCGCCTGGTCGACCGAGGATGCGCGCTGGACGGTCGAGGTCATCGGCCCCGACGGTGAGCCGCTGACCTTCACCTGCAATTTCCTGTGCATGTGTTCGGGCTATTACAATTATGCCAAGGGCTACACGCCCGAATTCGCCGGCGCCGAGCGTTTCGGCGGCCGCATCGTGCACCCGCAATTGTGGCCCGAGGATCTGGACTATGACGGCAAGCGCGTCGTCGTGATCGGCAGCGGCGCGACCGCCGTGACGCTGGTGCCGGAAATGGCGAAGAAGGCCGCGCACGTCACCATGTTGCAGCGATCGCCGACCTATGTCGTTTCCCGTCCTGGGGAGGACAAGATCGCCAACTGGCTGCGCACCAAGCTGCCCGCCAAGGCGGCGTACGGCGTCACCCGCTGGAAGAACGTGCTGACCAGCATGGTCTTCTATCGTATCGCCAAGAAGCGGCCGGAGAAATTCAAGCAGCGCCTGATCGGCATGGTCCGCGACCATCTCGGCCCGGACTATGACGTCGATACGCATTTCACGCCGCGCTACAATCCGTGGGACCAGCGGCTGTGTCTCGTGCCGGACGCGGACCTGTTCGAAAGCCTCAAGCGGGGCGATGCGTCGGTGGTCACCGATACGATCGACGGTTTCACCGAAACCGGCATCCGCCTGCATTCGGGCGAGGAACTGCCTGCGGACGTCATCGTCACCGCGACCGGCCTGGAGCTGCAATTGCTCAGCGACGTGCGCTTCAGCACGGACGGCGTGCCGATCGACCTGTCCAAAGCGCTGCAATATAAGGGGATGATGTTCTCGGACGTGCCGAACCTCGCCTATACCTTCGGCTATACCAATGCTTCCTGGACGCTGAAGGCGGACTTGGTCGCGATGTACGTCTGCCGCCTGCTCAACACGATGAAGAAGCGCGGCTTGCGACAGGCGACGCCGCACAACAGCGATGCGAGCATGGCGACCGAGCCGTTCGTCGATTTCAGCTCGGGCTATATCCAGCGCGCCGAACATACGCTGCCCAAGCAGGGCGCGCGCAAGCCGTGGAAGCTCAACCAGAATTATGCGCTGGACGTACTGGCGCTGCGGCTGGGGTCGGTGGACGACGATATGGTGTTCGGGAATCCGGCACCGAGGTCGGGGCGGTTGGCGGCTTAAGTCCTGTATCGGGGCATGTAGCGTCCCCGATTCGCCTGACCGCATTCAGTCAGAGATCAGCGCAATCGACCAGCCGTTCGGCTGCGTCGGAGCCCCTGTCACGCCAGCGAGACCATCGGGATATGGTTCCGCATGGGTCCGCACGGGCGCGTGCCGCGTCATCGTCGCGGGCTGAAAACCGCACTTTTGCGAAGAATTCCGGCTCGGCCCCCTTCAGCGGAGTCACGCGACTCACGCGTCAAAGCGACCGAGCCGGGATCGATGTCACCAGGGCTTGATGTTGATCGAGATGGCGGCGAGCACCAGAGCGAAAAGAACCGACATGCTTATCTCCCTATTTGGCACCTTTAGGATGCGTGCCAACGTTAACAGAAAATTAAGCATTTTCCAATCGCATTCCCGGGAGGGGCCCTGTCAGGGGGAGTTAATGCATTCTTCAACACTCGGGCTTAGTCGGAATGGGTCATGACCGTCGCGCAACGCCCGGAAACCGTGGATAAGTCCGCCTCTCAGGCCCGGGGAGAAACCGCGCAGGTGGCGACGGACGCATGGCGGTTTCACGTGCTGCTCGAGATCGCGAACTTTACGGATCTGCGCCGTCGCCTTGGCTGCCAGCGCGCGGACCTGCTCGTCGGGCTGATATCGGACCGAATCGGGAGGGTGGCTCCGGTCGCGAGCATCGCGCCCATCGGACGGACGCAGATTGCCTGCGCATTTCGCGATGCCCGACCGGATGCGGCCGACACGATCATCACTGCGATCAAGGCGGCCTGCGCGCGGCCGTTTGTGATCGACGATCAGAACGTCATCGTCATGATAACGTCGGGCGCAGCCAGTGCGCCCACATCCAATGTCGACGAAGTGGCGATGGTGGAACAGGCGGAGGTGGCTCTGGCCGAGGCGCGTGCGGGATATCGCGCGGTGACGCATGCGCTCCCTCCACGCACCATGCCGGATGTGCTGCAACTGGCGAGCGAACTGGCGATCGCGATCGACGACGAACAACTCGTGCTACATTACCAGCCGAAGGTGCATGTACGCCGGCAGGAGATCACCAGTGCCGAAGCATTGGTGCGCTGGCGTCATCCGACGCGCGGGCTGGTCATGCCCAACGACTTCATTCCTATCGCGGAAGAATGCAATCTGATCGGTCGGATGACGTTGTGGACTATACGTCAGGCCATTGAAGATCAGCGCAAGCTCGCCGCGCGGGGGCATCAGCTGCGGCTGTTCATCAATATCGCCGGGCAACTGCTTGGCGATGCGGCGTTTGTGCGTGAGGCGTGCGACCTCGTCGGCGGCAGCGATGCCAAGCTGGGGTTCGAGATCACCGAAACCTCGGTCATTCGCGATCCGGCCGGCGCGATCGCCAACCTCAACATCTTCGCCGACTTCGGCATCACCATCGCGATCGACGATTACGGCGCCGGCCTGTCGTCGCTCGCCTATCTCAAGCAATTGCCCGCACGCGAGCTGAAGATCGACAAATTGTTCGTGACGCAGCTGACCAGCTCCAACCGCGATCCGCTGATCGTGCGGTCGACCATCGATCTCGCACACGCGCTGGAGATGGAAGTGGTCGCCGAGGGCGTGGAGACGCATGCGGCGCTCGCGCTGCTGACGGTGATGGGCTGCGACATGGTGCAGGGGTTCCTCATCAGCCGCCCTGTCGTGCTCGAATCGCTGTTCCAGTATCTGGAGGAAGGGCGCCATCGCGCGCCGACGCCCGACCCGCTTGCCGCATTCGCAGGTTTCGCCACGCCACGCCGCATGGCCTGAACGATGGCGTTGCGCATGGTGATGTTCGTGTGCGCCCTGCTGCTGATGCCGGCGGGGGCCGCTGCGCTGGACAGTCGGACCGCCGCGTTCGATGCCCTGATCGCCGATGCGAAGGCGGCGATGCTGACCGACCCGCGCGAAGCGGAGACCAAGGCGCATGCCGCCGAGCGTCTGGCGGATAGCCAGCCGCCGACGCGCGGGCATGCCGTGCAACGCGCGACGGCGATGTGGCTGCGGGGCGAAGCGCTGTCCCGGCTGAACGATCTGGCGCGTGCCGAGCCGCTGATTACCGGTGCGGTCGAACTGACGTCGCGCGTCGCACCCGGGTCGAATCTGCAGGGCGACGCCTTGCTGGCGAGCGGGTGGATCAACACCGCGCAGGGCGATGTCGCGGCGGCGCTCAGCGCCTATCAACGCGGCTATGCGATCTTTCGTGCGTTGGGCGAAACGCGCAGTCAGGCGAAGGCGCTCCAGTCGATCGGCTCGCTCTATGCCGATGCGAACGACTATGCGAACGCGCTGCGCTATTACGGGCAGGCGCTCGAAGCGTACAAAGCCGATCCGATGCTGGCGATGACGCTGTACAACAATCGCGGCAATGCCTTCAAAGACCTCAAGCGCTATCGCGACGCCGAGGCGCAGTTCCGTCAGGCGCTGGCACTGACGCAGGAGATGGGCAGCCCGTTGCTGCGCATCGTCGTGCTCGCCAATATCGCGGAGGCGCGTCTGCTCGGCCGCGACGTCGCGGGTGCCCAGCAGGCGATCGACGAGGGATTGCGGCTGGCCGAGCGGGGCGAGGCGGCGTCGTATCGCAAGTTCCTGATCGGCCTCGCCGCGCAGGCAGCCTATCAGCGCGGCGATCCGCGCCGTGCCGCGGCCCTGATCGGCGAGCGGTTCGCCGGCGAGGATCTGGACCGTACGACCCTGATCGACCGGACCGCCCATCAGAGCGCCTACACCATCTACAACGCGACCGGCGCGCACGACCTTGCGCTCCGGCATCTGGTCGCGTTGAAACGGCTCGACGACGAGGCGACGACGCTGGCGCGGTCGACGGGGGCGGCGCTGATGGCGGCGCGGTTCGATTTCGCCAATCAGGAACTCAAGATCGCCAATCTGCAGCGCGACGAGGCGCGGCGGAACGTGGCGTACGAACAGACGCGGGCGCGGACGCAGCGCAACATCTTCCTCGGCGTCGCGGCGGCGGCGGTGCTGATCGTGGCGATGCTCGCCTTCGGCCTCGTCACGCTGCGCCGCAGCCGCAACAAGGTGCGTGCGGCCAACGCTGACCTCGCCGTGACCAACACCGCGCTCGGCAAGGCGCTGGCGGCGAAGACGGAGTTCCTCGCGACCACCAGCCACGAGATCCGCACGCCGCTGAACGGCATCCTCGGCATGACGCAGGTGATGCTCGCCGATCAGGGCGTGGCGGGGGCGACGCGCGACCGGCTGACCGTGGTGCACAGCGCGGGCGTGACGATGCGCGCGCTGGTCGACGACATCCTCGATGTCGCCAAGATGGAGACGGGCAATCTGGTGATCGAGGCGGCACCGTTCGACCTCGATGCGATGCTGCGCGATTCGACGCGGCTGTGGGACGATCAGGCGCGCGCCAAGGGGCTGACCTTCGCGCGCGATCTGGACGATTGCCCGGGCATGATCGTCGGCGATGCGGTGCGGCTGCGGCAGGTGGTGTTCAATTTGATGTCGAACGCATTGAAGTTCACCGCAACCGGCGGGGTGTCGCTGAGCGTCGCCGCCACCAGGGACGACCGGCTGCACATCGTCATCGCCGATACCGGCGTCGGCATCGCGCCCGACAAATGCGAGGAGATCTTCGAATCGTTCCGTCAGGCCGACACCAGCACGACGCGCCAGTTCGGCGGCACCGGACTGGGCCTGTCGATCTGCCGCAACCTCGCGCGCGCGATGGGCGGCGACGTTACCGTATCGAGCGCGCCCGGCGCCGGATCGCGCTTCACGGTCGACCTGCCGCTGGTGCTCGCCCCCGCGGTCGATGCCGAGAGCGCCGGGGCAGCGCCGACGCCGGCGCTGCTGATCGTCGATCGCAGTCCGATCACCCGCAGCATGCTGAAGACGCTGCTGGCGCCGCATGCCGGGGAGATTGCGCTGGCGGCATCGCTGGACGATGCCCTGCCGATCCTCGCTCGCGGCGGCGTCGAGCGCATTCTGATCGACGCCGCGGTCCTGTCGGCGACCGGCGATGCCGTCATGGCGGCAGAACGGCTGGCACAGCAGGGCGGCGGCGCGGGGATCGTCATCCTGTGGCCCGCCGGCAGCGATCCTCATTGTGACGGTATCGCAACGACGCCGCGTTTTACTAACGTTATCAAACCGGTCAGCGGCGTGTCATTGGTCGCATCCTTATATGCGTCGGGTGACGACGCCCTTGTATCGCAGGCGGCATGAAGCGTAGACGCAAGACCATGCTGCCGCCGAAACCGCCTACCAAGCAGATGTCCGGGCGATGAACGTCCTGTTCATCGAGGACGACCGGATGAATCGGCGCGTCGTACGGGACATGCTGGACGTCGCCGGCGCCAGCATGACCGAGGCGGAGAGCGCCGAAGCGGGTCTGGCGACGCTCGATGCGCAGACGTTCGACATGCTGCTGATCGATCTGCGGATGCCCGGCATGGACGGGATCACCGCGATCGAGCACATCCGCGCCCGCGCCGATGCCAAGGCGACGGTGCCGATCATCGTCATCACCGCCGATACCGCGCTCGACCTGCGCGAACGATGCATAGCGGCGGGGGCGGACGAGGTGCTGTTCAAACCGGTCGCGATGGACGCTTTGTTCGAGGCGATGGGCCGCATCCTGGCGCGCGGCGCACAGGACGGCATGATCGCTTGATCCGTCAGCCCTTTGCGGGCGGCACCTGCAAGGCGGCGGCCAGCGAGGCGGTGGCGCTGCCACGGCGGGCCGGCTTCGGCTGCGAGGCATCCGGCGCCCAGCCGGTGACGAACACGATCGCAAAACGTTCGGTGGTGCGCCCGTCCGGACCGGCGGCGCCGGCGAAGGCCGCGGCGGCGCGCGCCAGCGTGTCGCGCGTCATGCCCGACCGGCCGGTCAGGATATTGCTCGCCGCCATGCCGCGCAGGTCGTCGAGCAATCGCCCGAGATGCGCGTAGCGGACGTCGAACGTCTCGACATCGGCGACCGGCAGCGCAAAGCCGGCACGCATCAGCAGGTCGCCGGCGGAGCGGACGTCGATCTGCGGATGCAGCCGTGCCGCGGGGCGATCGCCCTCGGCGACGCGCAATGCCGCGCGCAGTGCGGGCAGGCTGCCCCCGCCGAGGAAGGCGCCGAGAAACAGGCCGTCGGGACGCAGCACGCGCCGGATCAGGGTCAGCGCGCCGGGCAGGTCGTTGACCTGATCGAGCACGCCCGCGCTGAGCACGCCGTCGAAACTGGCATCGGCGAAGGGCAGGCGATCCTCGTCGCCCTGCACCCCGCCGACGGCTCGGGCGAAGCCGAAGCCGGGGTCGAGGCGGGCGATCCGTGCGCCGGGCACGCGAAGGCCGGCATCGGGGGCGCCGATGTCGAGCATGTCGTCGAATCCGCGCTTCACCGCGTCGAGCCGTTCGAGCAGCCCCTCGACCATGACGTCGCGCAGGAAGGCGTGGGCGGGATAGTCGCCCGCGGCGGCGCGGTCGCGGCGCCGGCGGCGGGACGGGCGGTCGAAGATGTCGGCAGGGGTCTGGGCGGCGGTCACGGCGCGGCTTGTGCCTGTTGCAGCGGTGCGCGACAAGCGGCCATGCGGACGGGGGGTGGCGCGATCGGACAGGCGGCGGCGGTGGCGCGACGGGCCGTCGGCGCGATATCGGGCACCGTATCGGGTTGGGCATTGCCGCCGCGCTGCCCGGGTTGCGGCACGCCGGTGTCCGCCGATCACCGCTTCTGCGCTGCCTGCTGGAGTGGCTTGCGATTGCTGGCCCCGCCGTGGTGCGCCGGCTGCAACCGGCCCTTCGCCTTCGATCGTGGCGAGGGTGCGCGTTGCGCGCCCTGCCTCGCCGATCCGCCGCAGCATCGGGGCGTGCGTGCCGCGGTCGCCTACGGCCCGGTGGCGCGGCAGCTGGCGCTGAAGCTCAAATACGGGCGCCGGATCGGCATCGCCGCGACCATGGCGGAGCGGATGGCGCCGGGGATGCCGGAGGGGCTCGACCTGCTGGTGCCGGTGCCGCTGCACCGCTGGCGGCTGTGGTCGCGCGGCTATAACCAGGCGGGGCTGATCGCGGCGGCGCTGCACCGCCGCACCGGCGTCGCGCACGATCCCTTCGCGCTGGTCCGCCGTCGCCGGACCGTCGCCCTGAAGGGGCTGGGCGCGCGCGCGCGGCGCAAGGCGGTGGCGGGCGCCTTTGCCGTGCCCGACCGCGACCGGGTGCGGGGCAGGGCGATCGGGCTGGTCGACGACGTCTACACCAGCGGCGCGACCGCGGCCGCGTGCACCCGCGCGCTGATCGCGGCGGGCGCGGCGTCGGTCACGATCCTGTGCTGGGCGCGCGTGATCGCGGACGAGGCGGCGGCCGCCGATTGACAAGCCTGGTCACAGACCACACGTCCTGACCATGGCAAAGGTCGAAATCTATACCAAGGCGTTCTGCCCCTATTGCTCGCGTGCGATGCGGCTGCTCGCGTCGAAGGGCGTCGAGGCGCAGGAATATGACATCAGCATGGGTGGCCCGCAGCGGCAGGAGATGATCCAGCGCGCCAACGGCCGCACGACCGTGCCGCAGGTCTTCATCGACGGGCGGCATATCGGCGGGTCCGACGACCTTGCCGCGCTGGATGCCCGCGGGGGGCTCGATCCGCTGCTGACGGCGTGACGCCGGCATGAGGATCGCGCTGCTGCAGATGACGAGCGGGATCGATCCCGCCGTCAACGCCGCCGATCTGCGCCACGGCATCGCCGCCGCGGCGGTGAACGGCGCGGGCATGATCTTCGTGCCGGAGATGGCTGGCCTGATCGACCGCGATCGCGCCCGCGCCGCCGCGGCGATCCATGCCGAGGCGGACGATCCGGTGCTCGCCACCGTGCGCGATGCGGCGGCGGCGGCGGGGATCTGGGTTCAGCTCGGCTCGCTCGCGCTGCGGCGCGGGGACGGACGGCTCGCCAACCGCAGCTTCGTCATCGACGCCAGCGGGGCGATCCGCGCCCGCTACGACAAATTGCATCTGTTCGACGTCGATTTGCCGACCGGCGAGAGCTGGCGCGAATCCGCTGCCTATGCGCCTGGCGAGGGTGCGGTGGTCGTCGATACGCCGGCCGGGGCGCTGGGTCTGTCGATCTGCTACGACCTGCGCTTTCCGGCGCTCTATGCGGCACTGGCGGAAGCGGGCGCGGTGCTGCTCGCCATTCCGGCCGCCTTCACCCGGCCGACCGGCGCGGCGCACTGGCATGCGCTGATGCGCGCGCGCGCCATCGAGAACGGCTGTTTCGTCATCGCCGCCGCGCAGGCGGGCGCGCATGAGGACGGGCGCAGCACCTATGGCCATTCGCTGGTCGTCGACCCGTGGGGCGAGGTGCTGCTCGACATGGGCACCGCGCGCGGGCTGGGCTTTGCCGAGATCGACGTGGCGCAGGTCGCCGAGGTGCGCGGTCGCATCCCGGTGCTGGCGCATCGTCGCGCCATCCCGCCGATCACGCGGGCATGATCGTCTTCGACCTGCGCTGCGACGCGGGCCATGTGTTCGAGGCATGGTTCGCGTCCAGCACCGCCTATGCCGATCAGGCGGCGGCGGGGCAGGTCGCCTGTCCGTTCTGCGGCGACACGGCGATCGAAAAGGCGGTGATGGCGCCCGGCATTCCCACCAAGGGCAACCGGCGTGGCGAGGCACCGCCGCCTGCGCTGGTCAAGCAGGCGCTGCACCAGCTGGCGGCGGCGCAGGCCAGGGCGCTGGAGGGGTCGCAATGGGTCGGCGATGCCTTTGCCAGCCGCGCCCGGGCGATGCATCAGGGCGAGGAAGACCATAAGCCGATCCATGGTCAGGCGAGCATCGCCGAGACGAAGGCGCTGGTCGACGAGGGGGTGAAGGTCGCGCCTTTGCCGCTGCCGGTGGTGCCGCCCGAAAAGTCCAACTGACGCCGGCGCGACGTGGCTAGACCGGCGCGGCGCCGGCCGGTATCAGGGTGCGCGACGGCCCCGTAGCTCAGCAGGATAGAGCGCCAGATTCCTAATCTGTAGGTCGCGCGTTCGAATCGCGCCGGGGTCACCATCGTCTCGCGCGTGCCCGCGTCGGTCACGTCCGAATCCCGCTGCGGTACAGCCGGTTAATTTTCCAGCAACACATTGGCTTGCCCTGGATCAGGATCGGGCTCATAGCTTTTCGGGCACGGCGGTCGGGTCTCCCCCCGGTGCTCCCGCCGTGCCACTGCAAGATCGCCGCAACAATCCCGTGCTAGGGCGCAGGTCAGGCTGACAGGATCATCGCCATGACATGCGGCGCATTGCCGAAACCGACTTCCATTGCTGCGCTGCGGTCGGCCACGCCGGTTGCGCGGTCGGCGTCGGGTGCGCGCCGATGACCCTGCGTCCGATCGGGTTCTGGCTCTATGTCGCTGCAGGTGTGGTGATGATCGTCGCGTCGACGCTGGCGATGCCGTTCATGGCGTCCCGCACGCGCTGATCCGAGCGTCGCGGGGTCGATCCGCGACAGATGTTGCTATTCCCGGCTGGACGGATCGGCCGGCCGCTATCCTGTCGGGAGCATCGCCGGCCGGTCGCGGCGCGATGCTCCCGATGAAATGCCGTTTCGGGTCAGGCCTTCACGTGCTGCGAGATGTATTTGTTCATCTCGAACATGGTGACCTTGTCCCGGCCGAACACCTTCTGCAGCTTGTCGTCTGCGAGGATCTCGCGCTTGTTCGCAGGGTTCTGCAGGTTGTTGGACTTGATATATTCCCACACCTTGCTGATGACCTGGCTGCGCGGCAGCTTCTCGTTGCCGACGATCGCGCCGAGTTCGGGCGAGGGCTGCACGGGGGCGTGGATGCCGCCGGTTTTGGGTGGTGTCGTAGCCATCGCATTCCTTCCTGTCTGCGCCCGGTCCAGCCCGGACGCGCTTGAGTGTCACGCCTTTTTGAGCGCGGCCGCCTTGTGCGCCGCCTTTCCCCCGTTGTCACTCTTTACAATATATTGCGGCTCCTCCTTCGAGGCGCGCACCGTGTGCCCCTTGATCTTGGTGTCGCTCGTCTGCTTTTTCTCGACTGTGCCGTGCGCGGTGCCGCCATGGCTCTTCCACGTCACGTCGTCGCCGACCTTCACATCAGCCATCGTTCGTCTCCTGCTGCCCCCCGCACGATGGAATCGCGCGGAGTGGCAAAGGGTTGCAAGCGAGCGGGGCGGGGATCAGAACTTGAACCCGACCGCGGCGCCGTAGCGGCGCGGTTCGATCGTGAAGATGTTGGTGTAGAGGCCGGACGACTGGTCCGCGACCGCCTGGCCGGTGATCGCGTCGTTGTCGGTCAGGTTCTGCACGAACGCACGCAGGTAGAAGCGGTCGTCGGGCGCGTTGACCTGGATCTGCGCATTGACCACCTCATAGCCCGGCACGCGATCGACGTTGAGGTTGAACACGCTCGCCGAGAAATTGCCGGTGTAATTGAGGTCGGCGCGCGGCACGACCGTCCAGCCGCCGGCAAGGTCGACGGTATATTGTGCGCCAATCGCCCATTTGTAGGTCGGCGCCTGGGGCAGCTTATTGCCGTTCAACCCGACCGGTACGCCGTCGGTCACGGTGAACGGCAGGGCGCCGGTCGGCACGCCGAACGCCGCGCGCAACGCCGCCGACGGCGATGCCGCGGAGGCGGCGAGTGCGGAGCAGATGCCGTACGCCCCTGTCGTGCCGGTCGCCGGGATCGCGGTCGGCGCGCGCAGCCCGATCGCGCCGTTGACCGCGCCGACATAGGCGTTCGCCGCCGCCGCGCCGCCGGCATTGGGGATGACGACGCAATTGGACGCGTTGGTGATGTCCTTGATGAGGACCGTGTCGCTGCGCCCGCCCGACGGCAGGCGCGGGTTGATGAGCGCCTTGTCGCCGGTGATCTCGGTCTTGAGGTAGCTGGCGTTCATGTTGACCACGAAGCGCGCGATCGGCGAGATGATCGCCTCCGCCTCGACGCCGTAGATATTGGCGTCGACATTGTCGTTGACGGCGGTGCGCGCGACGATGCGGCTTAGCTGCAACCCCTTGTACTTATAGTAGAAGCCGGTGAGGTTGAGGCGGAGTGTGCCGTTGCCGAAGGTGTTCTTCGAACCGATTTCGAACGCGTCGACCTTTTCGGGCGTGAAGGTCTGCGGCACCGAGAAGCTGGCGGCGACCGGCGGGTTGATGCCGCCCGATTTATAGCCGCGCGAATAGGAGGCGTAGACCAGCTTGTCGTCGTCGATCTTGTAGTCGAACACCGCGCGCCCGGTCAGCCGCCCGAACGCGGCGTCGCGCCGCGCATAATCCTGGATGCCCGCCGTCGTCGGGTCGAAATCGACCGCGGCGTAGTTCAGCCCGCTCTCGATGCCGCCCGCATTGTACGGCGTCAGCACGTTCAGCGTCAGGTTGCGCGCCTGCACCTCCTTTTCGTCGTGATTGTAGCGCAGCCCCAGCGTCAGCTTGGCCCGGTCGCTGAACGCGACATAGGTTTCGCCGAAGATGCCGTAGGATTTGAGGCGGAACCGCCGGGTGTCGTTGCGGTAGAAGGGCGGCCCGACGAAGGCGTTGCCGCCGACGCCGGGGATCGCCGCGGACGAGGCCGCGCCGAGGATGCCGGAGGCGTAATCGAGGCCGAAGGCGTTGACGAAATAGTCGTTGTCGCGGCTCAGGCTGTCCAGATAGATGCCGCCGAGCAGGAAGTTGAACGGGCCGTCGAAGTTGCTGTCGATATGCGCCTCGGCGGTGAACTGCCGGTTGCGGATTCGCGACCGGTCGAAATCGAGGCTCTGCGGGAAGCAGCCGATGCTGTTGCCGCCGAACACGCCGACGTTGCTCGGGTCGGCAGAGGACTGGCAGACGCCGCCGGCGGGGCCGTTGGGGATCAGCGTCTGGCGGACGCCGTTGAGGAACGGTGCCGGACCGCCGGGCCGCCCGAAGGCGTTGAGCGCCGCCAGCCCCGGATTGGTGGCGAGCGATCCCTCGACCGCGAGGTTATAGTCGACCGTGCTGTCGACCGAATTGCGGGCATAGCCGCCGGTGAAGTTGAAGCTCACCGGACCGAAATCGTGGAAGATCTTGGCGGTATATTGCTCCTCGTCGGCGAAATAGGTCGGGTTGTAGTCGATCCGCACGGTGCGGACGTCCGTCGGGTTGACCACGCCGGCATAGGGATCGGTGCCGTAGAGGCTCTGCAGCGCGAACGGCGCCAGCGCGGCGTTGTTGACGCGGAAGAATTCGGTCGAGGTCAGCACCGCCGCCAGCGTCGACAGGCCGTTGGTCGTCTCGAACCCCTTGGTGTCGGGCAGGCAGCCGAGCACGCCGGTGGGATCGCGGTGGCACAATTGCTTTTGGATGCGGCTGCGATTGTCCTTCTCGTGGAAGTAATAGCCGATCAGGTCGATGCGCGTGTCGGCGGACGGCTCCCACGATAGCGTGCCGCGGATCGAATAGAGGTCGCGCCCATCGATGCGGCTGTCGTCGTAGGTGTTGCGGGTATAGCCGTCGCGCTTCAGATAGGTGCCGGCGATGCGGATGCCGAGCGTGTCGCCGATCGGCAGGTTGAACATGCCGCGCGCCCGCTTCGAATCGAAATTGCCATATTCGAATTCGCCGGCGGCATGGACGCCGCTGAGGTCGGGCTTGGCGGTGATGAAGTTGACGACGCCCGATGTCGCGTTGCGGCCGAACAGCGTCCCCTGCGGCCCGCGCAGCACCTCGACGCGCTCGAGGTCGAAGAATTCGCTTTCGAACAGGCGCGTCGTCGACAGCGGCATGTCGTTGACGTGAATCGCGGTCGCCTGATCGCAGGTCGCACCGACGCACAGGTCGCCGATGCCGCGGATGGTAAAGCTCGACGTGGTATAGCCGGTCTTGGTGAAGGTGACGTTGGGCAGCGTCTGCTGCAACGCGATCGGGTTGACGATCTGCTGCTTCTCGAGATTCTGCGCGGTGAAGGCGCTGACCGCGATCGGCACGTCCTGCAACCGCTGCGACTGGCGCTGCGCGGTGATGACGATGTCGCCGACGTTGCTGTCGGTCGCGGCGCCGGCGGGTGCGGAGGGCGCTTCCTGGCCGGGGCCGTTGGTGGGTGCCGTGTTCTGGGACGACGTGGTATCGGCCGTCTGTGCGGCGGCGGGAATCGCCGCCAGCATGACGAGGGCCGATGCCGCAAGCAGGTCATACTTCTTCATGATGGCGTCCTCTCCCGGTCCCGTTCCTCCGGTCTGTCGCCGGTGATACGGAAGTTCCTGTTTTGGGTATGGCGAAACTAGCGTCGGAAATTTTGTCGCGTCAATCGAATTCTCCTACGTAAATACGCAATGTCGGGCCGCGGCGTCAGGGTGGAACAGTTGCAGAATCGAACTTAAGGTTGGGTGCAATGCAGCGACGCGGTCGTATCGAAAGGCTTATCACATGACTGATCCCATCGCTTCGCCGGACAACGGCGACCTGATCGAGGCGGCCGCGGCGGATGCCGTGCCCGCGGACGTCGCCGAGGCGATCCGCACGCTGATCCGCTGGGCCGGCGACGATCCGACTCGCGAAGGGCTGGTCGACACGCCGCGCCGCGTGGCCAAGGCGTGGAAGGAATATTGCGCGGGCTATGGCGACGATCCCGCCAGGCACCTCGAACGCGTGTTCGAGGAGGTCGGCGGCTATGACGAGATCGTGCTGCTCAAGGACATTCCGTTCCAGTCGCATTGCGAACACCATATGGCGCCGATCATCGGCAAGGCGCACATCGCCTACCTGCCGAAGGACCATGTCGTCGGGATCAGCAAGCTCGCCCGCGTCCTCCACGGCTTCGCGCGCCGGTTGCAGGT
>Ga0209630_10001174_pt1 | contig 28752 bp, 26 predicted proteins | sample COG_01_FD_184745 | JGI IMG/M metagenome (GOLD analysis project Ga0209630, IMG submission 184745) | Pelagic Microbial community sample from North Sea - COGITO 998_met_01 (SPAdes) (version 2) | ecosystem: Environmental > Aquatic > Marine > Neritic zone/Coastal water | place: Helgoland, sampling... | reverse complement strand
AAGCTTTTCCTAAATGGCATCTTAATTTTATAAACTTTTTGAAATCCATTATCTATTAATAAAGTGTGGATATCTTTAAACTTATAGTTTTTGATTATCATATTATCATAATGATGTTCAAATAATATAAACCTTACTTTTTTTATCTCTCTGTCCATTCCAACAAGCGTATTATACTCAAACCCCTCGGTATCAATTTTAATCAAATCAATTCGCTCTATTTTTTCTTCTTTTATAATCTCTTTTAATGGAATAATTTTTGTTGGAACCTCATCTTTGATAAATTTTTCCATTCCGAAAAAAGTTGTAATAAATTTTTTTTTTTTTAAATATTTAGAATTCATATTTAGATTATTAAATGTATTTGATACACCATCAGTTATTTCTTTAAGTTGCATAATATCATTTTTTTTTCCAAGACCATATGGGTATATTTTTATTTTTACAGAATTTTTTTTTTTTATCTTTTCAGTTTTTTTTTTTAATTCTTCAAAATTTTTTTTACTTGGTTCAAAAGCATATATTTTTTTTATTTGAAAAATTTTTAAAAATTCACTGATTGTATCTCCGTGATGCGCACCCACGTCAATCAAAGTATCAATATTCTTTGGAATTTTTTTTTTTAAAAAGGAATTTTTTTTTTTTTGATAAAAAAAGTCAATAATTTTAAATAAATAAAGCATTTAAATTATTTAATAAATATATACCTATTTTTATATAATTCTGCGGCTTTATTTTCTTTAATCTTTTTTTCCATTATATCTTTATATCTAAAACCGTCTTTATGAAGCGGGTAATTAACACTAATAAAAGGTTTATAAGAATATATTTTATATTCCTTAATTAACCTGCTAATATTTCTACCATAAAATATAAGAACTGTAATCATCACTATCATTATAATTTTTTTATCTATGTTTTTTAGATTGCTATTAAATTTTTCTAAAAATATGCTCAACGGAATAAAAAATAAGAAAAAAAATAAATGGTATCCACCATACCTTAGAGATGGGTGCAGCATAAACCATACCACAAAAATCAACATCAATAATGAAAAAATAACTTTATATTCTCTATTAAATATTTTTTTAGATTTTGTTTTTTTAAATAATAAAATAAATATTAAAGATACAAAGCTCAATGAATAAATCAAATCAGATACTTTGTTAAAAAAATATTTATCTATCCAATTATCTATCCAATTTAAATTTGCTATATAGTTTAATTTATCTTTATCACTTAAACCATACCCAGCACCTGATCCTGCTTTTGCCCAGTTTTCATAATGTATTCTCAAATATTCAACTGTATTTATTGGTATTGACCAAGATGTACCAAAAAAACAAGTCTTTTTTTCAGGGAACAAAAAGCAGCCTGTGTTAAAAAAATTTGTCAACAACACGAAAAAGAATAATGAGATACAAAGAAATAAATTGAGGTTAAAAAATAATTTTATTGACTTTGTTTTATTATAGACATGGATCGCCAACGGAATAAAAAGAATAGCATAAATTAAATAGTAAGTTTTTAAAGAAATAACAATTGTAAAAATTATAGTAAATACTTTTAGAAAATCATCATCTATTTTTTCTTTTTTTTTATTAACAAAATAAAGTAAATTTGTTGCTAACAAGATGATTAAAATCATTGCAGACCTATCGGTTCCATGTTCACCCAATCGATAAAAGAAAACATTAATAAATATTAAAGATGCAAGACTTAAAAAAGTAATGAAAATATAATTTTTTTGAATTTTTTTATTAAAAATTAATTTCAACAAAATGTAATTACTAAAAATCATTATATACGCGGGTGCAAAATGAAATAAATTATACTTAGCTCCTGGTAATGAAAATATAGATGATAATAAAAATATTGATGAATGTGTTTTAAAGCCGTGGTTTAAATTTCCTAAACCTATAGGGTGCGGATATTCTGTTAAAGTAAATATATAAGGAAAATGATAATAATGAAAATCATCATGATTCTTACCAACAAATATTAAAATTAAAGATAGAAAAAGAATTATAAATAATAATTTAAAACTTTTTTCTTTATTAAACTCTTTTACGTAAAGTAAAAAAAAAATCAATCCAATTAAAAGTACTATTGAATTAAATTGTATCGAATGTGCAATAAGCTGAGTGCTAATGTATGAAATTAATAAGAGAAAAAAAATACCAACTATACCAAGAAAACCTAAATTTGAGGTTCTTAGTCCAATTATTTTTTTGCTGGTAAAAAAACCATATCCCAAAATAGATAATAGTATTAATGGATAGTAAAATATTATCATAATTTAATTAATAAAAAAAACTACAAATTTTGTTATCATATAATCAAAGGTCAAGTTTAATGGCTTATCTTTCATTTTTTTCACATTCTTTAAATAAGAAAATGCCTCAGATCTTCTCAACCACCACTTCTTAGAAAATTTTCTAATTTCGGCAGTTATACCGTTTGGATCAAAATTATAGTAAGTTAATTTATCATAAAGTATATTATATTCATTCATATAAAATTTTGAAAATATAACTAATCTTGCATCAACTTCTAAATTTAAAAATTTATTTCTACAGATATTCTTTAGAAAAATTTTGAAAAATTTTTTTCTAACTGAAATGCAACTAGTTGGAAATATCGTTGGCCAAATCATACTGCTCGTTTTTTTTTTTATAATAAAATTTGATGATTTTATATGTGGAATATCATATAAAATATTTTGATTTTGATTTTTATAAAAGAAATTAAAAATTTTTTTCAATTTATTTTTTTTAAAATAATCATCACCATCTAATAAACAAATTATCTTTCCTTTTGATTTTTTAAAAGCCTTTATTAAGCCATTAATTTGATTTAATGGAGCTGATTTATTTGATCTTTTTTTATTTCTTATTATTCTAATTTTCTTATATTTTTCTGCAATTTTAAGAGAGCCATCATCAGAACAATCATCAAACATTATAACTTCATAATTTTTGAAATTTTGTTTTGAAACACTGTCTAAACATCTTTTTAAAAAATTTTCTTTATTATAATTAGTTATTAAAATTGAAATAAGATTATTTTTCATAGTTACTTACTTTTCTATAAATTTTTGCAGTTTCTATTGCACAATTTTTCCATGAATATTTTTCAATTATCTTTTTACTATTTGTTATTAATTTTCTTTGTTTTTTAGGTGATTTTAGGATGCTCTTAAGGCATTTTGTTATTTCGGCAATATTATTGGGATTTACAAATTCACAACTATTTTTATAAATCTCTCTAAAAACTGGAATGTTGCTACAAAGAACTGGACACCTTGATTGTATTGCCTCTAGAAGAGTTAACCCGAATCCCTCATAAATGCTTAATGATACATATAAGCTTGCTCTTCTATAAAGATTAGATAATTTTAGATCATTTCCTTTAATATAATTAAGATTGTACTCTAATCCTAAATTTTTAAAATTTTCAATCTCATCTTTTTGAAAGTTTCCTCCTCCAAAACAAACTATCTTATAATTCTTAGTTAAATATCTTGATTTGCTGAATGCTAATATAAAATTTTTAAAATTTTTATATCTTTTTCTACTACCTACATACAAGATATATTTATTTTTTTTAATATTTTTAAATTTTCGATTATTAGTACCCAAATATACTACTGATATTTTATTTTTATCCAGTTTATAAAATCTGATTAAGTCTTTTTTAGTTTGTTTGGATATACAAATTATATGCTTTGCTTTTTCTAAAAGTTCTTTTTTTTCAAATTCATTTTGAGAAAAATTCATTTTTTCATAAATTAAATCATATATTGTTATTACATATGGAATACTAAGGTATTTTAATAATGATTTATTATAATATGAAAAATGTAAAATATTTGGTTTATAAATTTTGATATAAATGAATGTGAAAATATTATTTATAAAAAAAAAAATTTTCCTACAAAATTTAGGGATTTGTCTAATTCTAAAAAAATTTATATTTTTATTTTTTTTTTTATCTTCAAGATAGTAGTTAATCGCTATTGGAGAAAATATTTTAGAAGAAATATTATTCTTTAAAAGATTTTTATTTAGTTCAGTAATATATTTTGAAATACCACCTACATTCTGATGCAAAAAAATGCTACTTTCAAAAAGTACTTTTATCATATTAAAAGATTATTTTTTCAATTTTGTTGGATTTTTTAAACTTATAAATTCTCAATAATTTACTTATATTGGCGACTAAATATGTTGGTTTTTTGTTATTCAAAAAAACAACTTCTTTATCATATTTTTTGGCAATTATTCTTGCAATATCTTTTAAAAATATTCCTTTTCCTGATCCTAAATTCAAAATTCCGGAAAACTTTTTTCTCATTAAAATGAGAATAATTTTAGATACATCTTCCATTGATATAAAATCACGATAATGATTTAAATTTTTAAGAGTAAGTTTTGTTTTGGTGTTTCTTATTTTATATTTTAAATCAGGAACTAAGTAATTTTTTTTTTGATTTTTATTTGTTGTGCTAAAAATTCTACCTATACAATATTTTATTTTTGCAAACTGAAATCTTTTTATAATATAATCTTCAGCCCATGACTTTGTATGGCCATAATATGATATGGGTTTTTTTTGAAATTTTTCAGATATCTTGTTTTGGGATGACTTATAAACATGAGAAGTAGATGAAAAGAAAAACCATTCTATTTTTTTTTTAACACATGCATCAACTATATTTTTTGTTCCATTATAATTTACTTGGCAGGCTTTAATCTTATTCCTATTTACCTCTTTAATAGGAACTATTGCAGCTAAGTGTAAAACAATATTAAAATTTTTTTTTTTGAACCAATCAAATACTGCTTTTCTATTTCTGATATCTCCTTTAAAACATGTAAAACTTATTTTTTTTTTATTTTTAATAATGACTTTGCCTAAACTACCCGTTGCACCAGTTATGCCGATATTTATTTTTTTCATTTTTTTATTAAAATATGTTTTCTATATTTAATTTATAAATTATAACAACTAAACAAAAAATTGTGAAAAATTCTAAGATTATTAAACAAAAAAAAACAAAGCCCTTCTTCTCAATTATAACTGTAGTTAAAAATGATGAGATTAATATAGGTAAAACTATTAAAAGTGTTGTATGTCAATCATTAAAAGATTTTGAATATATAATTATTGATGGAAAATCATCTGACAATACTCTGAAAAAAATAACGATTTTTAATAAGAAAATTAATTTTCTTATTAGTGAAAAAGATAAAGGAATTTATTTTGCAATGAATAAAGGGGCAAAAATCTCTAATGGTGAGGTAATTCTTTTTGTAAACTCTGGAGATATATTGACCAAAAATGCTCTTAAAATTATCAAAAAAAAATTTATGGAAAATATAAATATTGGTTTCATATTTGGAACTGTAAAAAGACATTATACTACAGGTCCAATTTATAAATATGGTATGAATGAAAAAAGACTTTTGTATAACTTTGATTTTGCAACAAGTCATTCAACAGGATTTTTTATAAAAAAAAATATTTTTAAAAGAATGGGCTATTTTAATACTAACTTTAAAATTTCTGCAGATTATGATTTATATTTTAGATTAATTATAAAAAATAAAATTAAGGGAATTTCTACAAAAAAAAATGAATTAATTGGAATAATGGAAAGTGGTGGTTTTTCTAGTAAAGTGAGTTTTTTGCAACATTTGATCGAAGAATCTAAAATTAGACTGCATAACAAGCAAAATTTATTGTTAATTTTTTTAATATTTATTAATGCAGTAATAAAATTTTTATTAATAAAATAATCTAGTCTAATAATTTAATTTTCAAGATATTTTTTCCAATTTTGTGAATATAAGTTTTTATATTCTTTTAATTTACTGATCTCATTTAGCTCTAAATCAAAAATATCTAAGTTTCCTATTTCTTTTAAATTTTCATTTATATTTTGATAAGTTAAATTACCTTCTTTATCTCTGGCTTCTCTGCAAAAAGATGGGTGTGTTTCGATTTTTTGTATATTATTGACAACTGATGATTTTAATTCATTCTTAATGAAATAAGCATTAATACCCATCGATCCAGTACCAATAAAAGTATAATTTTTTTTACTCATAAGCGTGATAATTGCTTTTATAGAACAGCCAAAATATAAGTTTGAGTGGTGTTTTTGAGTTCTTTTAAAAAATTTATCATATGGAATAGTTAATTCCTTTAGGTCCCCATATATTGAGTTAAACTCACAAATTACAATTGCTGGAGATAAATTTGAAATATTTTCAATCACCCAATAATCAATTCCATCTATATCAATACTTAAAAGACCAATTTCTTGTTCAGTAATATTTTTTTTTATCAATTCATTAATATTGTCTTTATCAACTAAAGATTGAATGGCTTTGAGACTATGCTTCCAATAAATCTGTTGTTTTTTTATACTTGCCACATGTTCTTTTGATGCTTCTATTAAATATCCTTTCCAATTATTATTTTTGAGTAAAAACCTAGTATTTGATTCCCAATAATCCTCTGTTCCAATTTCCAGAAATACTTTATTTATATTTGGTAATTTATTTACTAACCAATTAATTATTCCATCTTCTCCGAATTGTGAAAAAACAGAAAATTCAATATCTTTCAGTGAGATTATATTTTTTTTTTCCTCATTTTTTTTTGCCATTAGCTGACCTTGTAAGAATATTTTTTTTTCAGAAAAATCTGGTCGCCTTAAAATTTTTTTATTTAAAATTAATGAACCTAAAAAAATTATATTCTTAATTATTTTACTTATCATCAAGTTTTACTTTAATTTTTTTGGTAAGATTTTTTGAGAGAACATCAACTTTTTTATCAAAATTATTGTGAACTATTATATCTGGGTTTGAGGGAAATTCTGCTTTAATTTTAATTCCAACTATATTATCTGTTTTTGTGTAAAGACTTTTATATTTTTTTTTAATTATTTTTTTTGTATTTGATTTTACATAAATTTCTAAATAATTTTTTATATTTTTTCTATTCCACGTTCTAACTTTTTTATTCAATACACCGCCAGCAAATAATACGTTAATATTTTGATCGGTTATTTTTTTAAAGAGTTTTGAATATGAAAATCCAATTTTTTCTCTTTCTTCAAAACTATAACCTTTAAGTTGAAAAATTTTTCTAATCTCATCACCATTTATTAATAAAGTTAATCCATATTTTTGTACTATTTGTTTATAGATTTTTTTTGCTATTGTAGTTTTGCCTGAACCAGGTAATCCTGTTATCCAAAACAATATCCCTTTACTTTTAAATTTAGTCATCTTTTTTTAAAACGTTCTTTTGTATATATGCCTCAAAAAGTTTTTTTGAATTATTAATGTTCATTTTTTTTATATTATTATGAATAAAGTTTAACCTATCAGAATTCCTAAATTTTGATTTCTGTATTAATTTTATCAATTTATTTTCATGATTGACTATATAACCAATTTTTTTACGATCTTTAAAATAGTTTAAACTATTATAGCTATTTTTTTTTAAAACATCTTCAGAAATTGAAAAAAATAAAACAGGATTTAAAGTAAGAAAACTATATGTATATGCAGTTCCTGAAAGATCAGTTATCATTAAAAAAGAGTTTGAATACGTATTAAGATAATTCTTTGATTTGTCTATATTAAAATTTTTATATTTTGAAAATTTATTTTCAATTCTATCAACAATATTACTGTTTAAATTAGATGGATGGGGTCGAAATACTACATTATATTTTTTTTTTGCAAGCAATAAATTAATTATTTTATAAATTTTATTATACATACTTAGTTTTGGGAAAGAATTGAAATTTGTGGGAGCTAAAATTATTGTATCATAATTTTTTGTTTTTCTTTTTTTGTTTTTCTTTTTTAAAAAATTTAGTTTATGGTATCCTATTTCAAAATACTCCATATTTTTTTTAAGTTTAAGTTTTTCAAAAATTGTTTTTGAGTTATTTGATGGTATAAGAATATGATCATATTTATTTAATCTATTCTTTAATTTTTTTTCCTCTGATAAATTTGAGAGAGGCGTGTCATAAATATCATGGTGAATATAAGATTTTAATTTTGTGAGAGGAAAATAGTCACATACATAATTTGAAATGAACAAATCTACTTTAATTAAATATTTAATTAAATAATTATAGATAAATATTTCATTTATATTTAAATTGTTTTTATCTGTTGACAAATAAATTATTTTAAAATTTTTTTTAATATTAAATAAATCTTCAATATAAAATTTTGAAATATTTTTTAGTTTATAATTTGGATAGCAAAAAACAATGATCTTTTTACTGTTAATTTTACAAAATAATATTTTTAAATTTATAATTAAAAGACAAATTAGTGATTTTGATAATAGTTTTATTTTTTCAAAGATCATAAATATTTATATAAGAATAAGTATATATTTTTTATCACTTAAAAGTTTTAAAGTTTTTTCAATGAGATTTTTTTAATATCATATTATGGTTGATAAAATAGCAAAATGTTTCTATATCTTTAATGAATGTTTTTATTAAAGAAAATCAAAGAAAAAAATATTTGGCGCATAACTATAAAATATTTTGTAAGTTATATTTACCTTTTTATATGGCGTTACATATTTAATTTCAAAGGCACTCTACTTCATTTTTTTTGGTTTATTAAAAAAAGAGAATTTTACAAACTCAAAAATGATTTTCTTGTTGTTAAAGATAATAAAGATTTAAAAGAATTATCAAAAATTTTATACAATCAATGTTTAGAATTTGATTTAGATAATATGAAAAAAAAAATGCTAGACGGTTCTATATTTTCAGAAAATCAGACAAATAGTGGTAAAAAAACTTATACTATTGATTTGTATGAAAAATTAAATAATGAAACTAAAAGAAAAATTTTAGATTTTGCAACCTCAGAAAAAATTATATCAAGCGCAGCAAAACATTTAGGAGTGTTTCCGATATTATCTAGAGTAAAGTTAAATTATAATATCGTAAATGAGCATGAAAATAGAGGGGCCATGCTATGGCATAGAGATGGATTTGGTTTTAAAAGTTTTGATATTTTTATATCAATCACAAATGTGAATCATGAAAATGGGCCACTTTTTGTTTCAAAAGAAAATAACTCGCTAGGTGTATTTTATAGACTTCAAAACGAGAAAAATCTAATCCCTGGTGAGGCTGGAAAAATTGATGACAACTCTGAAACTTCAAAAAAACTTGATCAAAATATAGAGACAAATATAGGGCCTGCCGGCACTGCTTTAATGATTGATAGCTACTCAACTTATCATAAAGGTGGAAACTGTAAAAGTAATTATAGAATTGTTCTTAGAATTTCATTTCAAACATGTGATGCCATGGATTTAAGTAGCCAAAATGAAAAGTTTAAATACTTAAATAATATTCATATTGGAAATACAAAATCAAAATATTTAAAATATTTTTTTTTTTTCAGGTCGAAATTATTTTTTAGTAACTATGTCAAAATAAAGTTGATTAAATTTTATAAAATCATGCAATTTTACCAAAAAGTTTAGCTATTAAACCTCTTCTATATTAAGTCCAATTTTTTCTAAAAGCTTTTTGTTATATTTTTGATTACTTAATTGTTTTATAAAATATAGATTACCGTGAACACCTGTGGGATCGTTGAAAATGATAGAAAATAGTTTTCTTAAATCTTGATTAGATCCTTTTTTAAGTTGTTTAAAATTTTTGTTAAGAATTTTTTCATACTCTATTTTATTTTGCCAAGTATTTGATAATTTAAAATTAGAACTCCAGTGAGTATTTTTTGAAGATATAATTTTAAATCCATTTGCAACGCTTTCTAAAATTGGAGTCCCATGATGGGTAATTAAAATTGTTTTTTTATTATTTAAATTTTTCATAAGCTCCATATTTGAAATTGGATAATCAATGAATCTTATTTGTTTATATATTTTGAATTCTTCATAAATTTTATTGAATATTTTTATTTCATATTTAGATCTAAAATGGTCATTAAATTTATGGAAATTTGGGTGAATTTTCACCAATATTTTATTATTTTTTCTTAAAAGTTTATTTAATGTAAATCTTAGCCAATCGTCCATTCTAATAAAACCATCATAACCATTAGCTAACAGACCATCTGTAAAAGCATGGCAATAAATTACATAATCTACATTTTTAAGATCATTTTTTTTTAATTTAAAAAACCTTTTGTTAAATACCCAAGGCCATTTAAAAATATTTTTCTTCTTGATCTTTAAGTTACTACCAGATTTTGGATAGCTAATTTTAATTAAATTTTCGTAACTTATTTTCTTATTAAATTTATTTTTTAGATATAATCCTTTGGGATATGAATTTGTATAAAAAGGTATTTTGTTAATAGATAAAATATTTATCAAAACACCATTTATATAAACACCATGCTCAATAAATGTAGCCCTTATTTTTTTTTTATATTTTTCAATATAATTAATTAAAGAAATTCCATAATATAAATAATATAATTTGTATAAGTTTTTAACAATTACATTTAAATGTGAGTTTAAATGATTATAAGTTGAAGATAATGAATGTCTTCCTAACTCACAATTAAGATAATATATTTTAAGGAACTTGTAATCATCAAAAAACTGACCGTTAAATATTTTTTTTAAAATAAATATGATTACTTCAAAATTCAATTTAAATATATTTCTTAATTTAAGTTCATTTAAAATATAATTTTTTCCACTTTTTTTTTCTGAATGATTTTTACAAATTTCTGTAACTTTACGATAAATTCCATTATTTCTTGTTGTTAAAAAAATTGAGTTGAGCATTATTTTTTACTTTTAAAAAATAATTTAGAATTTATGTTTTCATAAGTTTCTTTAACGTTCGATAAGTCATATCTTTTAATCAATGGATATTTCCAAAATTTAATTTCTTCTTCTAAGTAAAAATTTATAAAATCTTCTTCTTGTTTGGATATCCTTTGCTTCCATCTTTTTACATTTTTACTAGAGATACCAAGTAGTTTTTTATTAAAATTATTTCCATAATAAGTTTTATTAGAAATAGTTGGCTTAATTTCAAATTTATTATTTTTTAATCCTAAAAAATTTATTATTTTTTTCATTTCTATTTTAGTATTTTTCACTAAGTTTTCATATTTTATACATAAAAAAAAATTTTTGTTTTTTAGGTTTCTGGCAAATTTAAGATCATTTTTTATTCTAAAAACTGCACTCAATATTAATTCCTCTTTTTGATATCCAATCTTTTTGTAGTATTTAGTAAAACCAGATTTCAAAGATGAATAATTATCTCTTGGGTCTCTTATAATTTGTATAATTTTTACTTTTGGAAATATTTTTCTTAATAACTTATAATTCATTGACTGCGTTGTTTCTTTTAATAACAAGTAACTTTTTTTTTCTATTTTGAAGTGATATTTCCAACAATTAATAACGGTATTAAGAACCTGCTTTTCGGATAGTAAATTTATATTATTTAATTTTTTTTTAAGTTGAATTTTAAATTTATAAAGATCATTTTTTTTATATTTAGTATATTTATTAACTAGCTGTAAGCTGTGTAATACATCAAATAAAATTTTTTTAACTAGAATAGTTTTTGAATATTTTTTAAATTTTACATGTGGAAAATAAGAATACATCAAAGTCAGATCTGTAGGATAGCTACTGATATTTGGGTGTCCATCTAGAAGGGATTTGAGCAATGTTGTGCCTGATTTTCTATGTCCTGTCAAAAAAATTGTTTGTTTCATTAAAAATATCTTTCTTATATATATTGCTATTTAAAATTGTAAATTAAGATGTAATGTAATCAATCATTAATCAAATATGACTATAAAAAAATACTATAATTTAGCTAAAAATGTACTTTACCCCCTTAACAGAAGCTTAACGGGACTTGGTACAAAAAAAACATTATTAATTATAAAAAAAAATTTTCCAAAGCTCCATATTAAATCAGCTAACTCAGGAGAAAGATGTTTTGATTGGAGAATACCTAAAGAATGGAACGTAAAAAATGCATATGTCAAAGACAAAAAAAATACAAAAATAATTGACTTTAAAAAAAACAATCTACACCTTGTTGGTTACTCAGCGTCTGTTAAAAAATTTATTTCAAAAAAGGATTTTTTAGATCGTTTACATACAATTCCAAAGCAAAAAAATGCTATACCATATATCACATCTTATTATAAAAATTACTGGGGATTTTGTGCAGCTGAAAATCTTAAAAAAAAAATAAAAAAGAATTACAACAAGGATGATAAATTTAGAGTTTTGGTTGACTCAACATTTAATAAAAAAGGAAAGCTATTTTATGGTGATTACACTATAAAAGGGAAATCTTCGAACTTAATACTTATTTCAACCAATGTTTGTCATCCATCAATGGCTAATAATGAGCTTTCAGGTCCAATATTATCGATGTGTTTAATAGATTTTTTTTTAAAAAGAAAAAATAATAAAACAATAAAATTTATTTTTATACCTGAAACAATTGGGGCTATAAATTTTTTAAAAAAACAATACAAAAATTTAAAAAATAATTTAGATGGAGGATATGTCCTAAGCTGTGTTGGAGATGAGAAAATGTATTCATGCATATTTAGTAAATACAAAAATGCAATGTCTGATCAGGCTCTTTTGGAAGCTTATAAAAAGTTAAATATAAAATTCAAAGAATATTCTTTTTTAAAAAGAGGCTCAGATGAAAGGCAATTTAACTCACCTGGAATTGATCTTCCAATTACAGCTGTTTTTAAATCAAAATTTGGAACTTTCAAGGAATATCACACTTCTCTTGATGACTTTAAATTGGTTACTGAGAAAGGGATAAAGGAAAGTTTTATATTAATGAAAAATGCTATAATAAATTTGGATAATAAAATTATGCCAAGAGTAAAAACTAAGTGTGAACCATTTATGTCAAAGTATAATTTGTATGATACTCTCTCAACAAAGAAAATAAACCATAATACAGATAATGTTATGAATTTTTTGCAATTTTGTGATGGTAAAAATGATTTATTAGAGATTTCAAAAAAAATTAGGGTTGATATATCTGTTTCAAAAAAAATTTATAATAAACTTCATTCCAAAAAAATTATTTATTAGCTTATGAACTTGAGTTATGGAAAACAATATATTGATAAATCTGACGAAAAATTTATTTTAAAATCAATTTATGATACAAAAATTACTGATGGGAAACAAGTAAAGTTATTTGAAAATAAACTAAAAAAGAAATTAAAATCTAAATATTGCATCTCATGTAATAGTGCTACTTCAGGTCTTCTTTTATCTTTAAAGTCAATTGGTGTAAAAAAAAATGATATTATAATAATGCCAGCTGTTAATTTTGTTGCCTCATATTCTACGTCAACTTTATTGGGGGCAAAAATAGTATTATGTGATGTTGATAAAATTACTGGGCAAATTACACCTGAAACTGTTGAGAATTGTATTAAATCAAATAAATTAAAAAAGATTAAAGCATTAATAACTATGTACCTAGGGGGCTACCCTAATAATGTTCATAATTTTTTTAATTTAAAAAAAAAATATAATTTTTTTATAATAGAAGACGCATGTCATGCTTTAGGGGCTACATATTCTTATAAGAATAAAAAAATATTTATTGGTTCAAATAAACATTCAGACATAAGTGTATTTTCATTTCACCCTGTAAAACCAATTACAACTGGAGAAGGTGGGGCAATTACTACCAATAATGCTGAAATATATAATAAACTTAAAATTTTAAGAAACCACGGTATTATCAGAAAAAAAGAATATTGGAATTATGATATTAAAGAACTGTCATTAAATTTTAGAATAAGTGATATAAATTGTGCTTTAGGAATATCTCAGATAAAAAAACTTGGTAAATTTTTAAAAAAAAGAAGAACTATATACAAATGGTATAAAGAATTTTTATCTCATCATAAATATGTAAAACTGATTTATTTTAATAAAGAAATAAATCCTAGTTTTCATTTAATACTGTTAAATATTAATTTTAATGAATTTAACATTAATAAAGATATTTTAATAAAAAAGTTAAATAAAAAAAAAATTTATCCCCAGTTTCATTATAAACCACTTCAAACTTTCAATTTCTTTAAAGGAAATACAAATAATCTAAAAAATTCAATTGAATACGCAAAAAACACTCTTTCAATTCCAGTCTTTCACTCACTAACTAAAAATGAGGTAAAAAAGGTTGTTAATTGTATTAAAAAAATTTTAAAAATTAATTAAATTCTTTTTAATACTCCATTTTTTAACTCAAATTTTTTGTTACAGTATTTTAAATCTTCTTTGTTGTGAGATATTACAATTATTAAATCTCTTGAATATTTTTTAAACAAATTATTTAAAATTTTAAATTTAATTTTTTTATCTATAGAATTTAGAGACTCATCTAATATAAGTACTGAAGGACTATCTAATAATGCTCGTGCGATTCCAATTCTTTGATTTTGTCCACCCGATACCCTTGCTCCTCTCTCACCTATTTGTTGAGAATAACCCTTAGATTTTGTTGAATTTAATTTTGTAAGATCTAGATCTTTGAGTATTTTTTTGTATATCTTCTTTTTAGTATCTTTTCTTCCCAATAAAATATTTTCTTTTATGGTTTCGTCCATAGTCAAACTATTTTGTGGCACATAACCAAGAGAGTTCTGAAATTGTACAATTTGATTTTCAGATAACTTATTATTAATCAAATAATTACCTTTATAATTTTTTATTAAACCCGTAATTATATTAATTAATGTGGTTTTACCTGACCCGCTACTGCCAATAATTCCTATTCTATCGTTTTTAACCAGCTTAAGGTTTATATTTTTTAAAATATATTTATCATCATATTTAAAGCTCAAATTTCTTAAATCTAAACTGTGAAGTTTTATTTTTTTATTTGAGCTATTTAAATATTCATTATTTTTATTAAGAAAAGTAAAAAACTTTTTATCAAATATTTTTAACGAATTTTTGGTATAGTTTAAATTAACAATAACTGAAAAAATTCTAATCACCCCAGGCATTATTTTTGCAGCTGCAAGAACATAAATCGAAGTAATTAATACTATTTCAGTAAATAATATACCTTTGGTTTTTAAAAAATAAATTATTGAGAGCACTCCCAATATTACAGACATTTCAATAACACTTTTTGGAATAGTATATATAAACTTACTTTTAAAACCTGTATCAAGGTTTATTTTATTGTGTAAATCAAATTTTTCTGCAAAGTAATTTTGAGCTTTATAAATACTTACTTCTCTAATTGCTGCAAATGCTTGTTGCAACTCCTTTAATGCTAAACCTGAGTGTTTATTTCTTTTGACTCCAAGTTTCCTTAAAAAATTTCTAGAAATCAAGTTAAACAAACCTGAAATGATAATTAAAAAAATAATTACTGATAATGTTGTATAAAAATTTATATAAAAAAGGAATGATAACAAAAATAGTAATACGATTAGTTCTGAAAAAGATAACAATAATGGCTGTATTAAGTTAAATGTCAAAATATTACATTCGGCAGTTATATTCTTTATTAAATTAGATGAGTTGTTTTGGTTATGAAAATCAAAATCTTTATTCAAATAATAATTAAATAAATTTTTAGTGACATATCTATGAAATCTGTAAGTAAATTTCTGTTCAATAAACCTTGCGAATAAATAAATAAGATTTTTTACTAAGAAAATTATTATAATTAATATTAGGATTATAAAAATATCATTTGATAAATATTTTTCATAAAAATTGTTAAGCTCTATAAAAGACTGATTTTTAAATTCAAATCCTTCGCTTAAATTAGAAAAGAATGGAACGAGAATACTTATTGAAACTATTTCTAAAAAAGTAGAAAAAACAGAAAAAAAAAGAATAACAGCTATAAATAAATAATATTTTTTTGTAATTAATTTTTTAATTTTATGTAAATTCGTCATTTATGATTTTAAATTGTACTAATTTTTAAAATCAACTTTTCAATTTCTTTAATTTTTAAAAAATTACCTTTTGTGTTGCTGTTATAAGAAGTATTTGAGTCAAATAATTTTTTATTTTTATATAATCTTTTTAAAGATATTAAATCAGGTAAAATTGCATAATATTTTTCTAAGTCAACGGTATTAAAGCTCTCAGATTTTGAAATTAACTCCTCATGAATTTTTTCACCTGGTCTCACACCTGTAAATAAAATTTTTGCTCTAGGATTAACTGCCTTAGCAAGGTCTATAAGTTTATAACTTTTCAATTTTGGTACAAAAATCTCTCTACCTTTTGCATTTATTAAAGACCAAATAACTGCATTAATACTCTCCTCTAAAGTAATATTAAAACGCGTCATCTCTCTATGAGTTAAATTAAAATTTTTATTTTTTTTGTTTCTCTCGATAAAAATTGGGACCACAGAACCTCTGCTGGCAAAAACATTTCCATATCTAACAACTGAAAATAGGCATCCATTTTTTTTACTAAGGTTGTTTGCTGATATAAATAATTTGTCAGAGCATAGTTTAGTTGCTCCGTATAAGTTCACTGGTGAAGAGGCCTTATCAGTTGAAAGGGCTATTACTCTTTTTACATCTGTTTCCAAGGCAGCTTCAATAAGGTTGTTTGCTCCTCCGATATTAGTTTTTATAAATTCTGTTGGATTATATTCTGCTGCAGGAACATGCTTTAATGCAGCTGCATGAATAATATAGTCTACGTTATTTAAAGCTAACTTTAGTCGTCTTCTATCTCTTATATCGCCTAAAAAATATCTTAGATTTTTATATTTTTCGTCTGGGAATTTTTTTTTTAATTCAAATTGTTTAAATTCATCTCTACTAAATATTATTAGTTTTTTTAATTTTATTTTTTTACTTAAAAAAAAATTTACCAACTCGTTACCAAGACTACCTGTTCCACCAGTGATTAAAATTGATTTCCTATTAAAAAAGTTAAGATTTAGTTTTTTGTTCATGTTATAATTAATTGATATTTAAATTTTCCTTTAAGAATAAAATTATTTCCTGTCTTCCAAATATATTGATATTATTTTGACTGAGCATTTTTTTTCTTTTATACATTTATTAATATAATTCAAACTTTTTTGGTTTTTTATAAAAAAATTTTATTGCATTTTTTTGTATTACCTTAATCAAGTAGTCTAGGTCATTTTTGTTCATCGCATAATTAAAAAAGATTGTTCCATTACCGGGATAGTAAATTTTATTTTTTTGTAAATTTAACTTAAACAATTCAATTTTTTTATTTTTATTTGTTTCTAAAAAATCTCTTTGATAACGATTTTGAACTAATTTTGACGAAAAAACTATTCTTACCATCGACTTAAACTTAATTATTTGAAGATCTAAATTATTTCTTTTAAAAAAATTATTTAATTTTTTTTCAAAATAATTCGCAAACAAATTTACTTTTTTAAAAATTTTTTTTTTATTTTTATAAATATATTTTAAAGTATTGTCTGCTATATACATATTGATTGCATTTGCTGAAAATGTCCCACCAAAAAATATTCTCAATTTTTTTTCTTTTATTTTATTTTCTAATTTTTTTGTTATTGATACAAAACCAAGCGGAACTCCACCTCCAAAACATTTGCCAAAAGTTGAAATATCTGGATGTATGTTAAATAATTGTTGCACAGATTTTCCATCACTTCTCAATCCAGTTATCATTTCATCAAAGAATAAAATTAAGTTATTTTTTTTTGAATAGTTATATAAAAATTTTAAATATTTTTTAGCATCTTCAAGTGGTAAACATGCCTGAATGGGCTCTATAAGAATACACATTATTTTCTTTTTATTCTCATCTAAAATTTTTTTAGACAATTTAATATCATTATATGGTATAAATAATATTTCGTTACTTTTGCTATACAAACCATCTGAAATTTTTTTTTTTCTTCCTTTGCGCTTGATGTATAAAGTTTCGTCTGCTGATCCATGCCAGCTGCCCTCTACACTCACAATTAATCTCTTATTTGTAATAGCTCTACATATTCTTAATCCTTTATTTATTGACTCTGTTCCTGAATTACACATTATAAATTTTGAATAGTTTTTAAGAATTTTTTTAAGCGTTTTTGAATATTCAACTGCCTGATTATTAATTGAAGCAAAGTTAGAAATTTTCATTTTTAGAATATCTTTTACTGAATTTCTTAATATTGAGCTGTTATGTCCCAATATTAAAGTTCCAGCACAACATGATAAATCTAGAAATTTTTTGTCTTTACAATATATGTACTGACCATAACCTTTATCAAAAAAAAGTTTGCCATTTTGATAACCTTCATTTAAAAGAAAATTTTCTTGCATAAAACTAAATTGCTTGCATAAGACTATATTAAAAGTATAAAAAACTATGTTTCTATCAAAAACTAAATTAAGTCAATATAATAAAAATGGTTATGTTTGTTTTGATAACATTATATCAAAAACAAACTGTTCTAAGGTAAGAGAAATAGTAAAGAAATTTCAATCTCAAAAAAAGAAAAAAAAAATTAATCAGCTAGACAAAAATCATCCTTTCAGTAGCATAACATCTAATTCTGATAAGGTTGTCATATTAGATAATAAAAATAATGAAAAATTAAATAATTTTATAAATTTTAAAAAAATTCAAAAAATTGCAAGTTTTTTAACAAAATCTGAAATGAGTTTATGGTTTAAAAAATTTTACCCAAAACATTCTTTCGATGGAGATAATGAGTTTTACCATCAAGATTATGCTTATCATAAAGACAAGGAAGCCAAAAATAAGGAATATATTCAATGTTTTATTGCTTTAGAAAATCATATGTTGGGCTCAGGTTGTCTAAGAGTTTTCAAAGGTAGTCATAAATTGGGTTTAATAAAACACCACACAGTAATGACCAGGAATGGTGTATCAAAATTAACACCATCATCTCATGATTTAAAAAAAATTTCAAAAAAAAATAAGCTCACTAATTTAGAATTAAGAGCTGGTTCATGTGTTTTTTTTAATTATAACTTAATACATGGTTCGTCATCAAATGCTTCCATAAGTGATCAATTAAGAATGATAGTTCAATTAATTAAAAAAGATAATAATAGAAATATTATAATAAATAAAAATGTTTGGAGAAAAAGAAATCAGATGGAAATCAAAATGCTTGAAAAATTTATTAAAGTTAAGAAAAAACTTGGTCAGGCAAAAAATTAGAATTTTTTTGAAAAACTTTTAAATATTCTTATTAGCGTGGTTTAAAAATTTTTGTAAAAAATTCAAAATCTGCATTCTACCAAATACATTGTTTTTATTTTGTCTGTGCAGCTTTTTATTTTTTAAACATTTATATACATATTTAGAACTATGATTATTTTTAACAAGATAATTTCTAATTTTTTTATCAAATAATTTAAAATCGTAATTATTAATAATTTTTTTTATCTGTAATGTGTTGAAGTCTATTAAATCAGTCATTTGAGTAGATGGGCAGTTTATCATGTTTGGATAAAGGTTATTTCTATTTTCGTAAAATTTACCCATTGTATTTGTTTTTAAACACCATAATTTTTTTTTTAGAATCATTGCATCTAATGCAGAGCTTGACTCATGAAAAAAAATTATTTTAGATCTTAAAATATAATACCTAGTCTTATACTTTACTACCCTAATGCCTTTTAAGTGTTTTTTTATAATTTTAGTATTTGATTTTGGATGTGAGCAAAATATTATTTTTTTTTTATATAGTTTTGATAATTTGAGTAAAATCTTTTTTAAGTTGGAGTAATATGTTGCTCTTTGATCATTAGTAGCTTTTTTATCAAATCTTTCTCTATCAGGATGATCAAAACCTGAGTCTAGAAAAGTTATAAACTTTTCATTAACGTCTTTTATCAAGTCTAGTGCTTCATCATATGCTCTGCTGTTTATATGAATAACTTTTTGATATAAAGCTAAATTTTTGATATTAAAAAATCTTTCCATCTTTTTCGCTGGTGAGTTGTAGAAATGATTTGCAAAAACTTTTGAACACTCAAATACATAATCAATGTTAGGAAATATTTTCAAAAGAACCAGGAATCTATAAAATATGAAAGAAATTTTTACTTTAAAAAGATTTTCAATTCTACTTTTTAAATTCAATAAAATCCCTCTAGTATAAAAATTTATTTTACTAGACAAGATACCAAGATTTAAATGATAAAATAATACTTGTTTTGTTTTTTTTAAAATATACCAAGTTTTAAAATATTTAAATGTTTTTCCTAAAGAAACTGAAAGTATAAATCTATTTTTTTTAAGATAATCATAAAATTCGTCATAATTTTTTGGTCTGTAAATATCAAAAGTTTTTGAAAGATATTTTTTCTCTTTATTATTAACTTTTAAATTTCCATTAATTAAATAACTTAAATCTATAAATATAATTCTACCAAATTTTATTCTAGCATCCTCATAAAATTTTTTATTTAATTCAAAAAGAATTCTTGGTGTATGGATATCGCTTATTACTCCAAATTTAATTTTTTTCATAATATAAATCGATTGAAGCTATATTACTTAGATCCTAAAAATACAATCTAAAAAGAGATAATATAAAATAATTAAGGAATTGAATTCTTTTTAAAAATTAGTGAAAATATATTATCGAAGATTTAGATTATTTATTAACCTTAAAAAAACATACTCTATTTTTATATATTTCCTTATCTTTTTTTGAAAACTTTTTAAACAGATTTTCATATTTAAAATCATCAATATCTTTTTTATCCTTATAAGCCTCGTAGGCAATATCATTTCCAAAAAAATTGAAGTATAAATCCTTTTCGAGATTTTTTTCAAAAAAAGTCTTCATTTTTGAAACCTTATGTGAGTGATTAATCAAAAAATTCTCTACTTCCTTATAAAAATAATTACATTCATTTATTTTTGGATTTTTTATTTTTTTAAGATTAATTTTTGTTCTAATCATATTTACATAATCGAAATGAAATTCTTTATTATTAACTTTTTCTCCGTCATCTATTCCAATAATAAAATTTTTATTTGCTATTTTATAAAATGCTGATACTTCCTTAAGGAGAAAGTTAAGTGAATGTGCGCTATCAAAAAATCCAAAGTTAAAATTTTCTTTAAATTCTGACAGACAATTAATTCCTGTATATTTATCAACACTATTTGAAGGGACTGGAGTCCAGTAATCTGATATTTTAATATTTAATGGTGCGCATATTGATTCATTTATTACTGTTTTTATTAAAGAAATTTTATCAGGATTATAATCAAAAGAATAAAGTTTTTTGTTAAAAATATACGAAGCCAAAAAAAGAGATAGAGTTGAGGCCCCTACGCCAGTTTCAATTATAGAACTTTTTTTTTTTCCCAATTTGAAAACCGTATCAAATAATGTTATAGCAGCAGAGTCAGGTAATGAATTAGCGTATTTTGGTAACAGTCTTTTTACAAAAATTAAAAAATTTTTTGGTTTTTTTAAAATATTACTTTTAGTTCCATAAATGAAATTATACATAGTATTAATATTTATCTACTAAAGTAATTTTTTTTTCAAGAACTAAATTTAATTATTAATTTTTAATTAATATCCAATTTTATTTAAATCTCTGTTTAGAATTTCTGATAGTTTTTTATTTCCTGAGTGATAATATTTTTTAATTTGAACTTCGTCATTACTGGAAAAAACTATTTTGTCATCACCATGATAAATTCTATCTAATTTGTAAGATAATATTTTAAATTTATCTTTAATTTTTCTCGAAAATAACTTAAAAAAAAAATTTTTGTATGGAACAAGCTTTGCAATGATATTTAATGAGCCTTGATAAGACTTAAGATTAATATCTCTTTTCCTAAAATATTCTCCAGAATAAGCATCTTTTTTTCCAATATTTTTTGCCCCAAATTGAATTTTATTTATATCGATTTCATTTTCAATGCCTAAAAAATTGATCAAATTTTGAGAGAATAATTTAGGGTTATTTACAAGATCCTCATAAATTAATACTTTTGGCTCTCTTTTAAATATTTTACTCAACTCAAGATAAGTTTTATAAAAGTTTAATGTTTCAAAAGCAGTAACTTCTTTTTGTTCCTTTTTTTCCTTGTAAAAAAAATTTTTTAATTCACTAAATTTAACATATTTATTATTTACAGAAAAAAAAGAAGTAACTCCATGGCCTTGTGCATATCTGCTCTTAATATATTCCGTTTGTTTCCTTATTATAAATAAAAATTTAAAAGTTAAATTAAACTTATCCTCAATCTTTTTTAATCTTAAAAATATCTGTGTAATATCAAAATTCTTATTTGATGAGAAATTTGTATAACCTTCATGTGATACAATATTTATTTTTTTTTCATCAAATCTATTTATAAAGCTAAGGTAATCTTTAATAGTGTTATCAAATTCAGTTTCATTTGACCAAAAAATTAAATCTGATAATTTTAAAAATTCTTGCCAATCATATTCATTTATGAAATTGATTTTTTTTGTGTTGTTAAAAAAATTTTTTTGAATAAAAGTTGATGCGGCCTTAGGATATCCTATGTGAAAATATAAAATTTTATTTTTCATTCATAATATTTAATTAATGTAAATACTTATCCGTGTGAAATACAACATTTATGATTAATTTAATTTCATATCTCAAAATCTATTTTTTTGCAAGGACTGCTAATAAATTAAAGGATATGAGTTATTAAATAATTTAAAAAAATACAATAATTTGTATTATTTTTAGATAAATTTTTAATTAATAATATAATTTTATAAGATAATGTTAAGAAATATTGAAAATTTAAGATATAAAACTTTTAATTATAGTGAAAATAAACTAATTCATCTTACTTTATAGAGAAAAAATAAATGAAAAAAAATAAAGTTACAGCAGTAGTTATTGCAAGAAAAGGGAGCAAAAGACTTCCGGGGAAAATGTATAGAAAATTTAACGGAAAATCGTTGATTACACTTAAAATATCTCAGCTATTGAGATCAAAAGTTGATGAAATAGCTGTTGGAAGTGATGATGAGAGACTTGAAAAAATTTGCAAAAAATTTAAATCCAAAAAAATAAAATTTTATTTGAGGGAAAAAAAATATTGTGATGAAATTTCAAGCACACCCAACGATATGGTTAAAAATATGCTTAGTTTTTTTGATACTGATGTAGTACTTTGGGCACATCCTACTAATCCTACAACAAATCATAAACACTACAATGAATCTCTTAGAAAATATTTTCATAACATTAAAAAAAATAAAGATAGTCTTTATGCGGTATCAAAATTAAATGATTACTATTGGGACCATAAAAAAAAGCCAATTAATCATAACCCTCTTGAAAAAACTCATACATTATTAAAACTACATAAAGTAAAATCTATCTATGTTGATAATGGAGCTATATATATAAGAAATCATAAAGAAATGATTAAAGATGGCAGGTTTTGGGGTCCAAAAGGCTACATGTATGTAATGGATGAAACTGATGGCTGGGATATAAATACAAAATGGGATTTAGATGCTTGTAAGTTAAAATCATTTAAAAATAAATTGTTTTAGTTTTAAAATGATAAAAACTTTTTAAGTTTTCCAATTAAATGGTATCAAGAGCTTTTCATTGTTTGATTTTAATTTGCTAAATTTAATATCGTATTTTTTTTTTGAATTGATAGTATTTATAACATCATTAAGTTGATTTCTATTTTCTAATCCAACTATTGCGTATTTAAAAAATTTAAACTGTTTCAAAAAGATAAGGCTTGCCTCTAGTCTTGTAATTTTGTTTTCTTTAATGAATATATTAAATTTTTTAAATCTTGAACTCCACCTTTTAAAAAATTTATGATTTTCTAAATTGTTTTTTAATAAAATACCTTGTAAAAATATTGATCTAACATGAACTTCTTTATTCTTAATTTTTAAAAGGTTCTTTTTCTTTAAAATTCTTTGATCAAATAAATTAAATGGAAATTGAATGATATCGAAATTATAAGTTTTTAAAATATTCAGATCATTTTCATAATAGCATGAAATGCCAATTTTATCAGTTACCTTTTGTCTTTTTAAATCCATTAGACATTCAAATATATATTTTGATTTTTTTGATCGCATATCATTACAATCATGTAATAAAACTCCATAAAGTTTTTTTTTTTTTGAATAAAAATGTTTTAATTGTTGTTTAATTTTATTTTTGATTTGTTCTTTTTTATATACTCTTAACTTTTTTAATTTAGTTATTACATCAAAATCTTTTGTCTTAGACAGCATATCATTATTATTATAATCGACAGCAGTATCCAGAAGTTTAATTTTTTTTATTTTTGCTAAAGTTAAAATTTTATTAATACTTTTTTTATTGTGTTTATATTTATTAATTCCATAGCCTTTTTTAAAGTTTGCTGTGCCTAAACAAATTTTCATAAAGATTATATATTTACTTCTGTCTAATACCTTTAATGCTTAATTCGTTTTTAAAAATATTATTAAAATTCTCATTCTCATTTTCACAATCTTTTATTTTTTTGAATACAGTGTTCAGTTTCTGTAAGTAGTTTGTTAAAATTTTTTGGTTGTGAGCAACTGATAAATATACGGAATTAGATGCTAAAATTTTCTCTTTGAGCATCTCTTGAGTCAAATAGTTTCTATATTTATGATGATTATTTTTTTTGGTATTAAATGTGAATGTAGGGATAGAGTCTAGTCCTGTAATTGATATAGGCACAGAATGAAATTCTGAAATTTTTTTCCATTCACTTTTTAATTTTCTTCCTAGACTTGCTATTATTTTCCATGATTTAATTTTTTCCATAGTTTTGAGAGTATTAATACCAGCTACTGAACCTATTCTTTCTGTCCAAAACGTACTACTTATAAATGTTGATTTTACTGACTCCATTATATTCCTTTTGCCAATTATTGCGTTAATTGCGTATCCATTTCCAAGAGCTTTTCCAAATATACATATATCTGGTTTTACTTTATAATACATATGAAGTCCCCCAAATGTTTCTCGAAAACCTGAAGTGCATTCATCAAAAATTAATATTATTTTATTTTTATTTGCTAAGTTTCTAACTTTTTGTAAAAAATTATTTTTTGGTTTTTCTAAACGTTGAACTTCCATTTTAATAATTCCAATATTTTTTTCTTTAACTAATTTATTTAGTTGTTCAAAATCGTTAAAATCGAATGTAAAAACACTATTCTTAAGTTTTTTTGAAACACCATTAATAGGTAAGTCTCTCATTAAATGTGTATCTAAATTATTTTTATTGCTTAAATTAGAGGCTAAATACCAATCATGCCATCCATGATATCCACATACAGCGATATTTTCTTTTCCACATGCTGCACGGGCTATTCTTATAGCAACAGCATTTGCCTCACCGCCTGACCTTGTAAATCTTGCCATTTCAGCCCAGGGGTGCATTTCAATTAATTTTTCAGCTAAATTTATTTCTTCAATAGAATTAAGTGTGCTCATGTTGCTTTTTTTAATTGCTTGTATAACTGCATTATCTATTTCTTTTCTACAATAACCCAATATATTTGTTCCAATTCCCATTGAATAAAAATCCAAATACTTTTTTTTTTCAAGGTCCCATATATAACTATCTTTAGCTTTGGAGTAATAAGCAGGCCATTTTTTTGGTAACATTAAGTCAGGGTTTTTTGAAAATAACATTGTCCCACCGGGGATTATATTTTGAGCTCTAATCCAATTTTTTTGACCAATGTTCAATTTTCCACCTTCATTTCTTAAAACTTTCATATTTTTTTCAAAAAAATTGGGATCTTGATCATATAAATTTAAAATATTTTCTAATTTTATATAAATATTATTTTTAAATTTTTTTATTACTTTTGATAATATCTTTAAATCATATGGTGTATCTAAGCTTAATTTTAAATTAGAATAATCTTTTTTCAATGTAAGTGAGCAAATCTTATAATTTTTATTAGCCATCATACCAGTTGTTACATGTTCGTTATTAATTTTATTTGAGTGATTTAGATACTGGTCTTTAAGTGTTTTAAAATTAAAAATTTCTATATCCATACCATCAGGATAAGTAGGATTAACGACATTTGATGCATAATCAAATTTACTGCTAAAATATTTATCAACTAATTTATCAAATACACTAACATCAATTAATGGACAGTCGGAGGTAATACGCGCTATGTCTTTAAGTTTAAATTTTTTTGCAGCTAAATAATATCTCTTTAAAACATTAAGCTCTGGTCCTCTATAAAATAAAATATTTAATTTCTTACAAACATTGACTAATTTATCGTCAATATTATTCATTGGAAAAGCTATTATAATTTTATTTATTTTTTTTGATTTTTTTAACCTTCTAATTAAAATTTCTAAAATTGTTAAATTATTTATCTTTTTTAGTATTTTTGATTTATATCTTGTAGAATTCAATCTTGCCTGAATTATCACTGAACATTTTTTATTTTTTAACTTTTGCATATAGCAAAATTATTTCTTTAAGATTTTTTTAACCAAAGAATTAATTTTTTTATCTTCTTTAAAAATTTCTTTCAAAATTTTTTTGGACTCACTTGGATTATACTTAAATGCTAATCTTAATAAATCCATCCAATTTTTATTATTTTTTTTTCTTGTATTTTCAATGGAATTTATAAATTTTAGATAATAATTGTAATTTTTTATATTCATTTTTTTTGAAATTCAAATACCACATTTTGTGCATATCCAGGAATTAATTTTTGATCAAATAAAAAAGCTAGTTTATTAATATTATTATCAAACTTTGATTTTTTTTCTATCTTTGCCTGAAAAGCGTTAAAAACCCTACTTAAAAAGTAAAAAGATGATGAAAATTCATGCATTTTTAAAAAAGTGATATTTTTAAATTTAAAATTTTTTATTTTTTCATTCTCAATATATTTATTGTGCCAAGGTGCAAAAATTTTTTTAAGGCCAACTGTTTTTCTAGCTATATTAATATTTTGTAATCCTGTAGATGAGTTTTCACAACTAAAAATTCTGCCTTTTTTATTCAACAACTTAGATAAATTTTCTAATGTTCTAACTTGTTGATTGAAACTAGCTAAATTAATCAAAGCTCTCTTGGTAATAATATAATCAAATTTCTCCTTTATAGACATTAATTGATTTTCATTTGTCATATCTACCACAAGAAAATTGGTATTTTTCAATCTTCTCTTATTTGCTGCTTTGATCATTTGTTCACCATAATCTATGCCTACTGCTAACTTAAATTTTTTTTTTTTACTTAATCTACTCAAAAATATTCCATTACCACAACCAACGTCTAATATCCTTTTATTTTTTTTTAATAGACTTGTTAAAAAGTTGGTCTCTAATATATCGGGCAAAACAGTATTTGAACCTGCTAATTGTTTTTTTTTAGCTCTTGTATTCCAATAAGTTTTAATTTTTTTTTTCATAAAATATAATATACAGTTATATATATGAATATAATCTTAGACAAACATATAGTTACAAATAATTCTAGACCATTATTGATAGCTGAAATTTCATGCAACCATTGTGGTAAACTTAATTTGGCAAAAAAAATTATCAAAGAAGCTAAATTTCGTGGGGCAGATTTTGTAAAATTTCAAACTTATGAGCCTGAAACAATGACTCTTAAATCTAAAAGAGCTATTTTTAAAATAAAGAAAGGTTTATGGAAAGGAAAAAGACTATGGGATTTATATGATAAAGCAAAAACCCCTTTTTCATGGCAAAAAGATTTATTTGGGTATGCAAAAAAAATTGGTATTTCTGCTTTTAGTACTCCTTACGATGAGTCTGCTCTTAATTTATTAGAAAAACTTAATTGTCCAATTTATAAAATTGCATCTTTTGAATTAACTGATTTGCCGTTAATAAAAAAAATTTCAAAAACAAAAAAGCCTGTAATTATCTCAACAGGCATGGCTTCTTTGAAAGAAATAGATAATGCTATAAAAATTTTAAAAGGAAACAATAAATTCATAATACTTTATTGTGTAACTAATTATCCTGCTACTTTTGATGATTTTAATTTATATAATATAAAAATTTTACAAAAAAAATATGCTTGTTTTGTTGGACTTTCTGACCATTCAAATGATAAATCAATAGCGTCTTTGTCTGTTGGAATGGGCGCTAAGATCTTTGAAAAACATGTAGCATTATCAAATCAACCAAAAAGTTTTGATTATGATTTTTCACTTAAAGGTAAAGAAATTAGTGAATTTGCTAAAACTATTAATTTTGCCTGGAAAACAATTCAAAAAGGTGAGTATAAAGTGTCTTCTACCCAAGAAGTAATGAAGAAATTTAGAAGGTCTATTTTTATTACGAAAGACGTAAGAAAACACCAGACAATAACTAAAGAAAACGTTAAAGTTCTGAGGCCAAATGGCAATGGCCTAGAACCAAAGTTCTATCATCAAATTATAGGAAAAAAGTTTAAATCTGATTATAAATCAGGTACGCCTCTTTTTAAAAAATATATTCTAAAGTAAAAATTTTTTTCAGTGCATAAATCAAGCCAATTGAGCTATTAGTACTGGTCAGCTGCACGCATTACTGCGCTTCCACATCCAGCCTATCAACGTGGTGGTCTACCACGGCTCTATAGGAAGAACTAGTTTTGAGGTGAGTTTCCCGCTTAGATGCTTTCAGCAGTTATCTCTTCCATACTTAG
>Ga0209630_10001172_pt1 | contig 28825 bp, 25 predicted proteins | sample COG_01_FD_184745 | JGI IMG/M metagenome (GOLD analysis project Ga0209630, IMG submission 184745) | Pelagic Microbial community sample from North Sea - COGITO 998_met_01 (SPAdes) (version 2) | ecosystem: Environmental > Aquatic > Marine > Neritic zone/Coastal water | place: Helgoland, sampling... | reverse complement strand
ACGCGTACTGTACACGTACTTCCGGACGTACACGAACGTTGTACCGAAGGTACTTTCGGAAGTGCGAAAGTACGAAACTACTCTACACGTACAGTACGTGTGCTTATTAGACTAGACTTCGTGTACTGTACCTGTCGACGCACATGTACAGCTTTACAATATCTACATAGTACGAAGGTACATAGCTACATACTGTACAACGTAGTTTTTTATTGCTACTTTCGGAATTACTTCCGGAAGTAGTTGTACTTCCGTATGTACAACGGTACAACGTTGTACTTCCAAAGGTACCTTCGTACAATGTTAATAAATACCTTCGGTAGGTAAGTGTACTGTACAACGTTAGAGCTATACATGTACAGTTGTACACGTGCACCTACTTCCAGTACGTGTACCTTCGACGGTACGGAAGTACTTCCGGAAGTACTTCCGTAGAGTATGCGTACAAAATTCCTAATGTACTGTACTCGTACTGTACGGAAGTACGGAAGTACGAAAGTACAACGTTGTAATTCCTGAAGTACTTCCGCCTTGTACAACTACAACGTACTGTACGTGTACACGTACGTGTACAGTACCTCGACATAGCTGCAGTACGTGTACAGTACACTTCTACACTACGTGTACACCTGTACACCTACAGTACACGCAAAGTGCGCTACTGTTTTATACGCATACTGCAGTGTATCGCAGAGACAGAGAAATACCGAGGACGTCTTTCTCCCTAAGCAGACGTGGAAATACACCTGCTTCCTCAAAGCACGACATCCGGTAAGTCTACGCCTGGATCCTTTCCACGAAGAATGTACGGATTCGACCACGCGTATTCGCCAGTGTCGAAACTCGCGCCGCTTTCCAGGTAACAGCTTTCGTTTGACTTTTTTCTTGCCTAAATTAAATCACCAGGCTAGTTTTCGCGTATTTTGCACCGTCACCCCCTCGACACTTGCGCTCGTAGCACGCGAATCATATAGTGTTCTATGCGATCGCGAAATGGGTTCATATTTGTGTTTATCGCAGGTTATCTTCGAACGTTCGTTGCGCTCGTTTCTATCGGGCTTCCACCGGTAAGATCTCCCTTCGTTCGTCTCTTCCTCACGAGCCCTCCACGTCATCAGCACCGCCAGCCACACTATTGACGGCACTTGTGCTTCATACAAAAACCATCACGGCTATCACTCAGATACACTATTCGATTCCCGCAGCGCATCGACTTGGACCTGACCGGCGCAGTGCGAGAGGGCTACGCGCGCGCCAACCCTCGACGATAACTGCAGCTGCAGTTAGCTTCGATGACATTCCTCGATCTGGTCTAAATGGTAAGGCGCTGATGTTCCCTCCGAAGAAAGATTTTCCGACCCGCGCAGAGGTACTTTCATCCATACCTGAGGATTGCTTTAAGAAAGACACTGGAAAGTCCATGTTCTATGCTGCTATTTCTACTTTGATGACGTTTGGTTGTGGTGTGCTCGGGTACCTGTACATTCCTTTAAGCTTGAACTTTTGGCCAGTATGGCTGGCATACGCTGCTGTCACCGGCACCATTGCCACTGGCTGCTGGGTGGTCGCACACGAATGTGGGCACAATGCATTTTCTGACAATCGTTTCATTCAAGATCTTGTTGGTTACACACTTCATTCTCTTCTCCTGGTTCCGTATTTCAGCTGGCAACGATCTCACGCAGTTCACCACTCTCGAACAAACCATCTAACAGAGGGTGAAACACACGTGCCTTACATTAAGGGTGAGCGTAAGGGTACACTAAATCTGAATCTTCATGACAGCATAGGGGAGGGCCCATTCGCGTTTGTGCAGCTTTTTGCTCATCTCATTTTCGGTTGGCCAGCTTATCTCCTCACTGGGGCGACAGGTGGCTCTGCGCGAGGTATCACGAACCATTTCTTACCCATGATCAACTCTGGTCCCGTCGAGCTATTCCCGGGCAGCTGGAAGAATAAAGTTTGGTGGTCGGATGTAGGCGTTGCCGGTGTATGTGTGGTCCTTGCCTCGTTGCTCTCTCAAGTTGGTCTTTCAACTGTTGCTGCCCTTTACTTCGGTACTTCTTTTCTTCTTTCTTTGTTCCAATATTTTGCATTTTTCACTAGGATTCTTGTGATCCTGAAAATCGAATATCTATTTCCTATCACGAACAAACATTTTTTTCAGGTCCCTATATGTTTGTCAACGTCTGGCTCGTGCTCTACACGTGGCTACAGCATACCGACACAGATGTGCCCCATTTGGCTTCTAGTGAGTGGTCTTATATCAAGGGGGCATTTCTTACAATCGACCGTCCATATGGTGCTCTGTTTGACTTCTTGCATCATCGCATCGGTAGCACGCATGTGGCACACCATGTTGAATGTGCTATCCCTCACTATAACGCACTCAAAGCGACTGACTCGCTTAAGGCTCAATTTCCTAGTTTGTATCTCTACGACTCAACCCCCATAGCTTCTGCTCTTTGGCGTGTAGCATCTAAGTGCGTTGCAGTCGAACAGCGGGACACTGGAAGAGACATATTGTGGACATTTTCTGATAAGAAAAGCCCTCTTCATAGTACTGCTGCCTCAAACAGCATTGCATGAGCTTATCTTTGCGAAGTAGAAACATAGAATCACTTCATGTTGACAACTTTGACAACATATATAAATACTAGATAAAGGCGCAACATGGAAGTAGAGTTCTATAAAAGAAAACCTTCTAACGATTGACCTTCCTGCGCATCACCATACATCCTTCTGGTACCTTCCTGCCTCAGAGAGATGCGCTATGATGCCTTCTGCCTCGTATCCTGCGTATCCCCCTTCCCTTATCAAGATGCTGTGGAGTGCGCGGTTCACATCACGGGCCATGCCCTTCGCATTTCCACAAATGTAAATCGAACCAGCACAGCCTTGATCATCCTTCATGACACTATTTAGCTTGCTGCTAAACTCCATAAGTTTATCCTGCACATACACTTTTCGATTAGAGAACTCGCGACTAAAAGCTACGTGCAATTCACTGATGGTTTCATTGGCCAAAGCATCTTCCATCTCCTCCCGATAGATAAAGTCATGGTGCTCACTTCTGCAGCCAAAGAAAAGATATGCAGGTCCGAGGAGCTTGCCACATCTTCGTAAGGCAGCTCGCTCCTGCAGAAACCCCCTGAATGGAGCGAATCCCGTTCCTGGCCCAATCATCACAACTGGCGTGGATGCATTCCGTGGAAGCTTGAAGTTACTAGGGTGTACAAATAATGGAACGCGGTGTGAGTTTATTACTGCAGGGAGATTTCTTTCACCTTTTTCTGGCAGGTAACGCGCCAAAAAGCTCGAAGCAACGCCTTCATGCAGGCGCCCAGTGGGTCGTTCCTCTCTGACTACAGCGACCGAAGCAGATACAATACCAGGATTATCTAAAGGACTGCATGAGATCGAGTAGAATCGTGGTGCAAGTCGAGCACTGACAAACCCAAAAAATAAACCCAAAGGAGGAACAGCTGAAGGAAAGGCTTCAAGAACCTCTAGCAAGGAGCGTCCAGGATCGACAATGTACGCGTTGTACTCTTGCTTGCCAGCCGCTGATGCCAAATGGTACAGACGGGCCTTCTGAGCAGGATTACTAGAAACGGAGGCAAGTGCTGCAAGGGCAGTCTTGCGTGGGGGAGACAGCAGATCTGCATACTTTGTGAGTGCAGCCTTCAGAGTGCAAGGGGTAGGAAACGGAGTCGAAAGGGAAGCAGGAGCTCCTGATGGAATCGTTAGTGTGAACACGTAGTCAAGTTGATAGTTTAGACAGGAAGCACCTCTTTGCACTACAGGTAAAGAATTTTCCGCAAAGACGCCAAGATGATCGCCATGCTGATAGCATATACCAGTTCCACAAATGTTAAAATCAACATGAACGCAACTACGGTCAGACGCATTCGAATGGAGTTCGAAGGCACGACAGACTTGGGCGGAGTATGGAGCAGTAGAAGAAGTTCTACCCTCAGCTGGATTCTGTGTCAGTGAGGCTTCTAAGTTTTGATGAACAGCTTCTGCATCATCCATCGAGGCAGAGATAACAACATATGAAGTCAAATCGTTTCCGCAGCTATTTGCAGCGCTGATACAATACCTGCCTTCTATTTCGGCCCATAAACACTCCTTCCAGCTCTGAAAGTCGTCCTCGAGAGAACCATCATCGTCACCCAAGTAAATATCCACGAGGCGTGTGGCACCTAATTGCTCAAGAGATTTGTCTAGTAGTTTCGCAGCAGCATTAAAATGTTCATATGAGCTATTTCCAAGCCCAAACACGGAAAACGTCAGCTTTTGAAGATGCTTAGACATCTTTCCCGATCCGGCCAGGTCCCGGAGTTGGTGGACGAATTCCGTCGAAGTGTCAGTCGGCTCTCCATCTCCATAAGTGGACTGAAGAAAGATAGCAAGTGGCTCTTCCTTCGCACAAAATGACTCGTCAGCCAGGTCCGGCGTAACGTTCTCCAAATCAGCCGTGCGCACACAGACAGCTGTTCCGTATCGTTGGTTTAACTCGGCCTCAACTTCACGCGCAAACCTTTCCGATGTGCCTGTTTGCGTGCCGAAAAACACGGCTATCCGGAGCTTCACGTCGTCCTCCTCTACATTCACGTCGTGGGGCTGCGGGGCCAGCGCCTGGGAAACCTTGGTCCGAACCAATTTAGTCGCATTGCTCGTGACCAATGCGAATATCGATGCAAAGAAAAAAACAACTGAAACAAACGCAAACAGCTCAGGCGTCATCAATACACTCCCAGCGAGTATGTAAAGCAGAATGGCTTGTACTTGTACTTAAAGCAAAGGCCAAACTTCGGAGGAAAGTATTTCCGGAAGTACAACGTACAGGGACACGAACAATGAACGTGACTACGTGTACGATACACGACTACAACGTACTTTGTACAACGTTACGCGTATCTATCTATACACGTACACGTATCCCTACGAAAGTCCTACGAACAGTATGTACACAACTATCATACACATACAGTAGTAGTGAAGTACTTTCGTACTTTCGTACTTTCGTACTTTCGTACTTTCGTACTTTCGTACTTCCGGAAATAAAAACATAAAATACATCCGGAAATAGATATTTCAACGCGGTACGAAAGTACTTCCGTACGTGTACAGCCTGTACACGTACACGTACACGTGTACAGTACGTGAGAGGATTGTTCGTAGTGTGGTCTGCTCGCATTTAGATCAAATGTTTTGCCCGGATGGGTTAGAGCAAAGTCTTTTTATGATCAGATACACACTTACACACAGTACGTGTACAGTACGTGTACTTCCGTACGAAAGTACTTTCGAAAATAGAATACTTTCGTAAAGTACGAAAGTACTGTACTTTCTAAAAGTACTTTCGTACGAAAGTACTTTCGTACGAAAATACTGTACTTCCTTAGCCCTACACACACAATAGTCTAATATCATAAATACGAGTACACGTGCGGCTTTTGTCACAAAGAAAGCTGTTCTCGCCGAAAGCTTTTGCGCCGCGTGCTTTATTCGCATCGTGCATCGGCATGGATGCTGGACTGACCATACTCAGAGTCGGAGGTATAGACTGTGCAACAGTGAAAGACGAGTATTTCAATTCCATTCGTCGGTTTTGTAACGTCTCGGACTGTTTTCTCGCTGGTAACTTTGATTTCGAGAATCTATCGAGCGGAGGAGGAAAGGGTGGCGACCTTCTCTCGCGTACTTTAGATGGAAAATACATCGTGAAACAACTTAACGGCTGCGACTCGAAATCGCTGCTAGAGAAAGAATTTCTGAAATCGTATGTTGATCTCGTTTCCAGTGTGAGTGAAAGTTTTCTTCAGTCAAATGTTGTGTACAGCTTCAGATCTTTTTTTTAGTTAACTGAACTTGTACACTTTGACAGGGTTCTTCCTTTATTTGCAAAATTGTCGCGGTGTTTCTTCATCCTAAGCTCGGGAACTTTCTGGCTATGATTAATTGCTTGCCAACGCACGTTGAATCGTGGAGTGGAATTTTCGACGTGAAAGGCACAGCTGACGACAAAGTGCTGGTCGAGGATGGAACACGTGTTCCTGAAGTTCACAAGAGGTGCTGGAATTTGAAGTGGATGCTTTCTGAAGCCATCGGATGCGAAAAATGTGTTCCCACTCAGAGGAGAAGATACATCGCAGGGAAAAAGACGGCGTACCGAATCCCTTTATATGTCACTAAAGACCAAAAGGTTGAAATACTTAATTCCCTTGACGAAGCTCTGACACTTTTTGAGCAGTATGGGCTCATGGACTACTCAATGATTATTGGAATATTTCGACCCCCACCATCTACGACAGCAAGCGAGCTGTTACGCTTATCGAGTTTGCCTAATTGCAAAGCATATTTGTCTCAACACTGTGGGGATACGACTGTGATATACTTCGGTTTGATTGACTTTCTGCAGGTATGGCATATGGTTTACCCGTGTTTTTTATATGGGAGTTTCGTGTGCACAGCTTACGATTTTTTTGTATTGCAGGCCTGGACTGGTGCGAAAAAGTGTGCCTCTGTCATGAAAACGTGTTGTGCTCCGGCACCTATATCAACTATTTCACCGAAGAAATATGCACGGCAGTTTCGAAAGTTTTTCCAGTGGAAGTGAGTCGCTCACGGCTTGTCTTGTTTCCGGTCCAGTGTTTCCGTTTTGAACGACAGTTTCACTTTATTCTCCTGATTCTGCAGGTTGCGAGGTGTTGCGCATGACGTGATATCATCGGCTCGGAGCCATGATTCTCTCATCTCCTCCAAGACAGCCACCTGTACATTTTTTGATGAGGTTGATGAACTGAAGGCTACTGTTGGATGGCTGCACGAAAAATTGGCTCGAGTGGAGTCTAGAATCACAGAGTTAGAGAAGTGAGTGCTGTAGACAATTTTCGACGTTTTCAGTGGTTAGGTCAACAAATGAACTTCTATTTCATTTTCTTCCTTCCTGTGATGTTTTTTTTTGTTCTTCGATACCCACTTGAAGCTACATCAAACTTCATAGCACGAAAACACGTGTAAGAACTCACTTGAAGTAACCTTGTTTACGTCCTTGCCAGCCTATCTGGCCAAGTAGCATAGTGGAGAAGAGACCAATATGCCAAGTAATAAGGTAAAGCCAGAACTTGTCATCGATGGCTGGACCCTGAGGGAAGTTGGCCAAATTGTTTCCAATAGAGTCGGCGAAAGCCGCTCCGACAAGGATCGAATCACAATCGAGGTAATAGTGGTGAGTTCAGAGCACTGAACGAAGTAAAAAAAAAATGTTCAAGTGGCAGACGACAAAAAAATAGTCGATGCTCGCCCTGCCTAGAAGTGAAGTGTCACCGTAAGCTTTGATGGCCACCCCGGAAGGAACAGTCCAGCCGAAAAGAGTGAGAAGGTGGACAGTGCTTTCGGCTTTGAGCCAATCGTCATCGAAAGTTTTTGACTCACTGCAATAAGGGAAGGGCACTTCAGTTGTCTCCAGAGTAAACGAAGCAGGCAGAGAAAAGCTGAAACCCGGGGGAAGTCGAATGCGACATGATAAATCGGTCTGTTACGACGAGGAATGAGACGAAGAGGAAAACTTACGCGACCGTCGTCGGAAGAACGGCACGGTAGGTTCTAGTTCGGGCTCCACCACGGGAAAGAAAGCCTTGTCTGGCGAGGATATCTGAAAAAAAACCCGTTAGCGTTACGGAAAGTTGGGGGGCGCTCCGCTGATCTTGGCGAATAAGCTCGATAGAAAGCGGGAAAATCATGCTAAAGACAGGTGACATTTCAAGTCACAGACAAGCGGTTAGCCTCCATGTCCAGTGGAGCACTTGGCAGAGTAGCGGAGCTCTCTCGCAAGAGAGAAAAGATCATCAAGAAACAGCGTCGTGCAAGACAGGATGAAAACGTACTCGAACGCTGTGACGCGATTTCAGATGGCCGGTTCAGGCCGAGTCCGGAAACGCAAATGAGTGCAGCCATTTTTTCTATTTAAGTTATTCGCGAAGAATCGAAGGCAGAGCGGGTGGTAAGTGTGATTGACTTTCCGCGTTTTCAACGAAAATCGAAGATTCGTGCACGTACGTAGCCCTACACGTAGGGCCTACACGTACTGTACGTTTTAGAGAGTCTTTTTATTAAATCAGATACACACTGTACGTGACTCGTACGTGTACGTTCACGAGTGCACATACTGAAATAGACTTCGAGTATCTTACTATTTCCGCACTACAACGTACTGTATGTACGAAGGTACTTTCGTACGAAAGTACGAAAGTACAAGATAAATGTAGGAAGTACGTGAACAAGATTTAATTTAGACTATTTCAGGAAGTACCTTCGTAGGGCGTATGTGTACTTCCAGAAGTAGTACTTTCGTACTTTCGTACTTTCGTACATGACTACGTACATGACGTACAGTACATGTACTATGATATTGGAGACTACAGAGGTACGGTACGACATTACAGTAAAACTGCAGTGTGTAAAACAATTTATTATGAAGGTATTTATAAAGTTGTACTTTCGTACCTGAGAGAAAAGATAAGCAATCTGACGGTGACGTCACCGCGCCCGTGTAACCTGCAAGCGGAGATATTTCATCGGTTTTGTGTTCAGGACGATTTTTCAGGCGAAGAGAGGTTTAAACAGGTTTTCAGACCGAGGAGAGTTTATTTTGAGCGGTTGGTAAACGAGAGCACCGCTTGGAGCAACGCTGAAAAAATATGGAAATTCCGACGGTTATTGGACTCGGACTTGGTTTCGACGGGACTTCCAACTGGATAAACAAGAATATCGTCGATCGACTAATACTCGGCGTCACCGACTTCAGACCAGACGAATATTCGATAGGGCGCAAGTTTCTTGTGCTTTGGAGTTTTCTTACACTCTTCACCTTTCTTCTATATTTTACGCTCTGCCCGCTTGTTTTCACGTTTTTGTACCTGAGGCGAGATTCCAAAGGTGGTAATATTGCCGCTTGGAATCAGAGGGAGGGACGTGATCAAGTACGGAACGAAATCACGCTCAGTGTTTTCTCAATCATCGTCATGGCAGCCCTGACTGCGCCTTTTGAACTTTTTGTTGAAGCTGGATACACCAAAATATACTGGGTGCGCTTCTTCTGTTTACAACACTTGGAGGCAACTTTTAGGACCCTTCTTTTTCCGTTTTCTTTGGTATAATATTGCATTAATCATTGATCTTTACTCCAGGATCTCCCCTCCACTGCCTTTGGATGGGTTTATCTTTGTGTTTGTTCTCCTATTCTCTTTGTCACCTTCTCAGACACATGTGTTTACTGGATTCATCGGCTGCTTCATCACCGACTTCTTTACGCGCGTATACATAAATTACACCACAAATACAAGGAAACGACTCCATTTTCTTCATACGCATTCCATCCTATCGATGGCTGGTTGCAAGGTTGTCCATATCATATTTTCGTATTCCTGTTCCCGATGCATCACATAAGTTACTTCGTTGCCCTTGCTTTCGTTGGTCTGTGGACAATCAATATACATGACCGCACTTCGCTGAAGATACCTTTTGTGAACGGTTCTGCACACCACACGATACATCACACTGGTTTCAACTATAACTATGGTCAATATTTTATCTTCTGGGATGTCATAGGTGGTTCTTTTCGTGACCCCTTCCTACAGGCACCTTACAATGGTAAACCACTGGCTTCAGGTGATGTTCCTATCCCTCCTAAGACTAAGTTGATATGAGAGTGAGAACTCGGATGGTTTTCCTTCATTTTAATGAAAAATATAACATAACTCTGTTAGTTAAAAACTTTTGAATTATTTTGATTTACAAACTGTTCTCTTCTCTATGAGGTGGACAACTCGAAAGATAGTGCCCAGCAGTATGAAAACCCACCTGAAAAGGGAGAAAGCAAAACCCTTTGCTTTCTCCCTTTTCGAAGACGTGTTCCCAGAAGGTCACAGGTACTTTTCAATGGTTCCAGTAAGGGTGGATTTCGGCACCGCACCAATAACAGTATCAAGCTTCTGTCCACCCTTGAAGATCATCACAGTAGGGATGCTACGGATGCCATACTCAGTAGCCACGCTCGGACTCTCATCAGTGTTGAGTTTCACCTGGAAAAGCACTGAGACATTAGCGTCACATTATTCAGATTGGAAAGTAAGCAGATTCCTTTCACAAGAAAACTTATGAAAAGTGAACGTGGCGTTAACTTACAGCTTTCAGCTTTCCTGCGTACTCTTCCGCTAGCTGGTCAATTAGAGGTGCGATCATGCGGCAAGGTCCGCACCAGGGCGCCCAAAAGTCCACCAAGACGGGAACTTCACTTTGAAGTACTTCGGATTCGAATGTAGCATCAGTAACCACGGTAGGGACGCCTGGGAAATCCATAAGCGAAGCAAACATAACGCTCACCGTTAACTAGTGCACGCTTATTTGGAGCCCTTGACGGGAAGAGGATTACGGGAGAGGAAAGCGTGCCAAAGCTGACAAGACATACCGGATGTTGTCACTTCCTCTGCGCGCACGGCAACGTATCGGCGCGCAGAGATACCGTAGCGTCCGCATGGACGAGCACTGTTGCTCAGACGTCGGTTGCGAGAACTGTTCCGGAAAGAAGCACTCGCGCTTATCTTGGGAATGTGGATAGAGTTTGAAGTCGTGGAGAACATCGCGGCTTCGAGTTATGTGCAGATTATATATTCAAGTAGAGCAAGTGAAGTGAAGTTGATGGCCGTATAGGGAATGTGAATATGACTCAGCTTCCCAGCTGAACTTCAGGATCTTGTGACCGAGCTGACTGTGGAAAGATGACCGGCGTTCGTAAAGGCCAAACTTTAGGGTTACGTAGTTGTACGGCGTACTCGTACAAATTCTTCAAGATAATATGATACAAGCAACCTACGAAGATAATACCTTCGAAGGTATCTTCGAAGGTACTTTCGTACTTTCGTACGAAGGTACGTACGTGTACTTTCAAAGTACTTTCGTACGAAGGTACGTGTACTTTCAAAGTACTTTCGTACGAAGGTAATATCTATGGAAGTACTCCAGTACAACGTACTTTCGTACGAACGAAGTAATCTATTTCCGGAAGTACTTTCGTACTTCCGTAAACTTATCTTCGAAGGATTGATATGATATGACATACAGTATCATAGTCTACGTTGTACTGTATCTTCGTATACAGTAGATAAGTTTTAAGTATTGTGTTGGGCTAGTGATCTGTTGTTTTACATACGGAGTGCGAAGTTACACGTACAACGTCGTGCGAAAGTACCTCCGGAAGTACTTCCGGAAATAACAGTATGTGTCTACATAGTCTATGATGTCTATCATAGTGTATAAAAACGCTGTCCGGAATGAAGTACTAAGCTACTCACGTACAGAAGTACGGAAGTACTTCCGGAAGTACTTCCGTACGTCCGGAATAGATACTTCCGGAAATAGTACGCGAAAGTACCATTGTTGTAGGACTGTTGTAGGGATAGGGCTACTACACGTACTGTAGCCCATAGATGTTGTAGGGCTATTTTTGAAATCGATGTTGTGATACTGTACATTTGCACTTCCGTACCTTCGAGGGTACGGAAATAACATATCTAGTTATCTACCCTTGTATGTACACGTACTTCTGGTACTTCCGGAAGTACGACGTCGGGCTACGTGTACAACTAGGGCAGAGGGCTAGTGTATGGACTGTACTGTACAGTATCTAGCTAGCTACCTTCGAAGGTAGCTACGGAAGTACGAACGAAGGTACTACCGTACTTCGGAAGTACTTTCGAAAGTACTTTCTACCTTTGAAGCGAAGGTATAGAATACTTCCGTAGCTATTTGCACATTTTGTATCTAGCTAGCTAAGTGGCTAGGGCACTACTGCTAGGGTCATAACAACTCATATCTTCGAAGATAGTGTAGATAGACACTGTACGTGTAAGCTGACATACAAATACAATATGAATAGCATTTACTGTATAAATATTCTATCTTTGTACGGTAATAACTGTGTACACGTACACATACTCCGTAGACGTGTATCTATGTCGTACTTTCGAGAATAATTCCGTACGAAGGTCGGAAGGTACAGTATGCCCGTGCTTCCGGAAATACAGTGTACAACGTTGTACTTCCGGAAGTACCTTCGAATATTTCCGAAGATGCGATGTTGTACTTCCGGAAGTACTTCCGTACAGACAACGTACGAGTAATGAGTGTACGGAAATATTTCCAGAAGTAGAAGTGCCTCCGGAAGTGTCTATTTCCGTACACGTGTACAGTACAGTGAGTTTTATGACGTCTTTAATAATTCCCACACGGAAGTACTTTCGAAAGTACTTCCGTACACGAGTCGTACACGTACGTGTCACGCTACATGTTCAAGACACGACAATTACGAAGGTATTTATTAGCCAATGGGATAGGGCTTCACGTTCACGTGCACTTGGCCCTATCTCTATCATAGTGCGAGACAGTTTACGATTGAACATGGCCACATGCGCACGTGAGCTCACAAGCGAACACTAAACAAGTTCGGTACGAAGATAGATAGAATACTTTCGGAAGTACTTCCGGAAGTACGGAAGTACGAAAGTACGAAGGTACTACCGTAGTCTATCTTCGATGGTACCTTCGTATTATTTATTTCAGGAAGTACAATGTACGAATAGAGAAAGGTCGCAAGGTATTTGTTGTACATGTAGGGCTACAGCAGTGCACCAAGGTGGTAGAAAACTTCCAGAAATGAGAAATGTGAAGTTGATATGTACGGAAGTACCTTCGAAGGTATTTTAATTATGATTTCATATGATAGCTGAAAGAATTAGCTACTGTAGTTATTACACTGTTATTACTATCTATCATAGCTACTTACTACTTTCGAAGGTAGCTATCTGAGCTATCTGGCCATTTCCGAAATGTACTTCCGGAAGTACATACTTTCGAGGTACATTCGAAGATGCTCCGGATGTAGCTATTCTTATACTTTCGTACCTTCGAAGGTAATAAACGTAGTATGGATGGAAATAGATACTTCTGGAAGTAATCTATGTTGTACTGGACGAACTATTCAAAACGTTGTGGAGGGTGTACACGTACAGTACAACGTTTAAATACTCTATGAAGAAAGGATATCATTTTGTTTTTTTAGACTAACAACATATCATAGTTTAGCCCTTGTATTTGCGGTTGCACACGGACGGGTCCGGAAGTAATTCCATGTGACACGCGTATGTGTACATGTTGTACACGTGTAATCAAGAATCACATACACCTGCTTAAAATAACAACTAAAGTAATTTCAATATTTCGGTCGTATTCGTGGCCGCGGCATATGCCCGGAGAGAACGGGCAGCCATTATGAAATATGATTTTGCCTTAGCTTCGTCACCGGATACGCATGCGCTCTTAAGCAACGAGAGATCATCAATAAAAGTGCGAGGGTCTTTCCTAAATGAATTCCCCGTTCCAACAAGCTCTGCTTCCCAGCTGCCTTGTGTGAGGACCTCAGCTGCTAGAGCAAGGTAACCAGAATCGATAAGCGCGCCTGCCTTACTCAACTTAAAGACTGCAAGCTGCAACTTGGAAGAGTCCGCATCCAACTTCAGTTCATTCTTAGTGACATAGTTCTTTTCGAGTACTCGTTCTGCCTGGATCCGCTCTGCACGTCCTGCTTTCGCCTTAGCGAGCAGCCTATAGTGCAAATGGCGAGAAACTTATGAGTCCAGAATCGAGGAGCGGAAGAAAATGGAAAGATCGAGGTGGAATTAAACGAATGGATATGAGGAGCTGAGGAATAAGAAAATATCTCAATAACTCGTTGAACTCACTGCTCATCGTCATCGTCATTCCCTGGGATAAGTGCCAAAGTAGCTGGTGCGGTGCAAAGCTGAAAAGATGAACAGCCCAAAAATAAAGTTTCGCGACGAAGTAACGTTGGAAACGTCGTCGCGCTCGTGATCACTCGACGCGAGTCTCCAGGGAATGCGCGCGGCCTGTTTTCGCTGGAAACTCTCGAAATACTTCCAATACAAGATATACTGCAGGACACCATGCCCAGCATTTGACTGTACAAACACGAGTAACGGTGTAGCGATTGAACTCTTGAAGTCGAATATGAGTTGAGTGCTCAAAACAAGGCAGGCGACTCTAAAATTTTTGTGGAATAGCGAAACTTCATTCGTTGTTTGTGCGTCGGTTTCACGTTAAGTTGTATACTTACATTTACGTACTGTACAGTACGTGTACACGCACGAAAAGTAGGTCAAATTACTGTAGCCGAACACGTGTATCTCATAAACAATAGCTAAAACATCATGCGGAAGTACGTGTACACGTACAGACGACCTCTCTCCCTTCCATTTTGTTGCCTCGTGCGCGCCATGACCGCGGCGCGGTGCCGCGGCCGGCGCCAATGCCGGCGTTCAGCCCTGCGACGCTGTTTTCTCCGCGAGCTGAAAAAGTATTTATTTATCGAAATCTACACGTACTGTACACGTGTAGCCCTACGTGTACAAATCGAAATCTACACGTACTGTACAAATACCTTCGTAAATAATTACTTTATGGTACGTGTACACGTGTACAGTACAGTACAGTACAACTACACGTGTACCTTTGTTTTCTTTGTCTATTTGCTACCTTCGTAGGACAGATTGATATCTAGCTAAAACATTACACGTACTGTACGTGTACACTGTACATGTGTAGTTGTGTACTGTTTCACATGCAGTTGTACGAAAGTACAACGTAGTCTAGCTAGGGCGATGAAAAAGAACGGAAATAATAATAAACTTACATATCATATTAGAGTACACGTACGTGTACGTTGTAGTGTTATCCATAGATAGAATACTTCCGAATCCGGAAGTATCATATGTTGTACTTCCGGAAGTGTACATACAACAGTTTTAAGGAAGTACAACGTTGTACGGAAGTAAAACGTTGTACAACTAGCTAGGGCCTACAACATACCTGTACAATCTTGTACAAGTTGTTAGTGAAATTCCGGAAATAATAACTTAGTGTACTGGCCTACGCCCTTTAAGCCCTGAATTAGCGTGAATTGACGGAGCTTAAATAAATCCACGAAGAGAAAGCCGTGGGGGCTGTCCTTGGTGGCTTCACAGTACGTGTAATACTTCCGTGCTTTATTATTTATTTGCAATGTACACGTAGGGCTAAGTGCTCGTTGATACTCTGTGCGAGTTCAAAACTCAGGCTTTAATGTTCCGATCACCACATATTTCTAGTTGTACACGTGTAGGTATAGAATATGTTGAGACTTGGAAGTTCACGTATCTTTGATACTTTAAGTCAACTTAGCTACTAAGGTACGGAAGTACTTCCGGAAGTACTTTCGGTACTTCCGTACGAAGGTACTTTCGTACCTTGGTAGCTAGCTACAACGCTGTATTAAAACTATTAGCCAATCAAGTTGCTAGCTAGCTGCTAGCTAGACTAGCTAGCTAGTAGCTACTAGACTAGCTAGCTAGTAGGGCTACGCCGTCGTTGTGTATTGCTATGCGGTGTACGTGTACATACATGCACATGCTGTACACGAGTAACCCACGTGCACGTACTGAATACGTGTACAGCTGTACACGTACATCCTGTACACGTACACTAGGGCTAAAAATTTGTACGGAAGTACGGACGTACTTCCGGAAGTACACGTACTTCGGATGTAGGGATAGCCTATGTGTACACGTACAGGTACACGTACACGTACAAGTCTGTATCGGAATTCTGTATTCCGCAACAACATTTTTATTATTTTATGAACAATGTGTACACGTACAGTACACGTAGTGTACAGTAAGTTGTTATTAATGTACTGTACGTGTACACGAACAGTATGTGTACAACGTATGTACAATGTAGCTAACTAGCTGGCTAGCTAGCATATGTACCTTCGAAGGTACATATTATGTAGGGATAAAAGGTGTACATACTACAGTACAAGCTATTACGAAAGTACGAAAGTACTTCCGGAAGTACATTGGTTCTACACGTACTGTACACGTAGTGTACTCGTAACCGATAGCAGTCTCGTACGAATGTATTTCCGGAAGTACTGTCGAAGGTATCGACAGTACTTCCGGATGTACTTTCGTAGATAGCTAGCTACCTTCGAAGGAAACTATTATCAAGGTAGTAGCTATCTGTTCTATCTTCGAAGAAGGTAGATAGATACAGTACTACGAAGGTAGATATCATACTTGCGTAAGTTGTACGAAAGTACTTTCGTATTATTTACTGGCTACGAAGCTAGCTCGCTAGCTAGCTAGATAGCTACCTTCGAAGGTAGCTACAACGTTGTAGTACGAAAGTACTTCCGTACTTTCGTACGGAAGTACTTTCGTACTTCCGTACAACGTAGTTCTGGCTACTTCCGTAAACAACATTAGTGTACGTGTACTGTACCCTCGAAGATAATACTTCCGGAGGAACAGTACCTTAGTATCATACAGTACGAAGGAAGATATTCTAGCAATAATCCGGGATATCTACTGTATCGGTGTACAGCTGTACACGTACGATCATATGTGTACAACGCGTTTATTGTACTTTCGTACTTCCGGAGGTGCCTTCGTACACGTGTACAGTAGTTGTACAGTACACTTAAAGATGACGATCTCAAACTCCAATCGATACAGTACGAGCTTTCCTCAACTCATATTCCTGACTTTAGAACGAACGAGCCTTCTCAACGACGCGCCAGTGAATCCCTGGTAAAGATGACCATCGCCGTTTCGTCCATCCCGCGGTCCTCGAATGACAGGTTCGTATCTACCAGGATGTACTTTCTTTCCGAGTTTACCTAGCGTTTTTACCTGAAGAGAGCGGACAAAAATTGTCCCACTCCCCCCAAAAATTGTACCGAAGATAACGTGAACCGACGCTTTTCCACAAATCTCGCAGTCTAAAGTTATCGCGGGCGCGGCGTCGACTTGTATCACGTTCGACTCGCTCTGGTTTGTTTGCCGTTTCTGCTGCTGCCCGACCGAACTTTTTTCCTGGTTCCACTCCACCAAAGCATCTTGACGGAACCATGGCTGGAGACTATGGCTTCGATCCACTCGGTCTGGGTGAGCAACCCCGAAGTACTACTTGTTTTCTTCAGTGTCCTTTCCGCGCCGTGAAACTCGATTTTACTTTTTTCACTGGTCAGCATGCAGACATCTGCTGATTGGCATGGAATGCAACCCGTAACACTTAGTGTTTATCCGTGCCTCTTAGTTTTTCTGACTGCCTTACCTTGGATCACAACAGGAGAGGATAAGGTGGCTCTCCAGTGGTATCAGCAAGCAGAACTCGTTCATGCGCGCTGGGCTATGCTCGGGGTTGCTGGGATGGCTGCTCCAGAACTGGTCGGAAATCCGTTTGTTGATGGTCCTCTGCCAAACTGGGCTGAAGCTCCTTTTTTCGATGGTTATATCGCTGATGCAAATACTCTCTTTGTAGTGCAGATGTTTTTCATGAACTGGGCTGAAGTTCGCCGCTGGCAAGATATGAAGAATCCAGGCTCAGTGCACGCTGACCCTTACGACGAGAACAGGAAGTGTACTGGAAGTGATGTAGGGTACCCAGGCGGTGGTCTATTTAATCCCATGGGCATGGCAAAGAGTGTGGCAGATGAGAAGGCCCTGCGAGCAAAAGAAATCGCAAACGGCAGGCTTGCTATGGTGGCCGCCATGGGATGTTTCATTCAGCACGATGTCACCGGCACAGGTCCTGTTGCTAATCTGAAGGCGCACATTGCAGACCCAGTACATGTGACCATCTTCCAGAACTTTCAGCCCTTCACTCTGTGAAACTTGCACTGCCAGCGCACCAAGTGCATACTTTGCCTTATCGCAAGCTGTCTGAAAACGTGGATGTTTTCCAAGAAAGCGCTGTATTCTCTGAGCCGAATGCTGTACAGCTGGCCGCCACTACGTAGAACTCGTTTACTACAAACTAATTCTATGGTTATCTAGTATTATTCCTCGCGGATGAAGATGAAAATAACTTAAATTTCTTTACCTGGCAAATGGCTTCACTTGGAATCTGGTGGCGCTAGACATCAGATAAGTGCACTCTAAAAATTCGCATGCACCAGTCCAAGTGAGACAGTCCATTTTGCCGCATAACCACTGACTGTGCGTAGTTCGCACCATGCACACTTTCTGATATGGCCGTTTTCCACAAAGTTCTATCACCTAGTTTTCTTTCTCGTTCGACACCTGGAGTCATATGACTGCCTGGTTGCTCACTATTCAACCCACAGCTCGAGTAAAACGAAATTTTGTCGGCCTGACACCAAGCTGTAACACATTCAAACCTTAATTCGTTGAAGGCAACGTAGACTGCTAGCTTCACCAATACTTGTCCAAGGTGGCATCCACGAAACAGTCGTGGAACAAAAACCGAATTCAGAGAGCAGTTCGCAACCGTTTCCCAACTATCATGGGGTTCTTCACGCTTGAACGCACCTTCACGACTCTGTTCATTCCGGTAAATTGAACTTGACGAATAAATTACAACGTAGCCAAGCACGAGCTTTCCCGAGTCCGGGCCATCGAACGGCACGAGTACCAGCGGAACAGAATCTTGTGTAAGCGAAAAATCTTTGCGCCTAATAGAATTGCTTTCCCCGTGTCGAGCAGGCCAAGTTGCCACAAACTCGTCCGCCAAAAGCTGCCTGGTCGATTCTCCGAGGTCCCAAAGACGAACGAGGCCAACGCGAGAGAAGTTTTTTCCCTTTAGGAAAACGGATGGCCCAGCAGGGATTACCATAAAGAATAAAGGGCAACGTACGCTGGAACAAGTTGTTGACTGTACATCGACGGATTCAAGAAACGTCACATTCGCATACGTGACGTGTTCCCTGAAATTTTCAATACAGTGCGTGATTTTGAGTGAGCAGATGTGGGTGTGCCAGCACGCGAAGCCCCTTATTTGACACTCGGGCACTTCTTCCAAGATAAGTTGCAGACTGTAAATATGCTACACAACGTACAGCAATCCAACGTATCTGTTAAACGACTCGGCGCTGCATCCTTCCCGCCCTGGGGTGACTGTTCGATCATAGAATACACAATACACTGTTCTATTTTATCTCCGAAGATAGAAATGCTAGCTTGTACGTGTACAACTACACGTGTACTTTCGTACGAAGGTAATACCTTCGAAGGTAATACTTTCGTACGTACGAAAGTACTTTCGAAAATACTGTAGAATATCTACTTTCGTGCCTTCGAAGGTACAGTACCTTCGTAGCTACCTTCGAAGGTACCTTAAGGTACGAAGGTAGCTAGCTAATATTATGATACTTCCGGAAGTAGTACTGTAGCTACCTACACAGTACACAACTACATACACATACTGTACAGCTACACACCTACCTTCGTACGAAAGTGGATGGAAACAGTAAACATCAATAATATTTATTTCCGTAGGAGATATGCTACTACGGAAGTACTTCCGGAAGTACCTTCGAAGGTACAAGCTAGATATGGGCGGGGCACTGGCGGGGCTTACTGAGGGCCCACGAGGACTACAACTACACGAGACTTGTACGAGACTTGTACGAGATGCATACAGTACACGACTACGCGTACAGCTGTACACGTACAGTTACGTGTAGCCCTCGCCTATTTTATTGGTTTACTTGTACTGTACACGTACGTGTACGGCTGTACGTGTACAGCTGTACACATATGAATAAAGTATACGAAGGTACATTACACGTAGTATCATGAATACAACGTAGATAGAACGTACTTCCAGAAGTGCACGTACGTCTACCATATAAAAATAGGCCCTACCAAGGTACGGAAGTACAGTGAATATTTTAATACCTTCTAGGAACTACTGGCGTACTTCTAGCAGCATCGATCCGCCGACGAACAAAATTAACGAGCGATGAACTGATGATACATCACTCAGAATGGAGTGAACTTTTTGGTAAGCGATACATAGACCAGTGATAGGCGTGACTAACAGAGATGAATGAATTTTGAATGATGCTAGTTCTACGTCTAGTGTGTCTTATGCTCAAGCGATCGGACATGTGCCGCACCCCCTGAGCGGGATAGTGGGCCGGGGGTGGCGCATATCATAGGCCCTAGCAAGATAGGGCAGTGCTAGCTAGGGGCTAGCTCGCCAGTACCTTAGGTACCTTCGTATTTCGTATTTATTTATATATGTACTCGCCGCCGAAGGCGATGTTTTTTTTGAGTACATGTACAACTACACGTACATGTACTGTGAGTTGTTCATGGTGCACTGATTCAGTACAACGTTGTACTTCCGGGGTACTAAAGTACCACATTGTTAATTTAATTTAGGGCTACGTGCGTGTGAGTTTTGTCTTAGACTACCTTTTTTTCGGCAGTATTCAATAAATAAACGAAAGTACTCATTTATTACACTCATAGATAACGTGATGAATGCAGCATACGAATGTACTCGGTAAATCGTCAGGCCCCCGACTAAACTCGCCGGCACAATTTTAACTCAAGTCGACGGTTTAATTTCGCTCGTCCCACAAAAAAGTGTACATTTTTATTTTCTCATAGACTAAGTCGGGATAGCCACCTACGAAAGTACTATTTATTGATACTCTTATGAAGGTAGCCCTAATAAGTTGTTTATACGAAAGTACCACGGAAGAGTTATGGAAGTATATAAGGTATGATATAGACCATCGTCCTGTAACCTATTTATCTAAGGATCAATATCTACAAACTATGATATCTGAATATCAAAGGACTATCAAACCCAGCCCTTATCTTCTGTTTCTACGAGGCTCGCACATAATTTCTCGAGAGAAAATCTAATCGATCATCAAAGATCATCTTTAATGAAATCAGATTCCATCTGTAACGTATTTTTTTGTTCGCGTTCCTCGCCGAAATAATGATGATGAAAATAACCCGTACTGTCCTTCATTTTCTCAAGACTTCACAGAAGTGAAATTTCCAACATCGAACACAGATACGGGTGATTTTGCAAGATATAAATTCCTTTTTCTATCATAGAAATCGTCCACGAAGTCATGACTATCGCTATATTTTCTTGCCGGATCCTCGAAAGACTCGTCATTCTGTAAAAACGGTACCTCTTCTTCTTCTTTCAGCGCAGGAATAGAGGCACCACTGAAACTGTCAGAAAGTGTGCTGATTACAGCACGTGACTTTCCGAAGGCAACAAGAACGGGAGACGTGGCGTCACTCCCCGCAACTTTCTTACACGGTTTTGCATTAACCTGGCGTAAAGAATTTGTTGATGATACCGAGAAGCCAACTGTCACCGTGTGAGCCAGGACCCTGGAAGTCGGGGAAAAAATCAGTCTGCTTGACATTTTTTCTTGCCAAAAGCCCATGGCCTTTGCGGCAGCATTTCCTTTTCTGGCGAGTTCAAGAACGTTCAACCCAAAGTATTGGACGTCGGCCCTGCATAGAAAGAGTTGCATGCAAGGCCTGACCCAACTTGTTGGTTCGGTCTCACACAAATGCGTACGAGCAGGTAAAGGAAATGATAATGTGTGTATTGCACACTCGTCCTTCAATGTGCAGCTTACCAACATTGCCGCTTTTGCCGAATGAACAGGGACTCGGACATGAGCCATAAACGCAGAGTATCGCGCTGGAACCAGTGTTTCAGTGTTCCATAGGGATGCAAGCCATTCTTGCGCCCATACAGTCAGGCCATGGTTGTAACCTAAAATTGCCGAGTCACACAAATACTTCCTGAAGTCAATGGCGTCACATATTGATATTAAAGGAGTGTAGTCCCTCGTACCTGTGTACTGAAATCGTCTTTCAAACTTGGATAACCCATATACAACTTCTTCCTTGAAATTTGTAGTAGGTGAGTTTGAGCACACTGCGCCAATTGCAGAGGGGAAACAGTTGCCCTGTGCTGACTCAGTCACCCAAAGCATGGCGCTTCCCTTTGGAGCATAGAGCCATTTGTGGGCATCCGCCATCATGTAAGTTACTCCACTCGCTTCCAGCGCTTGACAGTCTATTTGAATCTGGCCGAGAACGTGCGCACCATCAAGAAGTACTGGTACTTTTCGCTCTCTACAATGGCGTGCTAGTGCGTGAACAGGAAGCACGACACCAGGGCATGATGCTATGTAGTCAAGGCTGACTAGAGCAACTCGGGAACAATTCTTTTGAACCTCATCTATCATCAAGCCGAGACGAACTTCAAGTGGAAAAAAGTTGTGGGAGGTAAGCAGTGAGGTGTTGTTGGCTAAGTCAACTTTGAGTTCAAGGACAGTTGCTCCAGCACTTGCGGCGTGCTGTGCTATGCAGTTCTTCACCATTCCATATGCAGTACTTAGATGAATGATGGTATCGCCGGGACGTATTCGTACGGCGCGGACAACGGCAGTTGTCGCTGCGGTGCAGTTCTCCACCAGTGCAAGGTCTTCTTTGCGGGCCTTCACATACCTCGCGAGTTTCTTGCGCGTTGACTGCATTTTAGCAGCAGCTCCACCCAACATCCAGTCGTGAGGTGATTTTTCGCATTCGACATGATATGCCCATTGTTTTTCTAGCACCTGTACACAGAAAAGCTCGACGTTAAGTACACTTATCCGCACATAATAAAAGAAACATACGTGCCTGGCGAACTGGCGTTCCGTAAGAAGCACTGAAATTAATCGTATCGTCTCGTACAAAGAAAAGGTCGCGCATACTCTTCGAGCCCAGCAGAGGGCCAGGAATCGCTTCGGGAATCACGTGTAAAGAGTAAACACGCTTCAATGAAGCATTGGTTCCTAGCGCACGAGTATTTCTTGAGTTGCAATTTGGCCGCCACTCTTCACTAGCAACGAGGTCGCCACCGAACTTCCCTGCAAGAAGCTTTCGACGCGCAACAGTGCCTAGCATGCCAAAAAACAATAAATAAGCCGTTGGAAAGGTTTGAATAGCGATCAAGTGCGTAACAGGATGACTATCATGCACATCCGGACAGAGTTAGATGGAAATTGACGCTGCACTTGCAAAGGGAAGCTTTTGAACATAAATATCTTCGGTACTTAGCCCTACGTACGTTGTACGAAGGTACGGCGTAACGTTGTGCGTGTACAGCTGTACGCGTACTGTACACGTGTACAGTACGAAGATAAACGTTGCGTTTGAGGACACAAATACTTTCGAAAGTACAACGTACCCACAACGTGTACAGTACAGCTGTACACGTACACGTACAGTACATGTGTACGTGTACAGGTGTACGAAGGTAGATATTTATTGAAGTACGGAAGTACTACTCTGTACTTCCGTACAGAATTCTGTATTTCCGTACACTACAGAATTCTGTCTATTTCCGTGCGAAGGTCAGTATGAGTATCTTGCTAGCGATCTGCGGAAGTTCTTCCGGAAGTACAACGTCGTACGTGTACGTGTACCTTCAAAGTTTAATACTAGCGGAAGTAAGGAGCAAGGCCTAGCTACGTACGGAAGTACCTTCGTACGAAGGTAGCTGCTAGAGTTCTAGCTAGCTAGACTATCTTCGTAGGGCTGATACCTTCGCAGATACGCGTTACGAATCACGTACTTCCGGAAGTACATGTGTGCGTGTGCACAGCAGTAATCGTACAACTTGTCTAGCTAGTACGGAAGTACTTCCGGAAATACTTCCATAGAATACTTCCGGAAGTAAGAACTTCGTACCTTCGTATTTGAAGTACTTCAGTCAACTTACTACACGTAGTGTTTTATATTGAACTTGAGACGCCGACTGACCAACCCGCGTCACCTCGCATTCGCTCAGTCGAGGTAGCCTAGCTAGCTAGCTACGAAAGTACTTTCGTACTTTCGTACTTGACTAGACTACGTACGTAGCTACGTAGTACGTACCTTCGATGGTTGCAGCTACATGTGCAGTATACTTAGTATGTGGTTCTTGATTTGGGTTGTACTTTCGTACGAAGGTACGAAGATATCTTCGAAGATAGAAGAATGCGAAGGTACATGTTCACGTAGCTAGCTAGATAGGGATTCGTTGTACCTTCGTACGAAGGTACACGGCTACGTGTACACGCACATGTACGTTCGTACTTGCAATGAAATGTAGGGCTACATGTACAATTGTGCATTGAGTACCACCTTTGTACAAAGGTACAAAAGTATATCCGTACTACATGTACGTGTACACGTACTGTAAGCTACCTTCGTACAAAACTTTTGTCTATGAAAGGTACGAAGGTACACGTACAGTACGTGTACAGTAGTATAGTACGTGTACTACACCTTTTAAGCCGTGAATTAGCGTGAATTGACGGAACTTTAAGGGTGGAATCCTTCGGGTTCATTTCACCCTTAACTCTGTCGCATCAACGCAAATTCAGGGCTTAAAAGGCGTAGGTAGCCCTACAGTACCTTTGAAGGTACTTTCGTACTTTCGAAAGTACTTTCGTACTTTCGTAGATATCTACAGTAGATAAGGTTGCACGAATCTCTATGAATACTGCCCCGCAGCATGCTGACTGGGAACATCACGGAACATTGTTTTCTTTTCTTCGATACATAGTCCATCCTATCCTGTCTGCACTCCGAACGTCTATCTTGAGGAGCAAGCCTAGCTACGAAGGTACAGTAAGTCAACTATCTACCTTCGAAGGTAGCTAGCTAGCTAGAAAGATACTTTCGAAGGTACGAAAGTACTTCGGAAGTACGGAAGTACGAAAGTACCTTCGAAGGTACTTTCGAAAGTACGTATCTACATGGCCTTATCTTCGAAGGTAGCCTAGCTAAAGCGATACCTTCGCGGCTGCATCTCCGAAGTTACAACGCTGTACACAATGGCTAAGAAGGTATGGAAATACTTCCGGAAGTACAAGTATCTTCGAATGTACTTCTGGAAGTACAATACTGGTAGCCCTACTTACCTAGCTACCTTCGAAGGTACGAAGGTACGAAGGTACTTCCGGAGGTACCTTCGAAGGTACACGTACTGTACTTCCGGAAGTAACTTGGTGCGTGGCTAGCCGGCTCTACAGTAGCTATTATAGTAGTCTACTAGCTCTAGCTAGCTACGTCTATTGGCTAATCTAGCTAGATAGTCAGCTACGAAAGTACTTCCAAAGTACTTCCGAAGTACTTTCGTACGAGGGTAACGTGAACGCAGAGTACATGAAATACCATCATATCTAGCATAATCTACGGCGCAGTATGTACTTTCGTACTATGTAGACTAGTTTAACAACTACAGTACGTGTACTTCCGTACGAAGGTACGAAGGTATTTATTACGTAAGTACTTCCGTACTTTCGGAAGTACTTCCGTACTTTGAACGTATCTAGCTATTTACTTTCGTACTACAAAGGCACGAAGATATCTAGCTAGGCAGACTACCTTCGTAGCAACTTACCTTCGAAGGTACATTTGCAATACAATAACGTAAAACTTGTCTATCATATCAATTTATCTTGTACGTGTAGTGTACTTGTGCGCAAGTAACGGAAGTACCTTCGTACCTTTGTTCGTACCTTGCTTCGTTCTTGTACACGTGTACAGTGTACATACACGTACTCCCGGAAGTACTTCCGCATGTTATTTACAGGGCCCTACTGTACGTGTACAACGTTGTGTAAATGTAGATTTAATATATAACCAATAATCTATCCCTAGATTTATTGCAGGTCTACAAGACATCTGGAAGTGCGTATAAAGTACGAGAGCACTTCCGTACTACAGTAGGGCTGTTAGTGTAAGTATTACGTTGTACTTTCGTACTTTCGTACTTTTGAAGGTACCTCTCTACTTCCGTACGTGTATACACGTACAGCTGTACACGTATCGGATATTGTACATAAAATAATAATAATATGATAGCTAGACTGTGTACGAAGATCCGTACACGTACGTGTACACGTCGACAAACGGGCACCCGAGTGTGTAAGGCTTTCAACTCCATTTTACACAAAAACTGTAAACAACTTATTTTTGATAACAGTACAATAAAACGGTACTTTCGTACTTTCGAAAGTACAACGTTGTACTATCGTTGTACGCGCACGTGTACGTGTACTGTACACGTAGCTCTAGCTAGGAACGTGTATTCGCAAATCTAGATACGCTATCCAAATCTACACGTGCGCTACAACTAACGCTGTACGTGTACAGTACAAGTACGCGTAACATGGGAAATTGAACTTGGCGCACAAGTACGATGAGTAGACTAGTCTCTTAGTGTACACGTACGTGTACGTGGAGTGTGCACAGCTGCACGCGCAGGGCATTTTAGACATGGATAGTGTACGTGTAGTGTATAGTCTTAGACTAGCTCGGAGATATCGCACGGTTTACATAGCCCGACGAAAACAACTTTCGAAGAATAAAAGCTGGCCAAGCGTGTGCACCGAACAGGAGGTCATCTTCACACGCCAAGATTTATTATCCGATGTCCACGAACGCACTTTCCTCTTCTTTCTCTGGCGTTAGAGTCACCAGTGGAGAGTCGCTGAAAGGTTCGCGCGACCGCACCGTTCTCGTTGTCCAAGCCCGGCGAACCAAGGCGTCCGCCCCGTCCCGCTCCGCTGCTAAGGTGCGATACACATTCCTTTGGGAAAGTGGAATGACTGTCACGACTGGCACATGTCTGATGCCGTTGATAATCCCGCGGGATTCTCGCTGTTCATGAGATGATAGCCAGTCATAATACCGCCAGCCTTTGAAAAAAAAAATGAAATCTCTCCGAGGCAGACTAGACTTACTTGTTTTGTTTATTTTGTTTTGCACGCAGGTGGCTAAGTTCGGCTCTACTGCTCCTCCCGATCTTTATCCCGAATTCGGCGTTTATCCCGGCGGTGGAGAATCGCCAATTATTCCTTTCGACGACGACAAGAACGCTGAACGAGAGATCATTCATGGTCGTTGGGCCATGCTTGGCGTGACTGGAGCTTGGGCAGCAGAAAATGGTACTGGCATTCCGTGGTTTACTGCTGGTACTCTCTGCACACCGGATGATTGCACTGCGGTCGCAGACAAGTTTCCCGGAGCTGTCGCACCCCTTGCTCCTGAGGGCTCAGGGTATCCATCATTTTGGGCCGTACTTTCCATCGAAGTTTTCCTTGTTGGATCAGCTGAGTGCTACCGCACAGGTCTCTTTGAAAACCCTTTTCCTGAGCTCGAGCTGTCTGTCACCCCCGGTGGACGGTTTGACCCCTTGGGCTTTGCTGAGGCTGGTGACCTCGAAGAGCTCAAAGTTAAAGAGCTTAAACATTGCCGGCTCTCCATGTTCGCGTGGCTTGGCTGCATAGCACAAGCACTCGCCACACAGGAAGGACCGATTGCCAACTGGCAGGCACATGTGGCTGACCCTGTCCACGCCAACGTTCTCTCCAATGCGGCATCTGGTTTCGGATTCTATTGAAATATCCAAACTTCTATTTCAGATAGGATAGGATCTAAGAAACGACAGTGTTCACTAAAGAATGAAACAAAAGTGAGTCTCTTAATACAAAACCAGTGTTGCTCCACGTTGACAAAATAAACAATAAATAGGCAGAGTGATATAAAACAATACTGCGTATTCTGTGAACTAGCTTCCTCCCAAAAAGTCTTTCACTTTGCCTGCTGCATTTTGAAAGCCTTCAGCCATTTTTTGAGCTGGCAATCGAGTTTCGTCTTCTTCAGGAATCACAAACACCTTGTCAGCGGTTGGTTTGAACATACTCGAAGGATTACTCTTGTCCAGGACCATGAATCCGAATTCGAGCTCTTTCGCATTCTTAAGCATTGGCATTCGTCGACACATCTCCTCCAGTTGTTCAGTCTCCTTGTAAATAGCTTGACCAATATTAGTGGTCAGCGACTTCACGGCAAGCTCTCTAGAAAGGTCACTATCCAGGCCTTTTACGAGTGTGTTTGCGGTTGAACCACCTGTAACGACATTGAGGGGGTACCACGCTTTGAAACCCTTCTTCGATCTGACATATATGACAAATTGTTCGTTGTCCGGATCGATGGGGGGCAGATACTGTTCCCTGTGGCAAAGCAGTGGAGCAGTGGAGAACAAGATAAAATGTTTTATTGCAAGCACGGAGAAATGCGTGGAAAAAGTCACGAGTCCTTGAAAGTGTGCAACGACCTACATGCTGGGCTGCCCACCCGGACGACTAGACGACCCAGCCCGCCGCCCACCACCTTTGCCCTTCGCCTGGACATTGAGCATATTTCCAGCGTAGCGAGAGGTGGTCGTCACGCGAAAGCGCTTTCGGTCGGCAAGGTTGCGAGCTCCCGTGAAGAACGCTGCTGTCCGACTGAAAGACGCGGCCGATATTTGAGCAAACATCGCGGTTTCTTGAACAACCGGAACGCTGTTGAGTTCAATTAAGTCTCAAGAACTATAAGCACTGCACTGAAACTCGATAAGAGCAAATTTTATGTTTGTTTGAAACGAACTGCGTTCAAGGAACGCGTTGCGGTGTACTAAAAATATTGTACGAAAGTACGAAAGTACGAAAGTACGAAAGTACTTTCGTACTTTGTACTGTACAGTACGTTTACGTTGTACCTTCGTACGGAAGTACACTACACGTGTACAGTAGGGCTATTTTATGAAATACTTTCGTACAAGGGTTGAAGGTTGTTTTTTATGTCCACACTGTCGATAGTTGAGAAGGTAGTCCTCTACGTAATTCGAAAAAATCCACCTAAAAAACGTACTCGTGGAAAAAAACACGTACAAACGTGTACGCGCGAACACCCGCGCGCGAAACCTATCTCCTTCCTCGAATGAGATCTAAACGGATTTTCTTTTGCACCATCGCGTTCCGGGCTTCAACGCCGAACTTTCTACGCCGGGGACTTTGCGTTCATGCTCTCTGTCGCGAGAGGGG